>Ga0308019_10000088_pt1 | contig 53925 bp, 51 predicted proteins | sample Neamet284_FD_203135 | JGI IMG/M metagenome (GOLD analysis project Ga0308019, IMG submission 203135) | Marine microbial communities from water near the shore, Antarctic Ocean - #284 | ecosystem: Environmental > Aquatic > Marine > Unclassified | place: Southern Ocean | collected 2014-10-01
TTAAGTAAAGGAGGACAGTAGCAATGGTTGTTGGTCAAGAATGCTTGAAGCCAGCATATCACTTTCGACCCGACTTCTCCAGAGCCCGCATAAGGACCTATCAGAGGATCGTGACCCGCATTTTGAACCTCGTATAATTGCTTCGGAGTACTCTCAGGTGTGAGGGTATAATGAATGTTGGCGTGAGAATTTGGATTGGCTATAAAATCTAGCTCTCCTGAGATGATGAGCAAGGGAATGCTGTGGTCAAGGGTGGCTTCGCTCACGTTAGATAGATAAGGGTAGAGAGCTATGACAGCCTTAATTGTAGGGTCACTTACTGCGGCTAGTTGTGCTCCGCCACCCCCCATAGAGAAACCTCCTACAGCAATGTTATTAATGTCAAGTGAGTTGTAAAGAGGTGAACCTAGTCTAGTATGTTCAGCTTTTAAAGTAACAATGGCATCTAACAAAGCTGCTTGTCTTTGTGTAGGGGTGTCGGTTAAATAATTCGTTCCGATCGTCATCGTAACAATACCGTGAGCCGATAAAAAAGGACCCCAATTTTGAAGTGTTGATTCAAAATTCATAAAGCCCGGAGCTAAAACGATACTGCTTAGCGGACCGGTACTGTTGGTTGGATAATAAATGTTTGCCCCTGCATAATCTGGTCCGTTGCGGATGTTGTCTGTTTCATTTATACTATTGTAGCTAAAAGGCCCTGGGTTGACCAGGGCTATTTGTGCTAATGAGTCACAACTGACCGAGGACTGTCCGAGCGTACTCAAAGAAAGCAAAAAAACCAAAGAGGCAACGAAATATCTGATCATCTAAGTTTTATATATTCACAAGATAAGAACTTATATGTTACCTGGAATGTCACAAAAGGGAACCCAAGGACAGAAACACTTGCAATAAGATCACTATTGAAATAGTTCAGTCTTGATTTATATCATATTCGCAATCGCGTTAAACCCGAAATCACTGAGTATGATGAGCCTGTCAGTGGCAATCTTACTGAAGTTTTTTAATTACAAACTCGAAATCACTGGGGTGCGTAAGGTCTAAGAATTCTCCTCCGAAAGGTATTGCACTCATTTTTCTTGGGTTGTCAGTCACCCATCGATCAACTGCTGTCGGAAGTTCCTTTTCATTTCTAACTTCGTCCAGCGGGCAATCTTTAACAGCTGTGATAAAATCAGAGAAAGACATTTTAAACGTATTCATACTTACTCTTAAAGTCCCATCTGATTGAATAAAATTCGGGAGGGTGTCTTCAGATGGTTTCTCAATAATTTTCTTCAAATAACCCTCTGAATCTACATCTACAACTGCAAACACAGAGACCCTATCCTCAGGCAATCCCAGTTTAGAAGAATCATAGGCAAGCATCGCACAATTAAATTTAAAAATCTCACTAAAAGATTCTTCTGGAGGCATATTGTCACCGTTACAAACGACAATGGAATGATTAGATAAATCTGGGTTTGATAATAGAGCCCTCTCTACAGCATCCGCCGTTCCTAAGGGCTTAGTTCTGTTCTCAGGTATTGTTTGGACTACGTATCTGATTTCCAAACCTTCTATCTGGTTAGATGAAAAATAAGGCTTCGTGATGTTATCTTTTTCACCCACAACAACGATTACACAATTACTTCCCTCCTTCTTTATTCTCTTTAAAAGAAGTTCTAAAAAAGGAATCTCTCCGTCTCCTACCCTGAGCATAGCTTTCGGCCTCGAAGTAACTTCTTTCGCTATATCTTCACGAACACCCACAACACTTTTCATTCTACTAGAAGCTCCTGCAGCGAGAATTACAACAGGGTTCTTTACTTCGGAACTGAAACCCCAATCCACACCAGGCTCAGATTCGACCTGGTAAGTCAGTGATCCATCTATACGATCTATTGAAGATTTAATTTGGGCAAGCCGTGAAAGATCTGATTTTCCATTGATTTTTGGAACCATCGCAATCATACAACCTCCTCCTCCTGAACCAAATATTTTCGCACCTGCAGCTCCAGCATCCATTGCAGCATCACACATTTTTTCAATCTTCGGGGTGCTTATTTTCAATACATCACGAAGTATGGAATGATGCTCACACATCAGTGCTCCTAGATCTTCAACTGTTTGTTTTTCAGACAACAACATAGATGACGCTGTCCTCTCGATATCTCTATTCCTTATCGTCCCTTCAACAAGGGAGGAATCAACTTCATTTAATTTCCTCAGATCAATTTCATCCCAAACACCACCATTTTTTTCGAGAATATTCAAACGATCAAACTTACATCTTGCAAGAATTCCAATTGTATCCTTCGGCGTATTTGAATCTCCTAGCACCAAATCGAAGGATGAGTTACCAAGCGTTTTATACCCATCCTTTTCGTTTGGATCAACCCTTAAAGAACCACCTACAGAACAGGCTATTTGATCCATATTCCCACCTGGAGCATCGTAATAACTTACCTCAGCATTAAAAGCTTGACCAGCCAATTCTATTGCTGTTGTTATGTGACCTGAAAGTCTTTGCATAGCAGCAATCCAAGCAACTAAAAGCGCTGAAGAACTGCTACACCCAGCTTGGACTGGGACATCACTGTCTATCGTTGCATTCCACCCAAATTTCGGTAGCCTACCCTCTCTTTTCGCAACAATCATTGATGAAAGCAAATGATTTTGTACGCCAGTTTTTTCGCTCGCCTCAAGGTTATCTAAATCAAATTCACCTGAAAAATCCTTACCGAGTTTGGGACTAGACCAAACCACTATTCTATCCGCTCTCTCTTCAATGTGTATTCGACACCTGAGATTAACCGCCATAACAACGGAAGGCATCCCTAAATAATCCTGATGCTCGCCATATAGACAAACTCTTCCTGGGGCTGAAACCGTAAATTTTCTATGTATCTTAGAATCCATAGCGCGTAAATATAGACTGAAGATTTAGTAATTTTCGATTCTTTCAACGATAACATGAATAATAGAACACACCTGCCCATTGCTTGTATTATAATTACTTCGATTGCCCTGTTATTTTATCTTCAATACTCGGTGAGGATGAACTCCCTTGACGCGATCTCTAAAGCTTCTAAAAATCCGGAGATAGAATTGATTGTTCTAGGCACAATACAAGATGCTGGATCACCCCATATAGCCTGCATGAAAGACTGTTGCAGGAATATTTTTTTACGACCTGTAACGGACAGGAAAGTTGTCTCATTGGGAGTGCTTGATCATCAGAATATGAAATCCTATTTGTTTGAGGCAACCCCCGACATGCCATCGCAATTAAAGCATTTAAAGTCATGTGCTTCTTGGGAGGCTGAAGAAATTCCCGAGGGAGTATTTCTCACTCATGCTCACATAGGTCATTACTCTGGACTGATGTATTTCGGAAAAGAAGCGATGAATGCTTCGGAGGTTAAAGTCTATGCAATGCCTCGAATGAGAGAGTTTTTATATAACAATGGGCCGTGGAGCTTACTCGTTGAGAACAGCAACATCTCGGTGAGTGATTTAAATCACAATACAGCCGTTGAATTAAGTAATCATTTAATCGTAACTCCTATAGAGGTTCCTCACAGGGATGAGTTTTCTGAAACTGTAGGCTATCAGATTCAGGGACCAAATCGATCCGCTCTTTTCATCCCAGATATTGACAAATGGTCGAAATGGAATCTGGATTTAGAAACCATAATTTCAACTGTTGACTTTGCTTTTATAGATGGTACTTTTTATGACGGCGTTGAGATTAATCACCGAGATATAAGCCAAATACCGCATCCGTTTATTATTGAAACTCTTGAGCTGTTGTCAGGAATTTCAGATCGTGAAAAAGAAAAAGTACATTTTATTCACTTCAACCATACAAACCCAGTTCTAAATAAAGCTTCTGGTATTGAAGCGAAGATTGAGGAAGCTGGTTTTAAAGTAGCAAAATATGGAGCAAGCATCATGTTGTAAACCCACCTCCAAAGTGGAGACTATCCACTGATCAATGGTCAATGGTCAATTCACGCCCCAAATACGCGCAAAAAAATTGTCGATGTATTCTTGTTCTTGATCTTTCGGTGGTCCCATAACCGTCTCTACCATTTCATACTTTCCATCTTCCTCTTCAAGAAGGAAACTAAAGATATAATCTGAGTTATTCCCTTCTTGATCAAAGTATACACCAAACCTCAGGTCATTGAATAACAATTGACCATCCACACTATCAATGCAAAAATAATTGTTGCTAAACCAGCGCAATGACGTAATGGTGGGATCCGAGTCTATGTTTTGAATCAATGTATGCTTCTTTTCTATTTTCGAAAACTTCACAGGAACAGTATCGTAGAAAGAATAAAGCCCCACATAATATGCATCATTGGCTTCTGCAGTACACGACCAAAGTATATTGTTAAAAATTGTAGGTGAAGTCATCATTCTAGTCACTTCTATATTTTGAGCTTTAAATTCATTCTCAAAAATTTTATGCACTCTCCCTTTATTGTATACCGTAAACAACAAATAAAGAGTACTTAATGCCAAACCTAGATAATTAATGATCCTCCTAGCTCTCTTGGTTCTGATTATAAACCCAGTTATGATGAGGCTCAGCAGTAATGGAATGGTATATAATGGATCTACCACAGCAACGGAGTCAAAACTCACTCTATAGCTTGAGAATGGAGCGAAAACCTGGGTGCCATAGACCGTAAAACAGTCTAAAATAACGTGGGTAAAAAAAGCAAGAAACAACATAATCTGCCACTCCCTTCGAGTCACGAGTGAAGTTGGTTTGTTAAATCTATGAATCAGCCACCCCAATAAAAGAGCAAATAGAACTGAGAACAACAGCGAATGAGAAATTCCTCTGTGAAAAGTGAGCTCCCCTAATTCAGATAAAAAAAAGCCTGACAAGACATCCAAATCTGGAATCGTACCGCCTATGGCACCCCAAAGTATTGCTCTATTTCCAAGTTTTTTACCTAATACCGCTTCACCTACAGCAGCACCTAGAACCAGTTGAGATAATGAATCCATAAATTAAAATTTAAGGATGCAAATTTAATCCAAAAACAGCAATACAACTATTTAGTAATTAAATTCTGATACTTGATAAGTATCTGTAACACAATATCATGTTTATGAATAATTTCATAAAATTGTTATACATTAAAAAAATACATCATGTTTAAATACAAGTACTTTACTATCCTGTCAATTTGTCTTATGTTTTCAAGCATTCAGGCTTATGCTCAACCGGGCAATGATCTTTGTTCTGACGCAATTGATATCTCTGAATTAATTGGAAATGAGATGGGGGTTCACACTGAAGTCGGTCCATTTACAAATGTGGACGCCACCGCTGAGGATGGATTATCTGATGATCTAATCGGAGCATGGTTCGATTCAGATTCTGCAGGTTTTCAACCCAGCATAGACCAGACGGTTTGGTTTCACTTTACTGGGGATGGCAATACGTATCAATTCAGAACTAAAAATTGTCCTGGCGCAGCCTTCTATAGCAATGACACACAGTTGGCTATATATAGTGGCGCTTGTGATGACCTTTCTTTGGTTGGTGCAAATGATGACCTAATGGGATACTGGTCTAGCGATTGGGGCTGGTATTATTCTTTCCTCAACTTTAAAGCGGAGTTAGATGTAAATTATTGGGTTATGATAGATGGATTCAATTGGAACGATGGCGACACATTCCAAGGTGTTTCAGATGGAACTTTTTGTATTTCTTCTGTAAAGTTAAATCCTTTGACTGATCACAATACTTGTACAGATGCTCTTGCTCTTGACGGCATTCTCTCCACAACCGATGGGATTTCTAGCCAATTTGGACCATTTGACAATACAGTACTTGGAAGCAACATCATGCCTGATCCAAATGCCGAAGCAATTGGCATCGCGTGCTGGGAGGACGGGCCTACAGAAAACGGATCAGTTTGGTTTACTTTCACAGGTAATGGGAATCCCTATACCGTTACAACATCTTACTGTGGGGATGATAATTTTGTCTACTATTGGGGGTGGGATGCCCAAATGGCTATATACACAGGTGAGTGCGGTGAATTAGTCCCTGTGGGATGTGGTGAAGATTATGATCAAGAAAATTACATGTTTTGGCCTGAGATAGGTTTAGACACACAAGAGGGAGTTACTTATTATGTGAGAATCGATGGATTCAATTGGACCGACAATGGTTATGAATGGACCGCTGATGGAGCCTTTTGCCTTCAAGCTTTTGATGGAAATATAAATAGCATAAGTCAAGTTACACCTCTTGACGTTAATTTCTACCCCAACCCTTGTCACGGTGATATTACACTAGCCTGGGAAGGAGGAGGTGACGTTGCTGACGTGGTTGCATTCGACCAGCTTGGAAAAAAGGTTGGAGTATTTCTCAACGTAAGAAAAGGACAGAGCATCAATCTTAATGTAAGCTCTGGAATGTACATCTTAAACATAAGAAGTGACAACCATAAGGGCTCTGTTACAGTGGACGTATTAAGTGAATAGTCTTTTCGATTATATTTAAATAAGAAAGCCCTCCTAAAAAGGAGGGCTTTTTTTATTACAATAAATAGAATTTAAATATGATAATAAGATTAGAGGAAGGTTTATGACTTTAGAATGACAATTAAATGACTTTAGAATGACAATTAAGAGAGGAGGTTGTCGATAATTTTACAGCATTATAAAAACCCATTTAAACCGTTAAAATGAAAACTCTACGATTATTTTCTTCACTAGTTGCATTTGCATTTGTACTTATCCAATCTGTTTCTGCACAAACAGTTATTTATGATGAGGTTTCAATGAGTCCAGAATATACCGACATGGTATTTTACTCTATTGAGGATGGTTACGTATCATCAATCACACAATCTATCTGGGACGTAGCGTTCGACGTTTCACCTATGGGTTCAACAATTAGAATAAACGGTGGGAATGGATGTGAGTTGTTCTCATATGGCGGAATAGAAACATGGGAGGATGTAGATATGGAAGTAGTTGAAACTCTACCCAACTTGTATAATAATCAGACAAATTGGGGGATCGGAGCATACTCACAAGAAGGAGATGGAATGTTCGATTTTGGTTGGGGGCTGTATGATGTAGTTACACATATTGTAACTGGAAATAAAGTGTTTGTCATTAAACTTGGAGATGGCACATTTAAAAAAACAAAGATTGTTTCGCTAGAAGCTGGAGAATATAAATTCGTATACTCAAACATTGATGGAACTGATTTACAAGAAATATCTGTTCTTCAATCAGATTATACAGACAAGAATTTTGTTTACTTCAAGTTGGAAGAAGGCATAATAATGGATCTTGAGCCTGACAACAATGCTTGGAATTTGGTGTTCTTGAAATATGTTGCTGATGTTGGAGGAGGATACTATTACCCAGTTACTGGTTGTCTTGTAAATCACAACACAAACATTCAACAGTTAGACGGTTTGGCTGACCCTTTCTACGAAAGCACTTTCTCAACTGAACTCATGTCAGATCTTGCGGACGAAATTGGATATGATTGGAAAAGCTATGACATGGTCGCTGACGTATACAATATCGTAGAAGACAGGTGTTATTTTGTTTCGGAAGAAAACGGTTCCATTTGGAGGGTCGTTTTCACCGCTTTTGAAGGCAGTGCAACTGGGGATATTGAAATGGGGATTCTTCTAGAACAGCCCGCAGTTAATGATCTTAGCTATTTATATGTCACAGACAATTTGAACGAAATTATATTGTACCCAAACCCTGCATCAAATGAAAATGTAATTCTTGAAATGGCCCAGAAAACCAACGCTGCAGTTTACATCTATGATGCGAAAGGTTCAATTGTGTTGGCTCCATCAATTGTGAATGAGGGGAATTTTGTGAGCCTTCAGGTTAAGGAACTGTCTAAAGGTATTTATTTTGTAGAGGTGCGTGCTGACGAAGCGTCATCTACTAAACGACTCATCATAGAGTAGTATATGCTACAGGGACACATTAGGTTTTATTTGAGTCGAATATTCATCATTGCTTTTCTAACTCAAAATCTTGCGATTTTAGCCCAAACACCACTTTACTTCAACATCTCAAATGAAGATAATGAAGGAGTGGCGTTTGCTGTATTGTATGTTCCAGAGCTAGAGGTAAACACAACTACCGATCACCAAGGAGAAGCCATTCTGTACTTTGATCAAAAGGTCGATTTGGATTCACTAGAATTAATTATAAGTCATGTCTTTCATAAAACGAGGACGGTATCGCTAAGTATATCTGAAATTAACGACCTCAAAACAGAGGGTAAAAACACATTTAAATATTCTCTAGAGAACAAGGTGATCAACGTTGGTGAGGCGATTGTTACAGGAGGCATTAGCAAGGAGCATCAAGACAGTTCTGTAAGATATGTAAGAGTATTAGACAGAAGCATTATTGAAGGACGGTCAGCCACTACTGGAAGAGACTTATTTAGAAATGAGTTGAATATAAAAACCTCCGAGGACGCTTTTCTGGGGAGTGGAATCTCTTTGGGTGGTCTTGGGGGAGAGAATATAAAGATTCTTATCGATGGTGTACCGGTCATTGGAAAACTAAATGGAGAAATTGACTTGTCACAAATCGACTTGTCAAATATTGATAGAGTTGAAATAATAGAGGGCCCGATGTCAGTAGAGTATGGTACAGACGCTCTAGCTGGTACGATTAACTTTATTTCTAATGACAAATCTTATGATAAATTTAATTTATCAATGAGCAACAAATATGAAACCACCGGTCAGTATTCACACACCATCAATAGCAACATACACAACAGTGTGGGGAAAATTGCAATAAACGCAAGCAGATTATACTTCGATGGCTGGTCTCCAGATGACAATAGAATAGATTGGATACAAGATTATTACGCTGACAGCGGTAGAGTTAGGCTTTGGAAACCTAAGCTTCAATATAATTTTGGAGTGAAGGGTTGGCACTCCGTAAGAAACTGGACACTTAAGCCGTCTTTCAGTATTTTTCACGAACGATTAATCAACAAAGGAGCTCCAAGAGCTCCATATGGAGAGATTGCTTTTGACGAATATTATGCGACTAAAAGGCACAACTCTTCAATTTTGATGAACCGTTACAAGGCAAACGAAAAAGATCTAGAAATTTTATTTTCATGGAATACCTTTCGACGATTAAAGCACAGATATAGCACGGATTTGACCACGCTCAACTCCAATCTGATATCGGGCAATGGAGGAAGTGACACGACATCTGTTTATGAACTCCGAACCAGAGGAAATCGTCTATATCAATATAATGAAATATTGTCAGTCAACCTAGGATGGGATGTCAACCATGAATTTTTATCTGGTGAAAATATCTCTGAAGACGTTATGCCGATAACGAACGCCGCTTCATTCTGCATCGCAAAAATAAAAAAGAACAACAATTCATTTCAACTAGGTTTACGTAAAGCGTGGAACTCCTCGTTCAGCTCTCCCCTTACGCCTAGTTTTCATGGACTCATAAAGCTCAATCGCGACAATTTCAGATTTAGTTATGCAAAGGGATTTAGATCTCCATCCCTCAAAGAGATGCACCTCGAGTTTATTGATTCAAATCACAATTTGCTTGGCAATACAAATCTAAAACCTGAGACTTCGCACAACTTTCAAGCAGGCATAACACGAAAGATTAACAATCACGCGATTACTTTAAAAACATCTTGGAACTACGTAGACAATATGATTATGCTCATACAGACATCTGAGGAGCTAACATACACCTACGAAAATATTGGAAACTTTAAAAGCATAGGAGTTAAATCAAATTATGCATCTTCATTGGGGCAACTGAATTGGGATATTGGGGCAAGTTTCAATGCCACTCGAACGAATGACCTCAATTTATATAATGCAGAAATTGCATTTGACTTAAGATGGAATTTCAACAACAGCAGGACTCAAGCTCATCTGTCAAACAAAACAAACGGAAAGGAAAATCGTTTTTTCTTAAACAAGGAAGATGAACTGGAAATTGGGGATACAGAAGCATATACATTTATGGATCTAACTCTGATTCATAAAAATAAAAAAGGGACTGTTAGCACTTCTATTGGGGCAAGGAATTTATTTGACATTCAAAACATTAACACAACAGGAATCAGCAATACTTCAAGTGACCCAGCACACATGAACTCAAATGGACTTAATCTAATGTCGTGGGGAAGGTCTCTCGTGATAAAGGTTGATTGGAAATTCAGTAAATAATGAATTTAGAATTTATAACGAACAGATTTCTACCTCTTTTAATTGCCCTATATGTGGTGATCGTTTTGAATGGATGTGTAGAAAATGAAATGCCCATTCAACCTCATGCTTCAGGTGAAAATAAAATTAGCCAAGTCACACTAGGGAGTGACTACGGGACTCAAATATATTATAGCCTAACCTCTAACAGCACTGTGGAATCTAATGAAATCACAGACTGGGACATCGCCTTTAATGTAAATGAAAACAACATAAATGCGATTCTTAATTCAAGTCGAATTGTTACTTTAGCACACACTAATATCGAAGAATACGACACACCTATCTCGGAGGAATTCATCGACAACCTACAATTTATTCACGATGAAATAGAGGGGCCAACATGGGGAGCCGCTATTGGAGACATCTACGATGGAAGCAATCTGATAATCATAAATCTAGGAGTTGATCTCAACAACCAACAATTAGGTCTTAGCAGGCTTCAAATTGATTCCGCCAATTCTCAAGGTTACTATATCACTTATGGTGATGTCGCACTTACATACTCTTCATCAATTCTGATACCTCGATCTAATGAAATTGAGTGGCTTCATTTCAGCATCATAAACCAAACCATTGTGAATCTTGAGCCAGAAATAGGTTCCTGGGACTTATATTTTACAAAATACATAGAATTGTTTGACGAGGATTACTATTACCCAGTTGTAGGAGTTCTGTCAATACCGGAAGGAAATCAAGTGTCAGATTCTCCTGACTTTAGCTTTAGCCAAATCTTATTAGCAGATTGGGATACTTTGGAGTTTTCTAATGCTTGGAATGAAATCGGATACGATTGGAAGTATTATGATTTCGAAACAGAACAGTATACGATTGACAATGAAAGATGTTTTGCAATACGAACATCTACTGGTAAAGAATTTGTCGTACGATTCTTAGACTTTTATGACCAAATGGGGAATATCGGAACTATCACTATAGAGAGTGTTGAAAGATAATTCTGCTACAACTATTCATGTATCGTCTGGTTTATCACAATTGACAAGATAGATTAAAGAGAACCTCTGATTGTTTCATCATCAATGAATAAAAACAATAAGCCAATTATATTTAAGTAGTCATCTCATAACATAGCTTTGCAAAAACAACACTCAACATCATGCATGCAATCATACACACAGAAAAAGGAGATCTAAAAGTTGAATTTTTCGAAAAAGACGCTCCCAATACTGTGGCGAATTTTGTGAAACTCGCCAAAGACGGATTTTATGAGGGGCTGACGTTTCACAGAGTAATTCCTGATTTTGTAATACAAGGAGGTTGCCCTAAAGGATCTGGTGTTGGAGGACCTGGATACGAAATAGATTGTGAGATCGATGGAGATAACCAGCACCACGATAAGGGCGTATTATCTATGGCGCATGCAGGTCGAAATACAGGTGGATCACAGTTTTTCATCGTTCACTCAAGAACGAATACTGCTCACTTAGATCGCAATCACACGTGCTTTGGAAAAGTAGTGGAAGGACTAGAAGCCATTAACGACATTAGCCAAGGTGACACCTTCAGTGTTGAAGTGATTGACTGAGTTGTAAAGTCTTTAACGAGAGATCCGCCAACCTAGCCAGCCCATTGGGATATAGGCTACAACTAAATCCAAGACCACGAACCAAACAGGTGCGGGGAGTATAAATACCATCATTGTACCTCCTATTAGAAAAAATGCGCCGACAAGCATGGCAAATGTTTTCTTGTAAGTTGAAGCAATCTTAGCCGCGACAAAAGCTCCAGCAAGTGTGCCTAAAGCGTGTGCTAAGAAAGGGAAAATGAAAAACTTTAATTCCCAATTCAGTGCGTTCATAGGGTGAAATGATTCAGACAAAGGAAGAATCCTAGAACCAGCAACAATGAATGACATATTCACAACTGCTCCAAGTATTCCACCTGCTATCACGGCAAAAATATTTCTGAGTAATGTGTTCATGAAGTAAATATGATGTAATTTTATTTAAGGATTAAATGAATAAACCGTTAAATCATTCAAACCCGACATTAAATGAAAAAGTCAGAAAAAGATTGGGCTGCTAAGCTTACTTCTGAAGAGTTTAAAATATTAAGAGAGAAAGGAACTGAGCCAGCTTTTTCAGGTAAATATGATAAATTATATGATCAGGGAGATTACGTTTGTAAAGGATGTGGTGAAAAACTTTTTGAAGGAGAGAGTAAGTTTGACAGCGGTTGTGGTTGGCCTAGTTTTTCCAAACCTGCAGAAGAAAAGGCCTTAGAAGAAACGCTGGATACTTCGGGAGGAAGAATACGTACTGAAATTACTTGTGCAAAGTGTGATGGACATATGGGACACGTCTTTGATGATGGCCCCACATCTACAGGCAAGCGCTACTGCGTGAACAGCGTATCAATAGAATTTAAAAAGAAGGATTAAAATGAAGGAACACCTAAAGGCGATTGCCCTTTGGGGAAGCTTGTGTACTCTAGTCTGCGGGGTACTCTATCTGAGTACAAACTGTATCGCCGAAACTTTCCTATCTCATCATCAACTTTACCTGGAATGTGAGAAAGACATCCCTCAGATCCCAGGAATGATCATCTTTTATGAATCCTATTTCCTGCTTGTTTTACTGAGTTTCATCCTCGTAAAATCTCCCAACAATATACGTGCGTTGAGTATTACTCTGATGGTGAGTTCTGCAATCGCCTGTACAATATTCTTACTTTTTCCAGGAGAACTGGGGTTTTCAAGAACGATGAACATTCAAGGTTTTGAATCCATTTTCGAGGCGATGCATCGGATGGATAAGCCACACAACCTATACCCTTCGCTGCACATTGCGTTCTCTACCATATCAGCTTTTGCGCTCATCCAACAAACCCAGCACAAGCTCTTCCACGCACTGTTAATCCTGTGGGTGATCATGATTTCATTTTCGGTAATTTTAACCCATCAACATCACCTGTTCGATATCGCGACAGGGTTTGTTTTGGCATGGATTACCTTGAAATTTGTTTATCTCAAGCTTGAATCAGCAAAATAAGTACTTCCTACCGTATTTACTAGAAACGCTTTATTCCTTAATGATTTTGAACGTCTTCATCTTTGTGTTGAGGAAGTATACTCCTTTTGAAAGTTGACTTACTACAATAGACGAACCATTGCCTTCTAGAACAAGCTCACCTTTCAATGAGAAGAGTTGGTAATCAACAGGAGATGATAGAATGATTTTATCCGTCGTAGGGTTAGGATACACAAGTGTTTCTAGTTCTACAACTTCGATACCGTCAATCTCATCGAGGTTGAACCTCCACAGATCGCTGAGGGTTTCTGAATTGCCATCATCATACTGTAGACCAGAAGTAAAGTAGAGAACATCCCCTACGATGAAACAGCCAGGAGCCCACTTGCTGTGACCTGGATGAACTGGTAGGCTAAACCAGGAATCCGTTTCAGGGGTGTACTGCCAAAACTCTCCTGTCTCTAGATAAGAGTGATTTTCACCATCGCCACTCAGAGCGTATCCCTTTCCATTGTATGAGAACTGTGTTCCTGCAACGCGTCCTTGAGCTGGAATGCTCGCAACTTGAGTCCAAGTGTCTGTCTCAGGCTCGTATTTATAGAAATCGTTGTAAATATCATCTCCGTGTCCAAATCCCACGTACGCAACATCATCAATAGAAAAGAAGTAAGGATGATGTCTTTTTTCAGCAATAAAGTCAGCCTTTTGCTCCCAAGAATCTGTAGCAAGGTCGTATGCCCACCAATCGTCTAGATTTCCTGAATCGTTACTTCCAAGCCCCATATATATCTTACCTCCTGCTTCTAGCAAGGCTGGATGAAGCCTCCCTTCGCAAGGGCATGAAGCTAGTTCAGTCCACGCTTCTGTTACAGGGTCATATTCCCACAGGTCATCTAATGGACCCATATCAAAAGTTCCAAAACCTACATACGCCTTTCCATTGTGCTCAATTCCATAAGCAAACCCTCGAGGATAGCCAGGGAAATTAGGCAGTGGGGTCCATAAGTCAGTTGTTGTGTCGTACTTGTAAAAATCTTTTACGTAATATCCTAATTCATTTTGTCCTGCCAACACATATCCGTCCGTTCCGATTGAAAAAGTAATGGGATGGTTTCTACCTAGTCCTGGATAATCTTCGAGTTGTACCCAATCTTGCGCAAAATTGATATGATAAGCAAGTGAGAAAGCGATAAAAAGAAATATATTTTTCACAGTATAAATTTTAGGTCTCAATTAATAAATCAGGTCTTTATTCAGACAACAGAGCATCGAGTGCTGGACGAATCTCTTCAGAAGAAGGACGGTCAGCATTGAGGTTTGATACATTTCCTTCAGTGTCGAAGAGCATAAAGCGAGGAATGCCATTAATGGCATAATCTTTAGTGATTTGGGTCCATCCATCAGCAAAAATCTGAACTCCTCTCATGTCTTTGTCCACCATCATATCTAACCAATCCTGTCTGTTTTTCTCTACATCCACACTCACTCCTATAAATGTAACATTCCTGTCACTGTACTCAGCCTCCAGATCATGTAAGAAAGGTATTTCAGCGCGACAAGGGCCACACCATGTAGCCCAAACATCAACGTATACAACTGATCCTACAAAATCAGAAAGGGAAACATCGTTGCCGTCTTTGTCAGGGTATGTGAAATCAATAGCTGCATCACCAGGTTGTGGAAGGGCTGCAAGTACCGACCTGCGCTTCAGAGTATATTCTTTGTGGCCTTCAATTCCATCTACGATAGAAGTATAGAATGGCAGATTCGATTCTTTAAAAGATGCTACCTCATCTAAAAACGGGGCGAAGTATGTATTGAATAATGAGTCAAGCTCACTGTCCGAAGACATTGAAATATCAGGGTATTTACTTTTCTCTTCAGTGATGTATTGCCATGCGTAGTATGAACTTTCATCACTCCCTTCATAAGAAATAGACTCATCAAATTGCTCAGTATCAATCGTCAATTTAATATCGTCACCAGGTTGAAGATACATCTTCGTGCTTTCCATCCCGTGGAAGAAACTTACACTAGCAGCTGAATCCCACTCAAATTCAATAGAAAAACCCCCAGTCACAGTATCAAGAACAGTGATATAGGTAGAGTCTGGAGCGTAGATTTTAATCGTATCACCGATGTGATTTGTAACAACCCCTGAGATCGTAGCTAAAGGGAATTGAGTAGGCTTTTCTACTTTAGGTGCAAAAAATATAAAGTAGCCGAAGAACCCTATAACGAGTAGAATAGTAACAATTTTAGATAAATTCATACGCGAAAGTTAGATAATAATTCAACCAACTAAACTAATTATAGTTTCTTTATTTCTATTACTTAAACAAGCATACTAAAGAAATTTAATAGTAAACTAATAAAAAGGGTCTTGAACAATTGTGAGGTTAACATAATTAAGGCTTAATTAATTCACTCGAAAATCATTCTATCATTTCCACTTATGTACTTTTACATACCTCAATTATTGAAATATGTATACTCGACTTTTGTACTCCGCTTTTTTCTTATCTAGCTCTTTGGGAGTTATAGCCCAAACCCCTTGTGTAAATGGAATGGCAGGCCCTTACCCATGTGAGAATATAAATCTACTTTCTTTTGTAGAGAATGGAGATTTAGGAGGAGGATCCATGAATGATATATGGGGGTGGGTAGATCCACTAGATAGTGCCGAGTATGTCTTACTAGGCAGAACCAGTGGAACATCATTCCTAGATATCACTGACCCTGTAAACCCAATTTATTTAGGCGACCTTCCTACAGCTTCTCTTAACTCAACATGGCGAGATATTAAGGTTTACAACAACTTTGCTTTTATCGTTTCGGAGGCTGGAGGACATGGGATGCAGATTTTCGATCTTACAAATCTGAGGGATATAGCTTCACCACCACTTTTGTTTGAGGAGGATGCACATTATAGCGGATGGGGGAATGCTCACAACATTGTCATTAATGAAAGTACAGGAAGAGCCTATGGCGTTGGGACCAACACGTTCAGTGGCGGACTACACATCGTAGATATCAACGATCCTTTAAACCCTACTTTAATAGGAGACTTCTCTGAAGATGGATATACGCATGACGCACAGGTTGTAAATTACTCTGGTCCGGATACAAATTTTCTGGGGAAAGAAATTGCATTTGCTTGTAACGAAAACACAGTCACAATTGTAGATGTAACCGATGCGAGCAACACTGGGTTAATAAGCAGCACAGGATATCCTGGCGCATCGTATACACATCAGGGGTGGCTTACAGAAGACCACAGGTATTTCCTCAGCAATGACGAGCTCGATGAACAGGAAAACGGAATAAATACGACAACGTTTATTTGGGATATGATCGACCTTAGCTCTCCCGAAATAATAGGAACATTCGTGTCAAGTACTGCAGCGATAGACCACAACCTATACACACATAATGGGTATGTTTATCAGTCTAATTACAGAGCTGGATTAAGGATTCTAGACACCGAAAACATTGCTGATGCGATGCTAGAAGAAGTGGCATATTTCGATGTTTATCCTTCTAGTAATTCCGCTCAATTTGACGGCACTTGGTCGAACTATCCTTACTTCCCTTCTGGAGTCATTGCAGTTTCTCACATACAAGAAGGTTTGTTTTTATTAGGCTTATCTGGAGAATTAAGCGACCTGGGGTGTACAGACATCGAATCCTGTAATTATGATCCGAGTGCACTTGAAGACGATGGGTCATGTGTTGGGTTTAACATCTGTGGCGGATGCGAAAACGAAGACCTCTTTTGCATTGGTTGCACAGATTTTGACGCTTGTAATTTCATGGCGGAAGCAACAATTGATGACAGCAGTTGCTTCATCATCTCACCTCCTACTCCTCAAATAATAATGCAGGAGGATGTCGGTGTCGTATTCCAAAATGGACCGGGCACATTTTGGTATGAAAGTGAAACTGCAACTGACCCCATACTCATTAGTGACTCACTTGAAATGTCATTTGAACTGTTTCCCCAAACGGTATGGGTGGCGAACAGCAACGGGGAATGGGGAGCTGTAGGTGGTGAGGCAGAACCTGACTTCAACAATGGACAATACCATGACAACAATGGATACTGGCTCGAATTTGATATTTTCGAATCCGTCGTGTTCGAGGCCGTAGAAGTGTATGCTGAACAAGCAAATACGCATAGCGTACTGATCTTAGATACTGATGGATCTGTATTAAGTCAAGTGTTTCAAGAATTAGATGAAGGTTGGAATGAGTTCATCTTGGATGTTGAAATCCCTGCAGGAGACGGATATGGTTTGCGGGCAGGAAATGACGAACCTTTTCTCTGGCGAGACGAACCGAATTCAGACCTGAATTACCCATACGAAATAGGGTCTGTGGCCAGCATAGTCAGCAGCACAGTAAATGGAAACAATCAATACAGTTACTACTATTTCTTCTACAATTGGCGCATGCATTCAGCCGACCCATGTATCTCTGAAAGTGTAGAGTTTAATGTAACTTTTGACCCCTCATATGACATTGAAGATGTAGATCAAGAAGAGAATCGGAGGTTGGTGAAAATCATTGATCAGCTAGGAAGAGAAGTCGATGAGGTGGTTGGCCAAATCGCATTCTATATCTATGACGATGGATCTGTAGAGAAGGTGTTTGTTATCAATTAGACTCAATGGACATCAAGCTTTACAACCCTTTCCGAACATTTGATTTCAGTAAACAAACCTGTTTCTTAACAGGACAGCACGTGAATTCAGAAGAAGAAGAAATCTTTGTTTTTCCTGAATGGATTCTGGATCGGTATTCATTAAGTGGCAAAACATTTAAGATGTTAGAGGGGAGTAACCTTCAGTATCAAGACATGAAAATGCCTTGTCACTCTGACGTTATTAAAAATGCTATTAACCCTCTGGAAAAAGAAATTGAAGTAGCTTTTACTGAAGGATATGAGTCCGTATTAAAAGTTCCAGAAGAGCGCTTATTTCAATGGATGGCGAAAATGTTCTACGGTGTTTTATACCAAGATATCAGTATTGAAGTCAGAAAGTCTACAGCAAAAGGGAAAGAGTTTGAATTGGATGAACTCTTGAATGAGCGATTAAAAAAACTTCATTTGCTGTTACAGTCTTTGGTGGTGCCGATGGATTTTAAAGGACCCAAACTCTGGAGCATTCGGGTTTTTGAAATTAAATATTCTAAAGATGTCTTTCATTATAAAGACGAACTCACAAACCTAAACTTCTCTTTAGGCATGAATGGATTCGGGATCGTAGCTTGTTTACAAGACAACGGTGCTGTGGGAATTAACCAGCAGGAAATAACAGATCTATTTTTAAATAAAACATTGCATCCCATTCAATTTGAAGAACTGTGTGCAAGATTTATTTATGCGAACTATCTGTTAAATCATTTTGCCGAGTATTCCGTTCAAAAAACAGAAGGGAAAATAATTGTTGAATCTGCTCCTTTGGTCGGGGAAGCGAATAAACATTTATTTGACCCCTGGGATGAAGATATGTTCGCTCAGGTTTTGTCGATTTATTGGAAGCCGTGGGGTATTACAAAAGATGTAATTGTCACGTTTGGAAATTCTCCAATAAGTTATTTGGAAAACAATGACACCTACGTAATTGTAGAACCAGAATCGATCACACTGCCATATTAAGATAGAATGTTGTTATGGCATTCTCAATTAGGGAAGTTTATTATTTTTCATATTTTGAATAAACCTCCTCGATTTTTCCAGCCAGTTTAAAATCTTTTTCAGTTACTCCGCCAGCACTATGGGTGTTCAAACTAATGGAAACCTGGTTATATACATTTTTCCAGTTGGGATGATGGTCTATTTTTTCAGCTTCCAGAGCAATGGCAGTCATAAAAGAAAAAGCATCAACAAAATTGATGAATGTGAATTCTTTACCCAAGAAATTATTTTCAAACCTCCAGGAAGGAAAGGATACTTGTATCCGTTCTTCAATTTTTGTTTTTACTAGTGGTTGCATGGTCGTAAAGCTAATTTAATTTATAAGGAACGATCATCACAAATTGCGGAATCGTAACGTTAAAAGATTCCCCGTCAATTTCCCGCTCCATGATATAGACGCCTTCCATCTTTCCCATTTCAGATGAAAGATTACATCCAGAAACATATTGATAAGACTGACCTGGTATTAAAATGGGTTGCTCTCCCACAACACCTTCACCCTCTACTTCACTTTTTATTCCGTTTGAATCAAAAATATACCAATGGCGTTTTATAAGCTGAACTGTATAATCACTTCCGTTCGTAATCGTTATGCTGTATACAAAAAAATAGTGCGAAGCAATGGGATGCGATTGTTGTGCATTGTATTGAAGCTCAACGCTAATTTTTATGCCAGCAGTTGATTTAGTGATTATCATATTTGAAAGCCTATGTTGATTTAAATAGATTTAAAAAAGTCGGTTCAATAATTATCTAAACTGTTTTCTTCCGGCATGTTATCTCCTGTTAAAGTGGTAGTAAGCATAATCTATAAAAAAGCGAGAGTCAATCTTTCGATTAGCTCTCGCTTAATAATAAACTGTATACTTCGATCAATGTATTAAGCAACAAGACTCATCACTGTACCAAATTAAACCCTAATGTTAAAGAAATTCGGTTACCTGTAGTATAATCAGTGAATGTTGCTGGGGTGTAAATCTCAGTGGCTGTTTCCTCGTCCCAATCCCATCCACCATTTTCTTCATATGTCTTCGCCTTTCCTGGAACGAACGATAAATTTACTGGGATATTAAGGGTACCAGTTGTGAAAGTATATCCGACAGCGAGAACCATACCGATACCTGTCAGAGATAGATTTGGTCCTAACGCACCTTCAAATCCACCTTTAGTTCGCATGCCAAAGAGAGAAGAAACAGAAGGTAAGAACAAGCCTCTCTCCATTCCTCCAACTAAAAACACCCACTCTACTAAGCCAGATATATCATCACTTTCAATAAATCTAGTTTCAAGCTGCCAACCATACTGTGTGATGAATGCTGCTGAAGAATTCCCCCATCCATCATCCCCTGGAGTCATAAGGTCGTTTTGAATAAAGTCCGACGCCGAACCGGCAGTGATAACTGTAGCACCAACTCTTGGACCCGAAAGTTTAACAACTTGGGCATGAGAAATAGAAACTGCAAAAATTAAAGCGAGAGATAAAATGATTTTATTCATAATCTAGATTTGTTTTTATAAGATGATACAAACATAAATGAAAAAGAGATGAAAATTAGCTAGAGCACTTAAAATTTGCGACTAAATCTGTTCTAGATATCCTCTTTCTCGTAAACGGTTTAAAACCGGCCTGAAACAAAAACGAGAGACAACCTTTCGATTATCTCCCGTTATGTACCCGGAGCGGGAATTGAACCCGCACGGCCTTACGGCCATCAGATTTTAAGTCTGACGTGTCTACCAATTCCACCATCCGGGCATCAGCGGGGGCGAAGTTACGTAGTTATTTAAGATTTTAGGGCAAATAGGAGGTGATTTTTTCTGCTGCTCCTTTTTGAGATAGCACCCAAGACTTTGCGGCCACTCCCGAGCTCTTAAGTTCCTGCGAGTTTTCGCTAGAAAGTAGTCTTGTCAACTGATGTGAAAGATCGGAGGGTGTGCGAGAAATATACAAAGCTGAAACATCTTGAAGAGAAAGAGCTTCACGAAAACGATTTATTTTTGGACCTGAAATTGAAGGGATTCCGAAAGCTGATGGTTCGAGAACATTGTGTAAACCAGAGCCGAATCCTCCACCTATTACAGCAAGGTCAGCGAGAGCAAAGAGGGAGGAAAGCAGGCCCACAGAATCGATGATTACAACTGAAGCGTGTAAATCACCTGAAGAATACCTTGAGGAATTGGGGAAGAGGCTCAGGATTCTTTGAATGTTAGCTTCATGGACTTCATGGGGTGCGATGAGAAGTTTGATCTGCGTATCCCAAGTCAAAGTTGCTAGAGCTCCCTCCTCCTCAGCCCATGAACTACCGGCGAGGACTAATTTTGAATCTCCTTTCCAGGTTTTAAGATCACTTGGAGGTGAGGATTCTGTCGCTATTTGTAATACCCGGTCGGCTCTTGGATCTCCGGAGATAATGGAGTCAATCCCATGTACTTTCAACAGCCGTGATGAAGATCCGTCCTGTGTAAAGACCTTGTCGAACCGGCGCCAGGCAGAAAGGAGGAATTTGCTTATCTGGTTCGTGCGGAGCGGATAAGCGTCAGCCGTGAAATAGGTGGCGAATACAAAGGAGGGGATTTCTGCAGCGTCAAGCTGCTTCATAAGTTCAGGCCAAACCTCATATTTACATGTCGCAAAGAATTTCACATGAGCAGCAGTGGCACTTAGGAAGTCGCGAACTCTACGTGGGGTATCGAGGGGAAGAGCAGTGATCAGGTCGCCTTCACGCATCCATTTGGGCGGGTGCTTAACAAGTGGGAAATATCCTGAAGGAGAGAAGAAAGTGAGGAGGACAGGGGTTTCTGGTGAGCGAGAGATATAGGATTCTATTACTGTAACAGCCTGCTCATATTCACCGAGGGAAGCACAGTGAAACCAAGCGCGAGGAGTTGTTGAAGGGTTGTTCTGGGCAGAGGACCGCATCGCGAGGAAAGACCTTGCACTCGAGTGACCTAATATGGCTACGAGGCGTAAAACAGCAACTGCGACCGAAACAAATATGTTATAAAAGACATGCACGTTAGTACCAATACTCTTTCGGAGCTCTCTTGTAGATATGTAGAACCCATCCTAGTTCTAGGCCAAATCCAGCATCGAAGCGGGGGGCGGTATCAGGGATTCCGGTGTCGAAATTGGTAGCGCGTAATGGGCTTGTTCTAGAGGCAAAACCGAAAACCCCTCCGTATGCGTTGACTCTTCGAGAAGTATCCATATACCAGTACCCCACGAAGCCAGAGGTGTAGACTCCCCAAGACAGTCGATCATATCCTGCGAGGTAGGGGTCTTCAAGTTGAGAGATGTGGTTTTCCGTGAAATCAAAACCGATCTTGTGATGCAGGGATCCAAGGCCTCCGCGGAGGAAAATTCCAGAGTTGACATTGGAACCAGAGAGAGGGATAATTTTACCAGCGTGAAGGCCGAAGAGGGCACCACGACCCGAAACTGAAATTTTTGCTACGCGTCCTTCATTGTCAATAATCTCACCATCGGGAGTTAGGAGGTTCGCTAGCAAGTCAGGCTCCTGGGCTTCGGCACCTGTGATCAGTGTTAGCCGGAAACCGAGATATTTATTAAACTCAGTTTTTATTCCAAAAGAAGCGCCGACAGAGGCGAACGCTCCATATCTCGAGTTGAGATCAGCAATGGGAAGGAAGCCTCCAGTAGTAACCGAGATGTGAGGAGTACGAAGGGGGGTGGAAGCGACGTCACGGGTGGTTTGGGCTAAAGTGAGCGTAGCTGCAAATAAAAATATCGTGAGCGTAAAAATCGACTTCGTGGAATTCATAATAGCGAAGGTAGGGTGTGTATCTTCGCTTGCGATGCAAGACGAGTTGGAAAACATTAAAATGGTTGATTTATCGGGCATGAATGCACGGTTAAAGCCTGAAATTGATGATGCCATAATGCGAGTCATCGCTTCTGAAAAATTTATCGGGGGTGAGGAGGTGAATCTGTTTGCTGAGGAACTCGGTGGGAAACTTAAAATCGAGGGTGGCGAAACTCCGTACGTAATCCCATGTGCTAACGGGACAGATGCGCTACAAATTGCGCTGATGTCTTTAGGGATTGTTGCCGGAGACGAAGTGATTACTCCAGCATTTACTTTTATTTCTACAGTTGAAGTGGTCGCTCTTTTAGGAGCCAAACCAGTTTTAGTAGACGTTTACCCAGACACTTTCAATATGGATTGCGAGGCCGTCGAAAAGGCGATTACAAAGAAAACCAAGGCGATTATTCCAGTACATTTATTTGGTCAATGTGCCGATATGGGACGGTTAGTAGAGATTTCGAAAAGAACTGGCGTGCCAATTATCGAGGACACGGCACAGTCTCTGATGAGCATTTATTGTAACGGAGGTGGGTTAAGTGGAAGGGCCGGATTGATGGGGAAGTTCGGAACGACAAGCTTCTTCCCAAGTAAAAATTTAGGATGTTTCGGAGATGGTGGAGCTCTTTTTACGCATGATGAAGAATTAGCAACAAAAGCAAAAGCAATTGCTAACCACGGAGGCCAAATAAGGTACAAGCACGAAATTGTGGGGTTAAACTCCAGACTCGATGCCATTCAAGCTGCTATACTTAGGGTAAAACTTCCTCACCTTGAAGAAAGCAACCTCGCAAGACAGAAAGCTGCAAATGTGTATGACGAACTTTTAAAAGATGTGGACGGAATTGAAATCCCTAAAAGGGACCCCAACTCTACACACGTTTTTCATCAGTATACAATTCTGGTGTCAGGAAATCATAGAGATGATTTATCTGAGGCTCTCAAAGAAGACGGAATACCTACCGGCATATATTACCCGAAAGGGATACATCATCAACCTGCCTACAAAAATTTAGGATATCGTGCTGACGATTTTCCCAACACGAACTACTTAGCCTCTTCCGTACTTTCTCTTCCTATGCACACAGAACTGACTAACTTGCAACAAACAAGAATAGTTGAACGTTTAGTCTCACATTTAGTCAAGTAGAATTACCAAAGTATTTTGTCCAACACTATAGAAAATATCGATTCTTTACCTGAAGCATTCATTCACGGTTCTGCCATTGTAGATGAGGCGGCAGAACTTGGGAGAGGCGTCAAGGTGTGGCATTTTTGTCATGTGATGAAAGGAGCTCGTCTCGGTACAGGCAGCTCTTTAGGACAAAATTCCTTTGTAGCATCAGGCGTCACCATCGGAAAGAACTGTAAAATCCAAAACAACGTGAGCCTGTACCAAGGAGTCACTTTGGGAGATGATGTATTCCTCGGGCCGAGCTGTGTATTTACGAATGTCATCAATCCCAGAAGCGCAGTAGTGAGACGTGACTCCTATGCGACGACACACATCTGCGACGGAGTGACGATTGGAGCTAATGCCACCATCATATGTGGAAACAGCATCGGGGATTTCGCCTTCGTCGGCGCTGGAGCCGTGGTCACCTCATCCGTGAAGCCATACGCCCTTGTAGTAGGAAACCCTGCAAAACAAATCGGATGGATGTCACCTCGTGGAATGCGACTTGGATTTAACGCCGAAAACATCGCAGTTTGTTCTGAGTCAGGAAGTAAATTTCAATTAGACGCGTTAAATAGAGTGTCACCTTATTCCGAAAAATGAGATCGTTCTCGAATATATTGGTAACTGGAGGAGCTGGCTTTATCGGCTCTCACGTGATTCGACAAATATTGAACATTCATCCGATTGTGAAGGTTGTAAACCTAGATTTACTCACCTATGCCGGGAATTTAGAAAACTTGACAGACATCGAATTGAACTTCGAAAGTTCTGGTCGTTACACCTTTGTGAAGGGAGATATTTGCGATAAGAGTTTATTGAAAGAATTATTCTCTACCTACCAATTCGATGCAGTGATTCACTTGGCCGCTGAAAGCCATGTTGATCGAAGCATAGAAAATCCACAAGCTTTTTTAGAGACGAATATTTTAGGCACTGCAGCTTTGTTAGATGCTGCAAAAAACTCTTGGCTAGACAACGATTCTACTCCAACAAAAGACAAGATGTTTTACCACATCTCTACTGACGAAGTGTACGGGTCGCTCGGCAACGAAGGGTTGTTTAGTGAAGACACCTCATACGATCCCCGGAGTCCATACAGTGCATCAAAGGCCGCTAGCGATCATCTTGTAAGAGCATATTTTCATACATACAGACTTCCTGTTGTGATAAGCAACTGCTCAAACAACTACGGAGCAAATCAATTTCCAGAGAAGCTCATCCCTCTGATGATTAAAAACATCAAGGACAATATCCCACTTCCAATTTATGGGGAAGGGTTAAATATTCGAGATTGGTTGTTTGTAGAGGATCACGCTAAGGCGATCGATTTGATCCTGCACAAAGGGGAAGTCGGTGACACTTACAATATTGGAGGTCTTAATGAATGGACGAATATCGATTTGGTAAAACATCTCATCAAGCTCACTGACAAGAAACTCAACCGACCTCAGGGAACCTCTGATTCACTTATTCAATTTGTGATTGACAGAGCGGGACATGACAAGAGGTATGCCATTGACGCATCAAAAATAGAAAACAAGCTCGGATGGACTCCCAATGTGAAATTTGAAGAAGGGTTAGAAAAGACCGTAGATTGGTATCTTCGTAATACCAAATGGTTAGACAACATTGCTGCAAGGGTACTCACCCAAGAAGATTAATAAAAGGACTACAAAGTAGAATATTATGTTTACTGCAATAAAAAATCTATTCGGATTTAGCAAAAAATCCAAGGAAAAAAACCTGTTGGTTAGCAATGACTTAAGTGTGCTAATTAGCGATGTTCACTCTCACCTTGTTCCTGGAGTTGACGATGGCGCTCCTGATATGGACACCGCTATTGCTCTGATCCGCAGACTCCAAAATCTCGGTTTTAAAAAGCTTGTAACCACGCCACATGTTATGGTCGACTTGTATCCCAACACCCCCGACATACTTCAACCTAGATTTGAAGAACTCAAGGTAGAAGTGGCAAAAAGACTCCCCCCGATAGAGCTTTTCCTCGGAGCGGAATACTTCCTTGATTTAGAACTTTTAGATTTACTTTCTAAGCCCGATGAACTTCTAACATTTCCTTGCACGGATCCATTGAACGGGAATAAACTTGAAATGATCTTGTTTGAGTTTGCATTTCATCTACCTCCAAATTATGACATCTTAGCCGAAATCATTTTCAAGATGCAAACCTCAGGACTCACACCTGTTTTAGCACATTGCGCGAGGTATCCTTATTTCCATAAAGACAGATCTGAGTTGAAGAAACTTCACTCAAAAGGCGTGATTTTAACTGTAAATGCGGCTACTCTATGTGGAAGCTATGGGGGGTTAGCGAAGGAAACCGCTCTATATGCAATTGAACAAGGTTGGGTAAGAATGGTCTGTTCAGATACACATGCTCCTCATCATATCGCAGCTGTAAAAGAGCTTGAGAAATCTACCGTTTTAGCAGATATGATCGAATCCGGAACACTCCTCAACCCCGGCATCGGCATTGACTAATACGAATGAATAGACTTCGCAGAAATAGCTTAACCTACGGGTGCAAGTTGAATCTCAAGTCCGTCGAGCGAATTTTCCAACTTGATTTGGCATCCAAGACGGCTGTTATCTTCAACGAAGAACGCCTCGTCTAACATATCCTCTTCGTCGTCAGACCTCTCCCCTATATCGTGTGAACTGAGCACATACATGTGGCAACTTGCACACATCGCCATGCCTCCACAAGTGCCCTCTACAGGGAGCTCATAGCTCTTACAAAGCTCCATCATATTCATGTTCATGTCAGTAGGCGCATCTAACTCATGGCGCTTGTCGTCTCTATCTATTACGACAACTTTAATCATGTTCACAGTATCGGTCAATTTATTGGGTTATTTATCGATTTTATTCAACTTCTGACGTTTTTAAACGATTTTAAGCACTTTACACGACTTTTTTGCGTCTTTTATCGCTTTTTATCGCTTTTTTTTTTAAAACTCAAGATTACATTCCCGGTGGGCCACTAACCGTGGTGTACTTAAGAACAAGGTTTTTATCTGGATAAATTCTCTTATAAGCACTTTGAACCATCAATGTAGCTTCATGAAAACCACACAGAATTAACTTTAGCTTACCTGGGTAAGTATTGATATCTCCAACGGCATATACACCGGGAATATTTGTTGAATAATCAAAAGTGTCTACCTCAATGGCATTCTTTGAAATATTCAAGTTCCACTCTCCCAAAGGTCCTAGTTTAGGGCTAAGACCAAATAACGGCACCCAGTGATCTACCTCGATATTGGACAAACCATCCGCTTTGTGCTTTATTTCAACTGAACTTAGCACATCGTCTCCTGCAACCCCAACAACTTCAGCGTTCGTCAACAAAGTAATCTTTCCTGCTTCAGCAAGATCCATCACTTTCTGAACACTGTCTGGATGTCCACGGAAGCTTGGACGTCTATGGACTAAGAACACTTCAGATGCAACATCAGCTAAAAACACAGTCCAGTCAAGGGCAGAATCACCTCCTCCAGAGATGACCACTTTTTTACCTCTATAAAATTCGGGGTCTTTAATAATGTACTCTACACCCTTGTCCTCGAAATCTAACAAACCATCTACAGGCGGCTTGCGTGGTTCGAAACAACCTAAACCTGCAGCTATGGCAATGATTGGGGCGCGGTGCTTTGTACCTCTGTTGGTGGTGACAGTAAACTGACCCTCGTCATCTTTCTCGATGGACTCAGCTCTTTCTCCTAAAGTAAATCCCGGACTAAATGGCTTGATTTGCTCCATTAACTGCTCGGTCAAATCTCCAGCTAAAATAGAGGGGTGAGCGGGGATATCATAAATAGGTTTTTTCGGATATATCTCAGAGCACTGACCGCCAGGCTGAGGTAAAGAATCAATTAAATGGCAGTTCAATTTGAGAAGGCCTGCTTCAAAAACTGTGAAGAGACCTACAGGCCCTGCTCCAATAATTATGATATCTGTTTGAATCATAGATTGATGGCTTCAATGGCTTTCACTTCTGGGGCCACGCCTCTAATAACTGCTTCTACCCCACCTTTCATCGTCATGTCAATAAGAGAACATCCCGCGCATGATCCGTGAAGCTCTACTCTTACAATTAAGTCATCCGTAATTTCCTTCAGCGTAATATCTCCTAGATCAGCTTCAAGATAAGGGCGAATCTGCGCGAGCGCTCCCTCAATTCTTTCAGCTAATTCACTGTGGTCTTCTGACATGATTTGGTCTGACATTGTGTTACTTATTTATCCAGGACTTCTAGCAAGTTAGTTACAACAACACGAAATGCTGTAGCAGCTTCAGAATCACCTTGCAATACGGCCGGGCGTCCCACATCACCGGCTTCTCGTATGGTTTGGAGTAAAGGAAGTTCGCCCAAGAAAGGGACCTCCAATGTATCAGCCAATCTCTTCACACCATCTCTCCCGAATATATGGTATTTAAATTCAGGCGCATCAGGAGGGATGAAGTACGACATATTTTCGATCATCCCCAGAACAGGGACGTTGATAGATTCAATTTTAAACATCCCCACACCTTTACGGGCATCAGCAAGAGCAACGTCTTGAGGAGTAGAAACAATGACTGCACCAGTAAGATCTAACTCACTAACTAAAGTTAAGTGAATGTCTCCCGTTCCAGGGGGCAAATCGACAATCATGTAGTCTAATTCCCCCCAAACTACATCTGTAAATAATTGTTTCAAAGCTTTTGTTGCCATCGGTCCACGCCAAACGATGGCTTGGTCAGGATCTGCAAAAAATCCGATCGACAACATTTTCACACCATGCATCTCCACGGGTTCCATCATAGATTTTCCGTCTACATCAATCGGCTTGGGGTTGTGACCCTGTACGCCAAACATGGTCGGAATACTTGGACCATATATATCTGCGTCGCAAAGCCCCACTTTGTATCCTAATTGGGCTAAAGAAACTGCCAAATTAGAGCTTACGGTACTCTTACCTACCCCACCCTTTCCGGACGCTATAGCGATGATATTCTTAACTCCAGGAAGGATTTTTCTAGTTTCAATAGTGCGATCTTCAGCAGGAAGAGCACCTACATTCACCTCTGTTTTAACTTCTGAACCGAACGCTCTTTCAAGTGCAAATTCAACAGCATCTTGCATCCTCTTGCGGGCGTGAAGAGCAGGATTGCTAGACTTTACCTCTACTTTTATAAGGCCCTCAGAAATCTCAACTCCAGCTATTAGGTCCAAGGATACAATATCCTTTCCAAAGTCTGGCTCGATGACCCCACTTAAAGCGGCAACTACCTTATCTCTTGTTATTTCCGATGACATATTATAGGCTCATTTTAAGAACTTCAAAGTTCGGTCATAGGGTCCCAAAAACACTTATCAAACTCAACTACTTGGCCTTCTTTTACCTGAACACCTTCTTTGCGAAGTTCGTCAGCCATAGATCTTTCTGGAGGAAAGTGAAGAGCACCGGAAAGCATCCCCAATCGATTTACTACTCTATGTGCAGGAACATCTGGAGTTACTACAAAACTCTTATTTAAAGCCCAACCAATCCTCCTACTCGCCCTCGCATCACCCAAGTATTTAGCAATTGCTCCATACGAGGTAATCTTCCCTTTTGGGATTAACCTGACAACCTTAAACACATCTTCGTTAAAACTCATTGGGGCCTCTAAATTTCAAGTTGAATAAAGTGGATTTTCTTACCTTCTGACAGCCACCTCGTCTCATAATAAGTAATAATCTCTAAAGCATCCCTTAGATCTTGTGGCACCCTTTGAACCAGCTCCCCGTATACATCCTGACTGTCATACATGAACTTATACCCCGCCTCGATATAACCTTCTTTAGATAAATCGTAGAGCAAAACAGAATCCGTTTTTACATTAATTAAACTTCCAGGCTTAAGAATTTTCTTATAAAACTCAATATATAGAGGTGATGTAATTCTTTTCGTCCCTTTCTCATCCTTGGGTTGAGGGTCTGAAAATGTAAGCCAAATTTCGCTCACCTCGTCAGGAGCAAAGTACATCTGTATAAATTCTAACCTCGTTCTTAGAAAGGCGACATTGGGCAAGGATTCTTCCTTGGCTGTTTTGGCTCCTCGCCAGAATCTATGACCCTTAATATCGACTCCCACGAAATTCCTTTCAGGGTATTTTCTTGCAAGGCCTACAGTATATTCCCCCTTACCACAACCCAACTCCAGAGTAATGGGATGGTCGTTTTTAAAGATGTCTTTCGCCCATTTACCTTTCATCCCAGCCTCAACTCCTTTAACTGCTTCTTGCAAACACGGCTCGAATACATGATTAAATGTTTCATTTTCCGCCCATTTCCTAAGTTTATCCTTTCCCATTTTGTTAATTTGCAGATATGATTTGCTGTGCAAAATTATGATAATGTTCCTATGTCTCGAATATTAATTGCTGTACTTAATTGGGGGATGGGGCATGCCTCTCGTTCGCTCCCTCTAATTGAAGGGGCAATAGACCTTGGTTGGGAAGTAGATATCGCCAGTACGGGGGACGCTATGGTTTGGCTTAAAAGCAGACTGGAAGGACAAACCAAAGTAAAATTCTTCGAGAAACCAGGAGCTACAATCACCTATAGCAGACATTTCACTATGCTGACTATTGCATCCCAAACACCAAAGTTGATTCAATCGATTTGGGATGAACGAAAGTGGACTCTTGAGCACGTTGAGAAAAGATCCATCAGTAAAATATTTAGCGACAATTGTTATGGCGTTCATCATCCAGATATACCGTCCGTTTTAATGACACATTTGTTGAGATTCCCTGTTTCAGCAATTTTCAGTCCATTTGCACAAGTCGCAATCCGAAAATTAGCGGGCCGATTTGATGAGGTATGGGTACCAGACAATCCCAGGGGTGACAGCTCTATATCAGGTGTCCTTTCATCAAAAAACATACATCACAACACTAAATTCATTGGGGTCTTAAGCCGATTAAAACCTTCTCAATCTATCTCCACGACCCCACTGGTAGGAATGGTGAGTGGGCCAGAACCACACCGAACAACAATGGAAAATGCGCTGCGAAAGTGGATGGAACACAAGGGTGAAAGGGGGGTGATTATTGCAGGGAAACCTGGGGGTGGGAAAAGCGTGCTGAACAACATCACCACACTTTACGACCCCAGCGACGAAGAAATTTCTGATGCTTTATGTGGTGCTAAGATGTTAATTTGCAGGAGTGGGTACACCACGCTTTTAGACTTGGCTTCTTTGGGGAAAAGAGCCGTTCTGATTCCTACTCCTGGACAAAAGGAGCAAGAGATGTTAAGTGAGGTTTGGGCTGTGAAATTTGGATTCGCAAAATGCTCTCAAAGAGAATTAGAAAACATGTGCGTACCTGAAATTTCAGGAATTGCTCCTAAAAACACTGGCAACCAAACCGCAATAAACGAACTTGCAGCATGGCTGAAAAACTAACCCTTCAAACCGAAGTAGAGCAATTAGCTACTGACGAGAGGTTTATGAAACTCGCGCTTCAACAGGCTGAAGAAGCGGGTGAGATCGATGAAGTTCCAGTAGGAGCTATAGTCGTTGCTAATGGTGTTGTCATCGCTCGGGGGCATAATCTTTGTGAGAGACTGAGAGATTTCACAGCCCATGCAGAAATGCAGGTATTTACCAGCGCTTCTGGATTTGTCGGAGGTAAATTTCTTGACGAGTGTACACTTTATGTCACGATGGAGCCTTGTCCCATGTGTGCAGGCGCTGGGTTTTGGACTAGAATAGGAAGAATCGTTTATGGCGCAAGTGACCTAAAGCGAGGCTATAAAAGATGGGAAGTGGGAGACGAAAAGAAGGGACACGGCGGTGCGAATTCAGAAAACGGATTGTTGCATCCTAAAACTATTGTCACCTCCGGGGTTTTAGAATATGAATGCTCTAAACTCGTTAAAGACTTCTTTCAAACTAAGCGTAAAAGGTCACAGATCTAATTTATCTTTGAATTTGTATTACACAAGCTATGCAAGAAATTACCAAAGAATATCTCGATGAAATCCAAACCCTGATTGACCAGGGAGAGGAGAAGTCTTTGGTGGCGCATCTAGAAGAACTGCATGAAACAGACATCGCCCTCATTCTAAACCAACTTAGATGGGACGATGTAAGTTATGCGTATAGACTTTTAAAAGATGACATTAGACCTGCAGTCTTGTCCGATGTGGATGACGAAGTTCGCGAAGAAATCCTTAGCTCTTTGTCATCGACAGAAATTGCTATAGATGTAATCGACGGATTAGAGTCTGACGATGCAGCGGACATTATTGGATCACTCCCCTCAGATAAAATAATGGAGGTGATGTCTAAGGCTTTGGACAAAGAGTCTGTTTCTGACGTCTTGTCATTGTTATCATACCCTGAAGGTTCCGCTGGAGCTTTAATGGCAAAAGAATTGGTTAAAGTTGAAGAGACTTGGTCTGTGGCAACTGCGATTAAAGAAATACGTGTGCAATCTCAAGATATTGAAAATATTTACACAATATATGTGGTTGACTCACATGGGAAATTGACGGGGAGGTTAAGCTTACAGCACCTTTTGCTTACTGCCGCAAGTACCAGAACTCCTGTTGGAGAGCTTAAAGATGACGAAAATTTCATTTCTATCAAAGCACAAGAAACAGAAGAGTTGGTGGTAAGCTTAATGGAGCGATATGACCTTGTTGCCCTTCCAGTAACAGACGACAATGGTATTTTACTGGGGCGCATTACGATTGATGATGCTGTAGATGTAATCATTGAAGAAGCTGAACGAGATTACCAACTTGCTTCTGGAATTTCTGAGGATGTCGAGTCGTATGATTCTGTTTGGACTTTAACAAGAGCTAGGTTACCATGGCTTCTCATTGGGTTGGGAGGAGGTGTTGGAGGCGCTTATGTCATCGGAGCATTCGATATTGTCTCGAATCCGGAAATGGCACTATTTATACCTCTTATAGCAGCTATGGGTGGCAACGTAGGTGTTCAATCGTCAGCCATTGTCGTGCAAGGGCTCGCGACATCAAGCATCAACACGTCTAACATCGCTACAAGACTTATAAAAGAACTTGGTGTGGGACTTGTAAACGGGGTGATTTGCGCGAGCATTATTTTTATCGTCACCTTACTACTGGGCTTTGACAAAGCACTGAGTACTACGGTAGGTATATCGTTGTTATGTGTGATTGTTTTTGCGGCTTTGTTCGGGGCATTTGTACCCCTTATGTTAGACAAACGTAAGATTGACCCTGCTCTCGCTACGGGGCCATTTATTACCACTGCGAATGATATTATCGGACTAATCATCTACTTTAGTGTAGGATCATTTATTAGCACACTTCTTTAATCAATTGAAATGACTGTTGCTTTTTTAGATACGGTACATCAGATACTTAAAAACAGATTAGAAGAAAATGGTTTTCATTGCAAAGACTATTTAACACTATCTCGCGAGGACATTATACAAGGTTCTTTAAAGGATATTGACGGAATCGTCCTTCGGTCCAGGCTACAAATTGACGCAAAAGTTCTTGAAGCACTTCCAAATTTAAAATGGATCGCCCGAAGTGGTTCCGGGCTAGAAAATATTGATTTGATAGAAGCAAAAGTCCGAGAGATACATGTCTACAATTCACCGGAGGGCAACCGAGATGCGGTGGGTGAACATGTTCTTGGAATGATTTTGATGATCTTGCATAAGTTGAGAAGTTGCGATGTCACAGTTCACGAAAGAGTTTGGGCGAGAGAAAAACACCGAGGAACAGAACTGTCAAGCAAGACTGTGGGTATCCTGGGGTATGGAGAAATGGGATCTGCTTTTGCCTCTAAATTGAAAGGGCTTGGCTGTACAGTAATCGCTTACGACAAATACAAAAAAGGCTTTGGCTCAGAATTTATAGAGGAAGTGAGTGAGGGTGAGTTTTTTGAAAGAAGTGACATCGTCAGCATTCACGTTCCTTGGACCAAGGAAACTAAACATCTCGTAAACTCTAGTTGGTTATCTAAATTTAATAAACCTGTTGTTTTAATAAACAGCTCAAGAGGCGCTGTAGTAAATACGTCCGATTTATTAGACGCTTTGGACAGAGGAAAAGTAAGTTCTATAGGTTTAGACGTTTTAGAGTTTGAGGGAAACTCTCTTGAGTGCCTAGACAAATTAGAAGACACGAATGCTAGGTCTACCCTAACCCGTCTTCTGGAGTCACCAAATGTATATCTGAGCCCACACGTCGCAGGATGGACAACTGAAAGCTATATAAAATTGAGTACTTATTTAGCAAGTAAAATCTTAAAGGATTTTTCTGCTGAAAGCTAATTACACTTATTCTTCAGCTCCAGTACGAGCTCGACTCGTAGCTGAGTACAGTATCTTCAAAGCTGAAGCCTGCCTTAACTCCTGCTTGACAGAAGTAACAATCCCCATTTTAGTTTCTTGATCTACTTTAAGAGACACCCACATTTTACTTTGCTCAGACTCTGCAAGTGTTTCACGCTCTTTATCTATCCAATCACGCACATCTGAAGGTTGTGAAAACGCATCGTTAAGCTGAATAACAGGCTCCGTTCCATATCTCTTATCCATAGGCATACCTATGTTTATGTAACGAATAAGATGCTTTTTTTCAACTTTATAAAGTTCTGAAGCTTCTGGCTTTGTGACTTCTACCTTTTCATCTTCTGTACGCAAAACGGTTGCAACCATGAAGAAAAACAAAAGCATGAAAACAATGTCCGGCAGAGATGCTGTCGAAATAGATCCCGTAGGGCGGTTACTTCCTTTTTTAAACTTACTCATACTTAGTAATATATTGATCCAGCATCACGAGGCTCAGCCTCAGAGATACGTTGTGGGTATAGAGCCCTTACTGCAGTAATCTTATCTAGAATCTTTTTATCTTGTTTGTTTTTGCCATAGATTTCTTCAAGTTCAGAATAACTTTGACCAAACTTAGCGAAAGCCAATTCATCTCTTAGTTCATTGACAGCAGACTGCAACTCATTTTGAACCTGTAAATAGGTGTTGTACGTTGTGTTGTTATCATTCTGCATAGAGATCAATGCCGAAGAAGGAAGTTCTTTATAATCACCTCCTAAAAGAGTAATTGTGGTTAGCTTTTCTCTCCATTTTGCAAGCACCTTTCCAAATGCATCTTTATTCTTAGGCTCAGCGATCTTAACGATTTGCTCATATTCAGCAATCTTCAATTTCACATCTGCTTTCCTTACCCATTCACGTTCCGGGAATGCTGCATTTGTCTTGCCATTTGCACCGGTAATAGAAACTACGTCTCTGTTTTTCCCGATTTCTTGATTGTCGATTTGATGGGTAATAACACCATCTCCAGTAGCAATAAGGAAATCTTTGGCTTTGTTCTTAAGCTGATCCATATCTAAAGGTTGGCCTTCGACTAAAAGTAAGTCAAGAAAGTTAACCTTCACATTAAATACATTCTGCTCTTTCGCTTGAGGGATATCAATATCGTCTGGAACAGGAGGTGGCAACTGACGCTTAATCCCCATGTCAGATTCAATCGTAGTGGTTACAAGCCAAAATATAAGAAGCAAGAACGCGATATCGGCCATAGAGCCCGCATTAATTTCTTGTAATTCTCGACGTGCCATATCTTCCTTTACTTAAATTTACTTAAAGATGCTACTTACCTCTGCCCAAACAATAGAAGCCGCAGCTACTACGAATAAAAGGTAAACGTAAATCATACTTCCACCTGCAAAAATGCTCTCGGATTCTGAAACAGCAATACCACTTACTTCATAAGCACTTAAAACTGCTCCATCCGCTAAAATGAAATAGCTTACCAGACCTATAATAGCAAAAACAGATATTCCAGCAAGTGTGCCCAATTGCGATTTAAAATCGTTTACAAGCTTCATTACGAAAGCATAAACTCCGAATCCAACAGCGGCAACCGAACAGGCAATACCAACTGTATAAATGATGTAGAACATCCAATCGAGGTAAATACCATAGCTTGCTTCTCCCTCTACGAAAGACTCATCACCATTACTCTTACCAATTATGATGGCAACCAGAATAACGCCGAGTGAAATAATCATCAAACGAAGTCCTGTAAGAGCGAAATTGAATTTATTTTCTTCCATAATTCTTCTTATTTACCTTGAAGCTTACGCTTGTAAAGAAGATCAACTAGATCCATACTAGCCTCCTCCATATCAAGAACGATACCGTCAATCTTAGAAAGAATGTAGTTATAGAATACCTGAAGGATAATCGCTACAATAAGTCCCGATACAGTTGTAATCAAGGCAATCTTAATACCACCAGCAACAATAGAAGCGTTAATTGTATTCGCTTCAGCAATATCATCAAAAGCAGAAATCATTCCGATTACAGTACCCATGAATCCCAACATAGGGGCAAGAGCAATAAAAAGTGAAATCCAACTTAAACCTCTCTCAAGCTTAGACATCTCAACTGAACCGTAATCCTCAATGGCTTTCGCCACCTCTTCATAGCTTCCTTCAGATCTATCGAGACCTTGATGGAATATTGTCGCTACTGGACCGGCTGTGTTACGGCATACTTCCTTTGCTGCATCAACACCACCATTCTGAAGACAGTCGTCAATTTCGTTGACGAGTTTCTTCGTGTTCGTTGTAGCCATGTTTAAGTATATGATACGCTCGATACTAAGTGCCAATCCGAGGATTAAACAAATGAGTACTGAAGCCATAAAAGCAGCACCACCTTCGATGAAGTAACGCTTCACTGTTTGGTGAAAGCTTAAAACCTCACGTGTTTCTTCAACATCCGCAGCTGTTTCAGCAACTTCAATAGAAGGTTCCTCTACAGCAGTTATAACAGCTGAGTCAGCAACAACCGAATCCGCGGAAACACTATCAGCCTCAATAGACATAACCTCTTCAGTTACAACTTCGTCGAGTTGAGCGAAAACTGCAGCGGGGGTAGCTGCAAACATGATTCCCGCAATTGCGAGAAGTGAAAACAAATTCTTCATAGTCAATATTCTTGTTGAATGTATTTCATAAGTAATTAGAACAACCTTGCGGAGAGACAGGGATTCGAACCCTGGATACGTTTCCGTAAACACGCTTTCCAAGCGTGCGCCATAAACCACTCGGCCATCCCTCCAATCCTCGTTAGGATTGTTCTCAAATAACAAAATGCTATCATGAGGCGGCGCAAATTACTACACAATCGAGTGATAGAACAATCATTAACAAGGTTTTATTCCAAGATAGTTCTCTCACCTCTTAAGTCCTTGAGTATCCGCTCTCTTATCAAGCTTAAATCATTCGACTCGCCTAAAAGCATCATCAGCTTAATTATAGCGGCCTCTGTAGTCATGTCACCCCCCGAAATTACCCCACAATTAGATAGCGCTAAACTAGTTGCATATCTTTCCTGAACCACTCCACCATGGCCACATTGCGTTACGTTTACAATTGAAACTCCTCTTTTTTGGGCCAAATCCAAAAGATTTTTAAACTGTTTGTTGTCTGGAATATTTCCACTGCCGAAAGTTCCTAAAACTACCCCTCTCAACTCATCCCAATCCAGAATTCGCTCAAAAACATCAAAAGACATGCCCGGAAAAATCGGAAACCAAGCCACTTTAGATTCAAAATCATCGTGCAAAGTGAGTGGGCCTTCAGGCGCCCTATACAGATTGTGTTTCCGAACCTTAAATCCCACACCAGCATCTACCAAGGCTGGGTAATTGGGGCTGATAATTGCATTTAAGCTCTCCGCACTTTCTTTGTGAGTTCTGTTGCCTCGAAAGAGTTGGTTTCCGAAATAAACGGCAACCTCTTGAATGGTCGATTCACCCCACTCTGACCTATTGGAATCTGGATTCTTAGGGTTGGGATGGGCGGCAAGCATAACTGCACTTAGTAAATTCTCTCGCCCATCGGTCCTGGGCATACCTATAGGCAATTGGCTCCCTGTGATGATTACCGGTTTTCTCAGGCCCTCAAGCATAAAACTCAAAGCAGATGCTGTATACGACATCGTATCAGTACCGTGTAGCACAACAAATCCATCGTACAGCTCATGCTTTTTCATCACCACACCTGCAATTTTTTTCCAATGCATCGGGGTGACGTTAGAGCTGTCGATCGGTGGCTGAAAACTTACAGAATCAATAGAAATTCCAGCACGGTTTAGCTCTGGAACATGGCGTGTAATTTGGCTGAAATCAATTGGAACAAGAGACCCTGTCATGGGGTCATGAACACTCCCTATCGTTCCTCCAGTATAAATAAGTAGTATTTTCCTTTCCACACTCATTTCTATCATTTCATTTTTTTAGACCAAACATCTTCACTGCCCCCTCCTTAGTCACGTTCGCAACTTCTTCGAAGCTCACACCTTTTATTTCCGCCAATTTTTTTGCGATGTGAACAAGGTAAGACGATTCATTTCTCTTTCCTCTATGTGGGACAGGAGATAGATACGGGCTGTCTGTTTCCAACACAAGTGACTCCAGCGGAATGCTGGGCAATACTTTATCTAATCCACTGTTTTTATAGGTGCTAACGCCTCCTATTCCAAGTAGAAACCCACCGTAATCTAAGGCTCTTTCAGCTTCTTTGAGCCCACCAGTAAAACAATGGAAAACCCCCCTGAGGCGATCATCATTAATCTGATCCATTAAGGTAAAGAGTTCTTCCCAAGCATCGCGAACATGAATTACAATTGGCAATCCACGCTCTTGTGCCATTTTTGCCTGAACTAAAAATGCTTCACTTTGCTCCGCCTTAAATTTCTTCTCCCAATACAAGTCTAAACCTATTTCTCCTACAGCAACGAACTCCATATCATCAGGTGGAGAGTCTAATGTTGCCATGATTGACTCTAGTTCTTTCTCCCAACCTTCATTTACAGAACATGGATGGAGTCCCATCATTCCGTGGCAGGCTTTTGGCCACTTCTTCATCATCTCTAAAACTCTTGGCACACTCTCTAAATTAATATTAGGCAACAACAAGGTCTCAACACCCGATTCAAAACATCGTGTCATTGCTTCTTCCCGATCATCATCAAACTGATCGAGATAAAGATGCGTGTGTGTATCTATAAGTTTTATTTCAGTACTCGTCATAAATACAAAGATACCTGCGACTACCTTTGAACTGTGCAAGCACCTAGATTTCTTATAGCAAGATTTAGCTCCATTGGAGACATTATACTAACAGCTCCTGTAATACATGCTATTAGAGCACATTACGGAAGCAAAGCACGGATAGACTTTGTCTGCAACTCGAAATTTAAAGGGGCCGCAGAATTACTTGCTGGTGTAAATGAAATTCATTTAGTAGAAAGAGCTACCGTTGAAATCACATCTGATCTAAAAAAATTAAACTTCCACTACTTCATAGACTTACACTGCAGTGTTAGGTCTAGATCGTTATCGAAGGCCCTTGGAATATTCACGCTTAAGGTAGACAAACAGTCTGTACCTCGATTTGCGCTTACCCTTGGTCTCAGAAAAAAGCCAGTACTTCACTTTGTAGATCGGTCTTTAAAACTTTTAGATACTTTTAATATTCGTGAACCTGAGAGTTCTGTTTGGGGTGCTATAAAAACAAGCAATGTGCCTGTCCCTGAATCTTACATAGCCATCACTCCCGGTGCAACATACAAAGGGAAAGCGATCCCTGAATCCATCCTCTTAGAAGTATGCGAAAAACTCACTGGTTTTGGAATTGCCATCGCACTCGTAGGTGGCCCAGACACAACTGAAATCGCATCAAGGATAGAGCCCACCTCTCCACTTATCAGCTCCTTCTGCGGTACCACAACATTAAAAGAAACCGCATACATTCTCAAGCACTCAAGGCTTGCTATCGGAGGAGATACTGGCGCAATGCACTTGGCCTGTGCTTTGGGAACACCTCTTGTCTCAGTTTGGGGTTGCACAAGACCTTCTCTCGGGCTTGCTCCTTGGAGACCAAACCAAAACTCAGTTATCCTTCTACCTACAGGGCGAGGAGAAAGACCATGCTCACGTCACGGTGCCAAATGTCGATTCTCAAAAAGAGGCAAAGATCTTTGTATCAATCACGTTTCAGCTGACCGCATTGTGCAAGCAACACAAAGTTTATTGTAGGGTTACTCAAATAACGCCTTTAGCTCTGTAGCTTCTGCCGGCTTCATTTTACCAGCTAGAACTAGCCTTAACTGACGACGTCGCAATGCCCCTTGATACCGAATCATTTCTTCTTCGGTCTCTGGAATTGTTTCAGGCACTTCAATCGGGGCTTCTTGACGGTCAACCGCCACAAAAGTGTACATCGCCTCATTACACCTAGACCTATTTCCTGTTACAGAATTCTCGATAAAAACCTCAAGATAAACCTCCATAGAAGATCTAAACGATCTAGTTACTTGAGATTCTATGATTACAATATTACCCAACTTAATCGGTTTTTGAAAAGACACATTGTTCACGGCAGCAGTAACAACTACCTGCCTACAATGTCTGTTAGCAGCGATAGCAGCAGCGATATCCATCCAGTGTAATAAATTTCCACCCATCAGGTTTCCCAAAGTGTTTGTGTCATTTGGAAGAACAATTTTCGTTGTTGATGAGAAAGTCTCGCGGGGGTGCCTTGTTGTTACCATAGTACAAAAGTAACATTCTAATCATTATCATTAAGCTTAATAGAAGTTTTTAAAACACCTACACTATATTTGCCGTCTCTTAATTGGTGCTATAGCTCAGTTGGTAGAGCAATGGACTGAAAATCCATGTGTCCCAGGTTCGAATCCCGGTAGCACCACTTAATATCGAAAGCCCCTCTGCAAATTGCATTGGGGCTTTTTTGTTGCACTATACTTAAACTGCGCAGGTATAAATCCGTTTAATAAAACTCAATCACATGACGCATATAAGTGTGATATTTGCCATTCATAAATGACAATGGAAAGCAAACTAACAACATCTTGGGAAACCAATCTTCGCTTAGCTTCAGCTGAGGCTTCAAGCGTTCTTGTGATTGCTGATAGCAATCTTCCAAAGTCATACAGCAAAGATGTTGTAGATCTCTGCAAAAAGGAATCCCCCACTCACATTATTTCTCTGGAAGGCGGCGAAGGAATTAAAACCCTATCACAGGTTTCTGAAGTGTATTTACATCTCGAAAAGATGGGTGCAGATAGAAAAAGCTTGGTGGTTTGTTTGGGTGGTGGGACGATTACAGATATGGGTGGATTTGCAGCGAGCACGTATAAAAGAGGAGTTAGTTTAGCACATCTTCCTACAACCGTTTTAGCCATGGTGGACGCCGCTATTGGTGGTAAAACTGGAGTAAATACGGAGATGCAAGAAGACTTTGGGCTTTTAAAAAACCAAATAGGCACGTTCTACAATCCTAAAATGGTGGGGATTAATCACAATTGGCTTCGGAGTTTAAAGGAGGACGAAATCCTCAGTGGATGGGGTGAAATGGTGAAGCATGCATTGTTAAAGGGAGGAACACATTTACAAGAGTTAATGACACTAAGTCCCAATTTAGAAGACCTATCACCTTTGCTTATTCGTTCTGCAAGAATTAAAGAAGCTATTGTGAATCGTGATCAGAAAGAGAATGGCGAACGAGCCTCATTAAATCTTGGGCATACTGTGGGTCACGCGATTGAAAGCTTGGCTCATGATAAAGGGCGTGAAATGAAACACGGTGTTGCTGTTGCTTGGGGACTGATCTTTGCTTTGGAGGCTTCTGTGATAAAAATGGGGTTTGACCCAACCACGGCTGAAGAGCTGCAAAACTGGATAGTTTCAAAGATTTCAAAGGGGATAGAGGCAGATGGAGCGGATGCTGTTTGGTCTAAAATGTTACAGGATAAGAAAAACGTAAAAGGCAACGTTATAGACGTGTTAATGAAGGCGCCTGGGGAAGTCAAATGGGACTTTGTCTGGGAACGCGAAGAATTCACAATCTTCTGGGAGAAGTTTCGAGGACGATACGCCTGAATCATCCGCTTCTAAATATCTTTGTAGTCAAATGGAACAAACCGCTGCCGAATTAGCAATACTATTAGATGGATTCGTTTCTGGAAACCCGGAGACGAGAGTACGTAAACTAGGGAAGATAGAATCAGCGGGGACTGGTGCTGTAACATTCTTAGCCAATAAGGGATATGAGAAGTATGTTTATAAAAGCGGCGCTTCAGTTGTTGTTGTATCTAAAGATTTTCAACCCAAGAAAGACCTTCCCCCAGACATGACATTGGTGAAAGTCGATGATCCTTATTCAGCTTTCGCAAAGTTGTTAGATGCTTACGACAATATTCTGAAACGCGATGAAGGGGTTCATTCATCGGCAATCATCCATCCTGACGCAATTATAGGTGCTGGATGCGCAATAGGGCCTGGGGTGGTTATAGACAAAGGTGCTACAATTGGAGACAGGACCGAGCTTAGGGCTCATGTTTATATTGGACGTGACGTAACGGTAGGAAATGATTGTATGTTTTTTTCAGGAGCGCGCATCTTAGACAGATGCCACGTGGGCAATAGATGTACCATTCAAGGGGGGACGGTGGTCGGATCAGATGGATTTGGTTTTGCGCCAAAAGATGATGGCTCTTATGCAAAAGTTCCTCAAACTGGAAATGTGATTGTAGAAGATGATTGTGATATCGGGGCTTTGTGCACTTTGGACAGGGCCACTTTAGGATCTACAATTGTTCGCAAAGGCTGTAAACTAGACAACCTTATTCAGGTTGCTCACAATGTCGTTATCGGTGAGAAAACTGTGATTGCAGCCCAAACAGGCATCGCTGGATCTACAACAATCGGTGCACAATGCATGATCGGAGGCCAAGTTGGAATAGGTGGGCACCTTAAAATCGCAAGCGGATCAAAAATCGCTGCTAAATCTGGAGTGACAGCCAGTATTTTAACGCCAGACGGAACCTATCAAGGAAATCCCGTGATGCCAATTAAAGCTTTCCATAAATTTCATATTGCATTACGCAAACTTGTGAGATTACAAAGAAACCATGAACTAATTATAGATGATTCAATCAAATAAGCAACACACTCTTAAGAGTAAGATTACCTTCAAGGGTGTGGGTTTGCATACTGGTGAGATTTGTACCATGACTATCGTTCCTGCTGAAGGTGGGCATGGTTATAAATTCCAAAGAACAGATATTGAGGGCCAGCCAATCATTGACGCTTGCACGAAGAATGTTAGCTCAACTTTAAGAAGTACTTCTCTCGGGAAAGATGGGGTCGAGATTCACACAACTGAGCACATTCTCGCTGCCCTTTATGCTTCTGGTGTTGACAATGCTTTGATTCAACTAAATGGCGTAGAGGTCCCTATTCTTGATGGAAGTGCAGAAATGTTTACTCAGGGCATTGAAAAAGTTGGCACAAAAGAACTTGAAGATGATAGACTGTTTTTTAAAGTCAGAAAAAACATCAGCTTTATAGACAAAGCACGAGGTATTGAAATGCTCATCGTCCCGATTGAGGAAGATGAGCTTAGACTGACTGTGATGGTTGACTATGACAGCCCGATTCTAGGAACTCAACATGCAAGACTTGAAAGTCTTAGTGAGTTTTCAAAGGAAATAGCATCGTGTAGAACCTTTGTATTTATGAAGGAGATAAAATACCTTGCTGAACAGGGTTTAATAAAAGGCGGTGATGTTGACAACGCCGTAGTTTTAGCTGAAAAACCATATTCAAAATCAGAACTTCAAGAAATTGCAAAATCTTTAGGAAGAACGGAATTGGGAGTTGTAGAAGGAGAGACGGGGGTGGTGAGCACTAGTGCTCTCAGATTCCCAAATGAGCCAGCGCGACACAAACTTCTTGACATTTTAGGAGACCTTGCTTTATCTGGGAGGTATATACATGGGCATCTACTTGCTGCTAGGCCAGGACATGAAGCCAACGTAGCTTTTGCAAAGGAAATGGATCTAAAAATCAAAGCCTTTGAAGACATGCCTGACTTGCGCACCGACAGGGAGGCCATTTTAGATATAAATCAAATTTCTAAACTTCTCCCCCACCGCTATCCCTTTCTTTTAGTTGACAGCATACTAGAGATGACTGAGGATAGTATTATCGGGTTAAAAAACGTGACGATGAACGAGCCATTCTTTCAAGGTCATTTTCCAGAAAACCCAATTATGCCAGGTGTACTTCAAATAGAAGCCATGGCTCAGGTAGGGGGTGTCTTCGCACTTTCAAGTGTCGATGAACCTGAGTACTGGTCCACTTACTTCATGAAGTTAGATGATGTCAGGTTCAAGAAAAAGGTTTTACCGGGAGATACTATCGTCTTTCATTTAAAATTAATTTCTCCAATCAGACGTGGTTTAGTTCATATGTCAGGGAAAGGATATGTGAGAGGTAAACTTGTCTCTCAAGCTATTTTATTAGCTCAAGTAATTAAGGATAGAAATCCAACCAACGATTAATATCTCAACAATGTCAGCAACAATAAGTCCTCAGGCCTTTGTTCACCCTAAAGCATCTCTAGAAGACGGAGTTGTGATTGAGCCTTTTGCCTATGTGGGCGAGGGAGTGAAAATAGGATGCGGAACTTGGGTAGGTCCCAATTCAACTATTTTATCAAGCACCACAATAGGTAAAGATTGTAAAATTTATCCTGGTGCTGTTATCGGAGCAGACCCTCAAGATTTGAAATTTGAGAACGAAGAGACAACGGTCGAAATTGGAGATCGAACGGTGATCCGTGAATGTGTCACGATACACAAAGCAACTGTTGACAGGTACAAAACAGTGATCGGTGATGATTGTCTAATCATGGCATATGTTCATCTCGCTCACGATGTTCGAGTGGGCAACAATGTTGTCCTAGCTAACGCAGTGAATGTCGCTGGACATGTAACAATCGACGACTGGGTTGTGATTGAAGGTATGGTTGGGGTTCAACAATTCGTGCATGTCGGGGAACACGCATTTATTGCTGGAGGGTCATTGATTCGCAAGAATATCCCTCCATACATTAAAGCGGCAAGAGAGCCATTGTCTTTTATAGGAGTCAACTCCATAGGTCTAAGACGAAGGGGATTCAGTCAGGAGAAAATTCAAAGAATTGATGATATCTATAGAACCTTATATGTGCAAAACGCAAATATGAGTGTTGCCTTAAATATCGCGGAAGCAGAATTCCCTACCTGTGATGTGAAGGATTTTGTTCTTGGATTTATTCGGAAATCTGACAAAGGAATTATCAGGGGTCCCTTCTCACAAACCTGATTTCCCACTCAGTTTTTGTTGCCAGTTCCATGAATCGTTCAGCCCTTGTTCAAGGGAGCGTTTGGTTTCCCATTTCAATTCCTCCTTGGCTCTTTCTGCATTAGCCCAAATAGCGACCACATCTCCTTCCCTTCTATCTCCAAGTGTGTGAGGCACTTTCTGACCGGTTACCTTTTCAAAAGCCTCAATGACCTCAAGCACTGAAACCCCAGTACCCGTTCCTAAATTAAAAGACCTACAGCCTTTGCCTTTTCCGGTCTCAAATAAATAGCAAATTGCCTTAACATGTGCTTCTGCCAAGTCCATAACATGTAAATAATCTCTAATACAAGACCCGTCTTTCGTTGGGTAATCAGTCCCAAACACTGTTAGAGGACCTCTTAACTTCGCCACGGCCTGACATAAAAAGGGAATAAGGTTATTCGGAATCCCTCGTGGGGATTCCCCAATTACTGCTGAAGGATGAGCTCCAATAGGGTTGAAGTATCGCAGCAAAGCTGAACTAAACTCAGCGTTCTCCTCAGCGTGATTCACAATTAATTTCTCGCAAGCTTGCTTAGTATATCCATAAGGAGATTCAGAAGGCAGGAATGGCGATAGCTCATCCACTGGGATGTTTTCCGGCTCGCCATACACAGTACAGCTTGATGAAAACACCAAGCTATGAACCCCGAACTCCTTCATTGTCTCTAACAAGCACTCCGTTCCTCCAATGTTATTCGACTTGTACAAATCGGGCTTTGCAACACTTTCTCCTACAGCTTTTAATGCGGCAAAATGGATGACTCCTGAAATCGGAAAGCCCTGATCCTTTTCTGTCTTAAAAACCCTTAACAAGTCACTCTTATTCCTGCAGTCTGCTTCGTAAAAAGGCACTTCTTGATCAACCAATGACCGCATAGCTTGGACCGCAGAAAAATCAGAATTACTGAAATTATCTAACAGAACAACTCTAAAACCAGCTTCAACTAAAGCTACGGCTGTATGTGTTCCTATGTATCCTGCTCCACCTGTGACTAAAATAGTTAAACTCATAAAGCAAAGTTAAGGGGGAAGTTATCCTATCTGTAATATTAGCACACAAAACATACATACAAATCCTACAGAGAAACCTACGTAAACCTCCTTTAGGGTGTGTGCTTCTAATTCTAATCGACTCCATGCAAGAAGACCCGAAGCGATGACTATAGAAGCAATCCAGTTTAAATCAGACGTTACATTAATTATCCCAACATAAATCACAGCAGCCAGCACACCCCCAATAGCTAACAAATGCATACTCAGTTTGAAACGCATTGTAACAATTAAACCTGAGAGTATCGAAACAACTAACCCCAACATAAGAGACCTATATAAAACAGGAATAGAAATTCCAGTGAGTTCTAAGGTGAGAACATATGCCATAACGTAATACCCAAGAACGATTAAAAAAGGTGTGAATCTTTCTGACCGGTTTCTGATATCCAAATCAGAAATCATCCCACGTTTACGCATCAGCAAAATCGAAAAGCCAGTCGCGAGAGTCGTTATAACAATTATTAATGCTAGGTATACAAATACATCTGTTCGATTTGATAAATAAACATCAAAATGCTTCAATAGAAATATGGTAAACAGAGGCATTAGAAAAGGATGAAAAACTGCGGAAATAAGTTTGGCAAAAAACTGCATTTTCCTATAATTCCTTTCTTAATCTAGCTACTGACAACCCCATCTGCTCACGATATTTCGCAACCGTCCTGCGAGCAATATGATATCCTTTAGAATTTAATATAATCCCCAATTTTTCATCGGTTAAAGGCTTTGATTTGTCCTCATCTTCTATTGCGTCCTTAAGGATACTCTTCACTTCGCGAGAGCTAACTTCTTCTCCACTGTCAGTAGTTAAACTCTCAGAAAAAAACGTTTTTAGAAGAAATGTACCATAGGGAGTTTGGACATATTTACTGTTAGCGACCCGTGAAACTGTGCTAATGTCCATATTGATCTTCTCCGCAATATCCTTTAGAATCATAGGTTTAAGATCCGTCTCATCTCCGCTTAAAAAATACTCCTCTTGGTGATTCACGATTGTGTTAATCGTTTTCATTAGGGTGAGTTGACGTTGCCTAATGGCATCTACAAACCATTTAGCGGCATCAATCTTTTGTTTCACAAAGGTTAGAGCTTCTTTTTGAGACTTGGACGTTTTCGCACCACTTGCGTAGGTGTGCATCATCTCTTTATATGAAGGGCTAATTCTTAAATCCGGGGCGTTTCTCTGATTTAACACTACTTGCAACTCGTCGTCATTCACAGTTAGAAGAAAATCAGAAACAACATGAGCTACTGTTCTAGAAGACTCTCCTCCTGAATCACCAGGTTTGGGATTTAGTTTTTTAATCTCAGAAAGAGCCTCTTTGAGATCGTCTTCTGAAATATTGAGTTTAGACGTAATCGATGAGTAATGCTTTTTTGAAAAAGCCTCGAAATGATCATCTAAAATCTCCTCCGCGTAAACCAGATTCTGAAGACGTGAGAAATTAGCTTTATCCTGAAGGATGTCTTGCTTTCGTCTGATTTGAAGAAGTAAGCATTCTCTTAAACTGTTAGCACCAACACCTGCAGGGTCAAGAGTTTGGATTGTTAAAAGAACATCCTCTAATTCGGCTCTTTGAACAGTAATGTTTTGGGTAAAAGCCAAGTCATTTACAATGCTGTCTAAGTCTCGCCTCAAATAACCCGCATCATCTAACTGACCTATTATATGCTCTCCAAGCATCTTCTGAGTTTCAGTCAGCTGATGCAAACTTAATTGACCAATCAACAGTTCCCTAAAAGTCGAGCCCGCTCCTAGGGGAATATCCTTGTCCTCTACATCTGGACCATGATTGCTGACTGATGTTTTATAATCAGGTGTTTCGTCATCCAAATATTCATCAAAATCAAACTCGTCTAACGCATCGTTTTGATCCTGCTCCTCCGGCTCTAACTCATCTCTTTCCTCCTCTTCCGCCCCTTCCTCTAGAGCAGGATTCGCCTCAAGTTCTTGCTTAATCCTCGCCTCAAGCTCCACCGTAGGCACTTGCAAAAGTTTCATCAGCTGAATTTGCTGAGGCGATAACCTTTGAAGTTGCTTTTGTTGGAGTGATTGCTTAAACATGTGCTTTTAAAAAGGTTAAAATTCTGCCGAAAGCGGCGTTCTAGGGAATGGTATGACGTCTCGGATGTTTGACATCCCTGTCGCGAACATAACAAGCCTTTCAAAGCCCATGCCAAACCCACAATGCTCAGCTGTCCCAAACTTTCTCGTTTCTAAATACCACCAAACATGATCCTCAGGAATATTAAAGTCTGCGCATTTCTTCTTCAGGATATCCAACCTCTCCTCACGTTGAGATCCACCAATAATTTCTCCAATCCCAGGAACGAGTACGTCCATGGCAGCAACGGTTTTACCATCGTCGTTTTGGCGCATATAAAACGCCTTAATTTCAGCAGGGTAATCTGTTACAATCACCGGCCCTCCGATGTGCTTCTCTACTAACCAACGTTCGTGCTCTGAATGGAGGTCATCGCCCCACTCGCATGGATATTTAAATTTCTTCTTTTTAAACGGCTTAGAATTCCTCAGAGCATTGATCACTTCTGTATATGTCATGTGAGCAAACTCAGACTCGACAACGTTCTTCAGGCGATCTGTTAAAGGGCTCTCATGTCTGTCCTTTTCGGGAAGTTGCTTTTCAGATTGAACTTCTCTGTTTTCTAAGAAAGCCAAATCGTCTTTTCCATGCTCCAATACATATCCTAAAACTGATTTGAGGCAATCTTCGGCAAGCTTCATATCGTCTTTAAGATCTGCAAATGCTATCTCAGGTTCTATCATCCAAAACTCAGCTAAGTGGCGAGATGTATTTGAATTTTCTGCTCTAAATGTGGGCCCAAAAGTATAAACTTGTCCCAGCGCCATTGCCGCTAGCTCTGCTTCGAGTTGGCCACTCACTGTTAAGTTTGAGGGTTTACCGAAGAAGTCCTGAGAGAAGTCCGTAGAACCGTCTTCCAGTTTAGGGAGGTTTTCGAGGTCGAGGGTAGTCACTTTAAACATCTCCCCAGCACCTTCTGCATCCGAACCGGTAATGATCGGCGTGTGGAGTTGGTAAAACCCTTCATCATGGAAAAATTTATGGACAGCAAATTGCAACAGATGTCGGATTCGGAAAACAGCACTAAATGTGTTGGTGCGAAATCTTAGGTGTGCTTTTTCCCTCAAGAACTCAAGCGAATGCTTCTTCATTTGAATGGGAAACTCATCGGGATCGGCACCACCTAGAACTTCTAGTTCCTCAACTTGAATTTCCACAGACTGTCCTCCTCCCTGACTCTCTACTAAAATCCCAACAGCACGAATGGCAGCACCTGCGTTCAGCTGCTTCAAAAGTGATTCGTCGAAATCTTCACGTTGAACAACAAGTTGAATATTGTGAATCGTAGAACCGTCATTAACCGCTAAAAAACGATCGTTTCTATACGTCCTTACCCAGCCACAAACTGTAATCTTTTTTGATGAAGGTGCCGTTTTCAGCACCTTTGAAATTCTTAGTCTTTCCATGTCTTACAAAGATATGTATTATTCAAGTTTACCGTCTCGAAGGCGGATTATCTTTTCAGCTCGAGCGGCGATATCTTCTTCATGCGTAACTAGAATAATTGTATTTCCAGCTTTGTGGATTTCATCAAGAAGTTGCATAATTCCATCTGACGTTTTCGAGTCTAGGTTTCCAGTAGGCTCATCAGCGAAAATGATAGAAGGTCTCATAACAAGAGCACGGGCGACAGCAACTCGCTGTCTTTGGCCTCCGCTAAGTTCATTGGGAGTGTGAGCGTACCTATCGCCTAAGCCCACTTGCACCAATACCTCTTTTGCTCGAGCTAGCCTTTTTTCCTTAGGAATTCCAGCATAAATCATTGGCAATGCGACATTCTCAAGTGCAGTATATCGTGGCAAGAGATTGAAGGTTTGGAATACAAAACCTATTTCCTTGTTGCGAATTGCAGCAAGAGAGTCATCATCAAGTGTACTAACATCATTTTCGTTTAAAAAGTATTCACCAGAAGTGGGTGAATCTAGGCAACCTAAGATATTCATTAGAGTAGATTTACCCGACCCTGAAGGACCCATCAAAGCGATGTAGGAACCCTTCTCTATTGAGATGTCTAACCCATCTAAAGCACGAACTTCCGTGTTACCCACTAAATAATGCTTCGTAAGATTTTTTGCCTGAATTATCGATGATGTCATACAAGCAAATCTAAGTGCTTTAACTTATTGTAACCTAAAATTTTGTATGTTTGAGTAATTGAAAACTGCACCTATGAAACCTGTCCTACAATTCTTGTTTTTATGTTTGATTTTTATCACCTCAAACGCATCGGCACAACTGCTTGTAGAACAACCCTACACTATCGAGCAATACGTGAGTGAAGTTTTAATCGGAAACGGTGTTACAGCGACTAACATAACTTACACAGGTTCAGAGGAACAACTGGGATACCTGACTGGTGGGGAAGGGTTGTTTTCTGTTACATCAGGCCTTGTTTTGAGCACGGATCACGCCACTCATTTAAGCGATCCAGGGTGCAACGACTCTCAAGCTTGTTTAGGATGTCTTGGAGGTGGGACAGACATCGATTTACTTAATGTAGCAAACTCTGTACCTCCACTGATAGGACAAGTTTTCTCAGTTTCTTCTGTGAACGATTTATGTATACTTGAATTTGATTTTGAAGCAGGGGGTGATAGTATTTCATTCAATTACGTCTTTGGGTCAGATGAATATTTAGAGTGGGTAAACTCTTCCTATAACGATATTTTCGCTTTCTTCCTTTCTGGACCGGGGATTTCAGGCCCTTTTTCAGCACCAGCAGGATTCCCAGATGGAGCAATAAATATTGCCGAGGTACCCGAGACTGACCCAGCCCTTCCAGTTACAATTAGTTCTGTAAATAATATAACAAACCCCGAATACTATATCGACAACTTTGCAAACAACAACATCTGTATCGACGGATACACAGAAACCTTCACTGCCTCAGCTCAAGTACTATGTGGTGAAACATACCACATTAAACTTGCAATAGCTGACGGGTCTGACACTGCACTTGAATCATTTGTGGTGCTCGAAGAAGGTAGTTTTTCATCAAATGCTATCGATATTGTTGCAAGCGCAGCTATTGATGGCGCAGAGGTTTTTCTTGGAGACACAACTGTTGTAGAGGGATGTAACTCAGCTGTGTTTACAGTAATAAGACCTGATGACAGCGTACTTGATACCATTACTTTAAATATTTTCGGAACAGCTGTCAACGGAAGTGATTACACTGAAATTGCAACTTCTTGGATTTTAGAACCGGGCGAGAGCACTTTCGATGTATTCCTAGACCCTTTCAATGACAGTGCAAATGAGGGTGCTGAGACAGTAACAATTGAATATCAATACATTAACAGTTGCGGAGACACTATTCTTAGTAGTGCAACTATTGTGATTATGGACCCTGATCCGATCACCCTTTTCACTGCTCCTGTAGGCTGTCTCGACGCAGCTGGAAATATTGAACTTCTTGTAAATACTTTGAGCGGATTCGGCCCTTTTGATTACCAGTGGGACACTGCTGAAAATGACACTCTCAATGAATTCAGTCACAACACAGGCTTCACGCCAGGGTCAGCCACAGTAATTGTTACAGACATTTGTGAGTCTGTCACTCAGGCTACTATTTCATGGGATATTCTGGATGAGTTCATTGGTGAAGATGAAACCGTTTGCTTGGGCCAATCCTCAACTGTCCCTGCTACTGGAGGAACTGTTGATGGTGATGGTTATTCTATATTTAGTGAAATCTTGACTGAGATAGAAGATCCTGATGGAAATATGGTGTGGGTTAGTATAGTTGGAGCCTCTATGGATACCGTCCTTGTTACATTCATAGACAATATAGATACTGTAACTGGTCTTTATGACGGGCTCTACAATACAGGATCTGGTGGTATAGGCTCTATCGAAGTCCAACTTGTTGACGCCTGTGGAAACATTACCTACAGCACACTTTCAGTTGAGGTTTGTGAACTGGAATTCTACAACGTTTTCACTCCTGGAACGAGTGATGGTAAAAATGACACATTTGAGATTTTGGGACTCCAGGGATATCCCGGTAGTAAGCTTGCGGTTTATGACAGATGGGGGACTCAAGTTTACTACAACTCCAACTTCCAAGGGGGGTGGCGCGGGTTAAACAACAAAAATGGAGACTTGCCAGGGGGAACATATTACTATACCCTTACTGTAAACTATGTACACAACGATGGGAACGATGAATTCGAAATAAGTGATGCATCTGCACCAGTGACTCCTAACTATAGCAAACCCGGAGTTGTTACTTTCTCGGGAAACGTGTTGCTTATCCGATAAGAGATTTCCCAGTCATTTCTATGGGCTGCTCGATATCGAGTAGGTCGATAATAGTTGGTGCAACGTCAGCTAGCTTACCATCTTTCAGGATTTTCACATCGTCTGAAATCACGATCACCGGAACCGGATTTAAGGTGTGTGATGTGTGGGGGGAACCATCAGGATTTACCACCATATCAGCATTCCCGTGGTCGGCAATGATTACGAACTGATAGTCATTTTTCTTCCCGACTTTGATCACTTCAGAGAGGCACTCATCAGCAGTTTCAACAGCTTTGAGTATTGCCTCGTATATTCCTGTGTGTCCTACCATATCTGGATTGGCAAAGTTGAGACAAATGAAATCAGCATTGTCCGATTTCATTTCGCCACTCACTAATTCAACAAGTTTATGAGCGGACATTTCTGGTTTGAGATCGTAGGTTGCGACTTTAGGACTGCTCGCCATCAGACGATTCTCCCCAGAGAAAGGATCTTCTCGGCCACCATTAAAAAAGAATGTAACGTGAGGGTACTTCTCTGTTTCAGCGATACGGAGTTGTGACAGCCCCGCTGATGAGATAACCTCACCTAACGTTTTTTTAAGATTAGGCTTATCATATATAACATTTACATCCTTAAACTTCTCATCGTAGTTCGTCATCGTAACGAAGTGAAGAGGTAGGGTTGTCATGCCGAGTTCTGGAAATTCTTGCTGGGTAAGGGCGGTTGTTATTTGACGACAGCGGTCTGTTCTGAAGTTAAAACATATCACCACATCATTGGGACGTATTTGCCCTGCAACGCCTTTAATTCTAAACGGAACAATAAACTCATCACTGGTATTGTCATCATAGGATGATCTAATCCCTGCTGCTGCACTTTCAAATTCATCTCCCCCATTTGAGCACAGAGCATGATAAGAATGAGATATCCTCTCCCATCGATTGTCCCTATCCATAGCATAATACCTCCCGTGAACTGATGCGATTTGAATCTTAGAATTGGTTTGGCTTATATGATTCTCGAGATCATTCAGACACCCTAAGCCCAACTTCGGTGATGTATCTCGTCCATCTGTAAACGCGTGAATTACAGCATCAGGAACACCAGCACGATTCACTGCATTTACTATCTCGTGAAGATGATCCTGTTGCGAATGCACTCCTCCCCTAGAAACCAACCCCACAATATGAAGGCGTCTTCCAGGCTGTTTGGCAACCTCCAATGCTTTTTGTAGAATCGACTCTGATGTAAA
>Ga0308019_10000089_pt1 | contig 53440 bp, 51 predicted proteins | sample Neamet284_FD_203135 | JGI IMG/M metagenome (GOLD analysis project Ga0308019, IMG submission 203135) | Marine microbial communities from water near the shore, Antarctic Ocean - #284 | ecosystem: Environmental > Aquatic > Marine > Unclassified | place: Southern Ocean | collected 2014-10-01
CAATTGATGAAAAAAATTTATTTAAATTCTTTAAAGAATACGTTTCAAAATATAAAAAGCCTATTGATGTCTCTAAAGATGTTGTTCTTGCAAGGAGTATGGTTTTTTTAAAAAATAAAGCAAAAACATTAGAAGATATTTTCAATAATGCTCAATACATAATAAATGATGAGGTGGAAATTGCTGAAGAAGATCAAAAATTATTAGACGATCAATCTAAATTAATAATAAGAACCTTCATATCTGAATTTGAAAAACTATCATCTCTAGATAAAGAAACTTTAGAGCCATTAATTAAATCATTAATTGAGAAGTACAAAACTAACTTTAAAGGAGTTGGGCAACCATTACGGATAGGATTAGTGGGCTCTAGATTTGGTCCAGGCTTATACGATGTAATTTTATCATTGGATAAGGCTGAAGTAATTAAAAGATTAAGTAAAGTATAAACGATGAAAGTAGCTACGTCTTTTAGAGTTAGAAAAAGTTCATTTTACGATAAAAATTCGGAGGCCCCATTTAAAATTAGCAGATCTAAATTAAGTAATTTTCTAAGTTGTAAAAGATGTTTCTATTTAGATCGTGTTGAAGGACTTAAAGAACCCTCTATGCCGGGATGGGCGCTAAACATTGCTGTAGATGAGCTTTTAAAGAAAGAGTTTGATCAGTATCGAAAAAATCAAAAACCTCACCCTATGATGATTAAGTACAATTTAAACTTTGTTCCATTTCAACATAAAAATTTAGATATATGGAGAAACTCTTTGAAGGGGGGAATCTCATACTTAGACGAAAAAACAAATTTAATAATACATGGAGGTATAGATGATGTTTGGTTTGACCTTAAAGAAAAAAAACTTGTTGTAGTAGATTACAAAGCCCAATCCACAAATTATCCTGTGTCATCTTACTCTTATTTAAATAGCGAGTGGCATTTAGGGTACAAGTTACAAATGGATATCTATGTTCATATTTTAAGAAAAATGAATTTTGATGTTTCTGATATGTCTTATTTTTATGTTTGTAACGGTGAAAAAACTAATAATAAATTTGAGAATAAAATTGATTTTAAAAGCACTCTTGTCCCATACAAAGTAAATACTTCCTGGATAGAGGCAAAATTATCTGAAATGAAAGATGTGCTTAACCTAGATGTTCCACCTGATGTTGTTTCTACTTGTGAAAAATGTGCTTATTTAAAAGGTGGAAAAAAATATTTTTAAAAATTAAACATAAATGAAAAAATATATTAATGAAATTCAGTCAATTGCTTTCTGTGGATTAATTGCATTTGTATTTTTAATCATTTCGTTGGAGTTCTTAGAGTGGTCTGTTAAATTTTCTTTTTGGAATGGAACCCTAGGTATTTTATATCTATCATTAAACATATTTCAAAAATTAACAGTTCTATGGTTTTTAGGAATTCCTCTTTATTTAGTTAAAATAATATTTGAGAGAAATTAATATATTTAATGTATAAAGATTTTATGACTGGTTATTTAGTTTTTTCAATTTATTCTTATTTTGCGTCTTTAATCAGCTGGAAAATTGAAAAATTGTATACAAATCAAAATAACAATAAACAAATAAAAATATGGCTGGTATTGAAGAATGTTTTTAGAGTGAGTGGTACAGCTCTTTTAATAGCTCACTTATTGTCATAAATAGTCCTGTCGCACAATTTAAGTGTAAATTAAAACTATAATAATCTGCTTCTCAATTAAGTTTTAACGTCTTATTTTTTATTGTTATTTCCATCTTCATCTACTGATGGTTCTTCTTGGGTTTCTGGTTGAGGTGGTTCTTCTTGGGTTTCTGGTTGAGGTGGTTCTTCTTGGGTTTCTGGTTGAGGTGGTTCTTCTTGGGTTTCTGGTTGAGGTGGTTCTTCAACTGGTTGTTCTTCAACTGGTTGTTCTTCAACTGGTTGTTCTTCCTGAGTTTCTGGTGTTATATTTTCTTCTATATCTTTTCTGTCAGCATCGACTTTACTAATCGCTGATTGACTACTTCTTCTACTTGAAAAAAAATATAATCCTGTGAAAGCTACTAAAATACCACCAATTATATATAAAATTAATCTAAAATAACTCGTTTCTGAATCTTTTTGAGTGTCTGGTTCTTGCGTTACACTTTTAACAGGTTCAGGTTTAATTTCTTCTTTAACTGGTTTAGGTTTAATTTCTTCTTTAACTAGTTCAGGTTTAATTTCTTCTTTAACTAGTTCAGGTTTAATTTCTTCTTTAACTAGTTCAGGTTTAATTACTTCTTTAACTAGTTCAGGTTTAATTTCTTCTTTAACTGGTTCAGGTTTAATTACTTGTACTGTGGGTTTAGTTTCTGGAGTTTTGTTAACTACAACTTCTGTTTTTTTTTTGAAAACTTGGAGGTCTTTAGGTACATCAAGTAAGCTTCCATTAGTTACTACTAAACTGAGAAACAATACAAAGAAAATACTCATTATCCAATTATTGTATATTTATATTTGATAAAATACAGTATTTTTTACCTTAATGTGTGTAATTTGTGTGTTAACAAAATCGCAATTAAACAAACCTATTTAAAGCTCGGCTAGCTAATTCAGAAGAAGAACTGTCTATTTTAAGTTTATTCAATACAGTTTCAGTTTTTATTATCTGTTCCTTCATTTTTGATGGTGTCTCTAAAAATTTACTTACAGTTTTATAAATGTTTTCAGGATTGCAATTTGATTGTAATAATTCTGGTATGACTTCTTCATTTGCTGCAATATTTATTATATTTGCATAGTTAATTTTAACTAACAATTTTATTATAAAAAAATTGATAAAATTTGTTTTGTAAATAATTATAGATGGTATTTTAGCATTACACACTTCGAGAGAGACCGTTCCTGACTTGGTAACAGCAAATATAGATTTTTTCAGTAAGTGAGTTTTAATTTTATCATCACTTATGACCTCGCAATTAATTAAGTCACTTTTTTTTATATAGGACTGAATCAATTCACTATGTTCTCTGGTTGAATGAAATACAAAAGTAATATCACTATATTTATCTGCCATTAGTTTAATAAAATTTAGTAGAATTGGCATTAAAACATTAATCTCTGAAATACGACTCCCAGTAAAAACAGATATCAAAGCTTTATTTCTTCCTACGAGTTGATTGATGTCAATTTTATCATCTAGTTTGTGCTCTAATAAGGGGTGACCTACAAACTCACAACTTGCTTGCTCTTTGTCAAAGTAAGGTTTTTCAAAACTAAATAGTAATAAAAAATGATCGATAAACTTTTTAATTTTCTTAACTCTACCCTCTCTCCAAACCCATACTTGGGGAGCAACATAATGTACTGTTTTAATGTTAGAATTTTTACTCTTTACTCTCTCAGCTACTCTTAAAGTAAAATCAGGACTGTCGACAGTAAAAAGAACATCTGGTTTAAATTCTAAAATAGCCTCAACAGCTTTATTTATTTTTTTGTTAATTTTGAATATATTGAGTAATACTTTAGTAAATCCAAGGTAGGTAACTTCTTTCAAATTATAAATCGATTTTATTCCTAAAGATTGAAGATTCTCACCTCCTAAGCACAAATATTCTATATTTGGATTTAATATTTTGAGTTTATATATTACTTTTGAAGCTAGCTTATCACCAGAGGGTTCACCTGTTAATATAAATATCTTCTTCATATAACTGCAATAAACATTTTATGTTTATTTGCAAAGTTAATTAATTTTTTTTTATCTAAACAAACATTTTGCTTATTTTTTAAAACTATTCCTTTCAGTCCCGCTTTTTTACATTGAATTAATGTACTGAGCCCAATCGTAGGAAGGTCAACCCGAAGATCTTGTTTTTTCTTAGGAAATTTTACTAAAACACCTTTTAATATTTTTTGTTTTTTTTTTATTTTTTGAAGCATAATTTGGGTTCCACCATTTCCTTCTATAGCTATTGTCTTGTTGTTTCTAGAAACTGTACCTTGGCTAAAGCTATAATTATTCAATCTACCTAAAGTCAATATTGCTTTCTTTATATCTTTTTTATCATCTATATTAGGTTTTGTTTTAGTGTGGATACCTTTTGACAGAACAAGTTCAGGAGTGAAAGTTAAAGAGTTTAAAGTATTAATTTTTTCTTTTTTAAAAATATTAATAACTTCTTTCAAAATAGCAGCATCTCCAATTTTAGATGCTTTAATAATTCTTGGCATATAATATATACCTTTTAAGTCTAGTTCTAGTTTTGAAAAATTAGGCCTATCTACTCTACCTGCAAAAAGAACTTTTTTGCAGTTATTGTTTTTTAGAATATTTATAATTTTTCCTATTTGACCAGTTGAAACTGAGTTAAAATTTTTATCTTTTCTAAAAATTTTACGCTTTGTTAAGTCAATAATTAAATATTTTTCTTTAATTTTTTTAATTTTTTTTAAGATTTCTTTTGGGAGATTCGTATCTCCAAATATTAATCCGATCATCTTACTCTTCGTTTAACGGTGTACAGATTGCTCTTTTTTTGTCTTTTTCTATGAAGTTAATAACTTCCTCAATAAGTAGATTGCTTTCAAATTCTTTTTTTATTATATCTAGATTTTCAAGTAATTTTTTTGATGAAAAAATTTTTTTATATGCTTTGTCGAGTTCTATTATTTTTTTATTTTCATAATTTTTTCTTCTAAGTCCTATTAAGTTTAATCCTTGTAGATAATTTCTGTTTCCGATTGACAGTCCAAAAGGGATAACATCTTTTAATACACCTGTCATACCACCGATCATTGCTAGTCTTCCGATTCTGGTGAACTGTTGAACTGCAGAATTTCCTCCTATTACAACAGAGTCTTCTATCGTTACATGCCCCCCTAAGGGTACATTATTTGCTATAATAACGTTGTTTCCAACTTTGCAGTCATGGGCAACGTGTGAAGCAATCATAAACAAACAATCGTTACCTATAGTTGTTTGTCCGCCTCCTCCTGCTGTTCCAGGATTAATTGTTACATGTTCTCTAATCGTATTTCTTTCTCCTACCACTAACCTATTGGGCTCATTATTGTATTTAAGATCTTGTGGAACTGTGCCTATACTTGCGTAAGGAAATATTTTAGTTTCTTTTCCTATTTTAGTGTTTCCTTCAATGTGTACATTTGAAATTAATTCAACGTCGTCATCTAGTTGAACAAAATCTCCTATATTACAAAATGGGCCAATTTTAACATTACTACCAATTTTAGCTTTCTTTGAGATAATACTAGAACTATGAATCATTTTTTATTCACTATTGTTGCGGACCATTCAGCATCAGCGACTCTTTTTCCATCTACTTTGGCTGTACCTTTATATTTCCAAACTCTCCCGTGAGATCGTATGGCTTCAATTTCTAAATGAAGTTCACAGTCGGGTATAACTGGGCTTCTAAATCTAGCTTTAGAAACACCCATCAAATAAACTAATTTATTATCATATTCTTTGGGGTCTATTCCGTGTGCAGTTAAGGCAGCTGCTGCTTGACCAAATGCTTCTACGATCAAGACTCCAGGCATTACAGGTTGGCCGGGGAAATGGCCTTGAACATAAAAACCATCTTTTTTAACGTACATAATTGCTGTAGCAGACTTTAAATGAACTACGTTTATTAGTTTATCGATTAAAAGCATTGGTGCACGATGAGGCAATAAACTTTCTATTTTTTTTCTATCAATTGTATCGTTCATTTTTTTTTTGAATTTTTTATAAATTCTTTTAATGTTACAGCAGGATAACCCATTACAACTGTTCCGTCTGCTATATCTTTTACAACACCGCTGCCTCCACCTATCCTAACATTACTTCCGATTTTTAAATGGCCAGAGATACCTGCTTGACCCCCAATAGAGACATTGTCGCCAATGATTGAACTACCTGCAAAACCAACTTGTCCTGCTATCATACAATTGTCACCAATTTTAACGTTATGTGCTAAGTGAACTTGGTTGTCTAAAAAAGTATTTTTTCCAATGACACTGTCACCAATAGAACCTCTGTCAATTGTGCAATTAGCACCAAGCTCAGAATTGTCTTTTAATATTACTTTTCCAATATGAGGAAATCTTAAATTTTTTCCTTTTAAGGGTATAAAACCAAATCCTTTTAAACCAATTTTACACCCATCTTGTATAACCACGTTATTACCTATTATTGAATTTTTTATCGTTGTATGGGAACCAATTGTACAATTTTCACCGATGACAACATCATGTTCAATTATTGTATTGCATCCTAAAATGGTATTTTTTCCTATTTTGCAGTTTTTGCCAACAAACACATTATTTCCAAATTTTACCTTTGGATGTTTTGATTTTATAGGTTTTTTTAATGAAGAGTCTGGAGTATCGATATCGGCGTTAGTATAAAATTTTCTAACAACTTTACACAATTCAAAGAGTACATTTTTAACTACTATTGGCTCACAGGTATTTGGTAAAAATATTTTTAGTTTATCAGTAGTTAAGCAAAATGCCGCTTTAGTGGATGATGCAATGTCAATATAATTGACCGACTCAAGAAAAGTTATATCTGTATTTTTTGCTTCTTCTAAAGATTTAACATCAAGTATTTTACCTTTTTTTTTAGAATCTATATCATCAAATATTTCACTAAGTAAAAAAGGTCCTTTTTGTTCAAAAAAAACGTTTTTGCTCATGAAGTTTAGTTTGATTTTAATGATGGGACTTCTTTATTTAAGATTGAAATAATTTTATCTGTAATTTCTAGACTTTTATCTCCCATAACAACAGTTTTTTTATCAATAACAATTCGAATTTTATTATCTTCCATATACTTTTTAACAATAGGGTTTACAGCTTTTAACAGTGCTTGCTTTTTTTGATTTCTAGATTTAGCTATATTATTGAAAGAATCTTTTTTATTCTTTTGTAAATTAGCAACTTTTTCTCTAAGAGATTTAACTTTTTTTTTATAATCTTCAGCTGACAATACTTTTTTTTGGGAAATGATTTCAGATTCTTCTTGCCTGATGTTTTCTGCTGATTTATCAAATTTTTTTGATACTGTTTGAAATTTTTCTTGTAACATTTTTTGTGCAGCAGCTCCTGGTTTGCTGTTATTTAAAACTTTTGTATAATCTATAAAATGTACATCATCTGCGAATAAACTAAGAGAGTAGGTTAGAAAGAGTGCGGTGATAAAAATTAATTTTTTCATATATTATCAATAGTTTAAAAAGTAGTTCCTAAGCTAAAATTAAAAAATTCCGTAATATCTGTTTTTTCTTTAGACAGGTTTTGTGCAAACACAAAGGACATTGGGCCAATTGGGGAAAGCCATTGTGTACTAACTCCTACAGAAGATCTGATTTTATTGGAGTCACTTATATTAGCATCATAATCTACCCCCCAAATATTTCCAAAATCTAAGAAAAGACCTACATCTGTTTTTGTACTTTCTGGCAATAAATTAGGAAGACTTACTTCAAAGTTTGATGCCATAGCGTAATTTCCACCAACAAAATCTTCTCCATCTATCGGTCCAACTTTTCCTTTTTCAAAGCCTCTTAACTTTCTGGGTGATAAATTTATTCTCTTGTTCAATCTGGCGTCCTTATCATCTAACCCTGTAATAGTTGAAGCGTGGAATTTGAAAGCCCCAATAGCGCTTGGTGTCAGCATTTGATATTTACTGAATGAATAGTTGTTGAACAAGGAAGGAGAGTCAGCGTATATGGGAAGACTCTGATTAAAACTTGAAATATATCCATTGGTTGGAGCATAAACTTTGTCACGATTGTCTACTGAGATCCCGTAACTAAAGCTTAAATCTGTAAATTGTCCTTTTTGTTTCTTAAGAGATTCAGATGCTGTATTATCCACTTTAAGATCATCGAATGAAAATTTTAAGCCTGGTGAAAGATAAACATTTCTATACTGCTCAAATCTAGTTCCAATTCCAGTCGTTATAATATTATTCTTAAATCCAGAGTTAGGCTTATCATTCTGTGTATTTTCTACAAAATAATTCAAAGAGTTTCCTGAAAATTTATAATTAGGATCAACAACGACTAGAGACCCAGTTAAACTCTCTTTGCCACCAGCTATGCTAACTCCTACATTAATACCTCTCCCAAGCCAGTTATTCTCAGTAACACTAAATTCAACAGATCCACCGCTAGTACCGATACCAGCACCAGCACTAATTTCACCAGTGGCCTGTTCCTCGACTTCGATCTCTATGATTTTTTGATCTTTTTTGGAGCCATCAGTTACTTTTTTTTTTACTTCTCTGAACAAACCCCTAGATCTGATTTTAGCTATAGATTGTTCAAGTTTTAAATTATTAAATGGTTCGCCTTCGTCTAACAAAAGTTCTCCTCTTATAACGGCCTCATCAGTAACTCTGTTGCCAATAATATTAATTTTTTCTACTAGCTTTTTGTCTCCTTCAAAAATATTAATTACAATTTCAATACTCTCACCCTCTAAGATTTCATTAACTGAGTGTTCAACAAATTGCAGATCATTGTTTGTTATTAAAATATCTAGTTCGTCTAATAGTTTTTTAACATTAAATGGGGAATAGTATTTTCCTATTACTTTCGTAAAAGTGTCTTGGAGAGATATAAATATTTTTTTATCCAAAACGTCACTTACATTAGTGCTAATTTTATTTATTCTATATCTTGTACCGGCATTGATCGTATAAGTAAGGTTGGTTAAATTTTCTTGGCTAATTTCAGCGTTGCTTGATAAAACTTGGACATCATAATAGCCAACTGATTTATAATAATTAATTAATAATCTTTTATCTAATTCGATATTGCTATTACTTAGGAAGGTATTTTTAGACAAAAATTTCCAGAATTTTTTTTCTTCTGAAACAATAATATCTCTTAATCTTTTTTCTTTAATCTTCTTGTTTCCTATGAAATTTATTTTTGCAATATTTGTTTTTTTACCCTTATCTAAAAAGTAAACAAGGCTTACTCGATTATCATCAAATTTTTTTATTTTGGCTTCAACATTCACAAAGTTGAATCCTATGTTGCCATAAATTTTTTTAATTAAGATAACGTCTTGTGCTAGTCTACTTTCTATAAAGCTTTCTTTTTCCTTCAAAGTTAGTTTTTTTAGAACAGAATTTTTTACAGTAGAAGATTTTTCTCCTTGTAGATCAACTGAGAAAACGGTTGCGTATTCTTTGACTGCAATATTTAGAATATTATTGTCTAAAGAAATTTTCACATCTTCAAAAAAATTTGTATTGTAAAGATTTTTTAGTATTTTATTTACATCAAAAGCAGAATAGTCTTGACCAATATTTATCTCACCATAAACCTTGATAGTTTCATCGCTAATTCTCGAGTTACCTTTGACTTCTAATTTTTGAACAATTTCAGCAGACAAATTGAAAAAAATAAAGAAGAAGAGAGTTGTGTAAATTTTAAACATTTATTAGTTTTTTCTTTTAATAATTTTTAACGCTATATTTCTTGCCCAAGTGTCGGTAATATAGATGTTTTTTACACTATTAGCAGGCATGTTTGAAGTTTTTATATAGCTTTTATCTCTTAAAACAAGTTTCAAATAACCAACAATATCATTAAAATTAATATTTTTTTTAAGAAATTCTTCAACAAAAATTTCATTGGCAGCATTAATAATGATAGCTGATGATTTTCTACTGTTCATTGCGGGTATTAAGCTTACTGCTGGAAACTTCTTTTTATCGACTAAACTAAAACTTAAATTTTGAATTTTATTGGAAGTATTGTTCTTTTGACTAAAAAAACTTTTATAATTAAAATCTTGAAATAAAGCGTTACCAATTGGAATTTTCATATCAGGTAAGTGGTACAAAAGAACAGATGTTCCGTTTTTAAGTTTAATAATTGCGTGAATAAGTGAATCTGGATGAATTATAATTTCATATTGTTTAAGACTAAAGGGAAAAAGTTTTAACGCTTCTGTAATTTCTAAAACTTTATTCATTAAAGTCGCTGAGTCGACTGATATTTTTTTACCCATATTCCATTTAGGATGTTTTACTGCGTCTTTAGGTTTTATATTTTTAAACTTATTAGCATTAAGTTTGAGAAAAGGCCCGCCAGAAGCAGTTATGTAAATTTTTTCAACTTGATCTTTAGAGTAATTTTTTAATAACATATTTATAGAAAAATGTTCTGAATCTATAGGTACTAATTCTGTTTTATATTTAATTGAATTTCTCTTTATTAAATGCCATCCACAAATAATCGCTTCTTTGTTAGCTAAAAGGATTCTTCTACTAATTTTAGTAAATAGTACCGTTGGTTCTAGTCCTGCTATTCCAGGTATAGCAGATACCGTAACGTCAACTTTACTAATATATTTTTGAATATAAGTAATGTTGTTTAAAACAACTATTTTTTTTTTTTGATATCTTTTTTTTATTTTTAAAAAAATATTTTCATTATTTACGATAACTATACTTGGTTTAAAAACTCTAATTTGATTAATAATCTTAAAAAAATTTTTATTAGCAAACAAAAGTTTAACTTCAAATTCGTTTGATTTTTTAATTAGCTCAAGTGTTGACTGACCAATTGAACCAGTTGAGCCTAAAATTGCTATAGTTTTTTTTTTCATTTAAATTAATGCAAATAATTTAAGGGGTAAGCAAAATATTAAAACAAATATTAAACCGTCAATTCTATCAAGTATGCCACCGTGACCAGGTAAAATATTACTTATACTTTTAATCTTAATCTTTCTTTTCCAAAAAGAAACAAAAAGATCGCCAAGTTGACACACTAATGATATCAAGATTGTAATTATTAAAAAATTCAATTCTAAAAAGTCTACCGTTAGTTTGTTAAGAAAAAAATATTGCAATACATTTAGCAAAGGTAGTGACGAACAACTTAGTAAAATAGATCCTATAGCACCAGAATAAGTTTTATTTGGGCTATATTTTGTAAGTTTCTTGCCTTTCAATGTTTTGCCAAAAGTATAGCCACCTATATCAGATAAAAAGGTAGAGATTAAAATCCAAAAAAGAATTATTAAAGAATATTCTGTATCGTTTCTTAAGTAGTAAAAAGAATAAAAAGATAAAAGTAGTAAAATACTTGAAAAAAAAATAAATAATACGTTTTTAGTATTTTTAACCACTTCATAAAAAGATAAACAATAAAATATTATTAATAATGTTATAAGATAAATTCCTGAATAGACTATTGCGCAAAACAAAATTGGCAAAAGAACTACCGATGTTAAAATTCTATTTAAAAGTTCGTTCCTCACGCTAAATTCCTCCGAAATTTCTTTTTATTTTATGATATTTTTTTATTACTTTTTTTAAATCATTTTTTGTAAAATCGGGCCATAGCTTATCTAAAAAAAAAATTTCAGAGTAAGCAAGTTGCCATAGCATAAAATTACTTAGTCTTTTTTGGCCGCCTGTTCTCACTAGAATATCTGGAAACACCAAATCTGAATATAAATTTTTTTCAATATTTTCTTTTGTTACTTTTTTTGAGTTATAGTTATTTTTTTTAACTGCATCTATGAATTCGGTTCTGGAACCATAGTTAATCGCAAGATTAACGACTAATTTATTGTTTTTTTTGGTTTTACTCACTACACTTTTTAAAATTTTTCTTATTTTAAGAGGTAAACTTTGAAGCCTACCAGAAATAACAATCTTAATATTATTTTTAATAATATTATTAATTTCTTTAATGAAATAGATTTTGATTAAATTGAAAAGGTAATTTATTTCTGATTTAGGTCTTTTCCAATTTTCTGTTGAAAAAACATAAAAGGAAATAATAGGTACACTGAATAAAATTGATGCTTCCACAATTTTTTGAACTGTTTTTACTCCCTTAAGGTGCCCATAATTTCTACTTTTTTTTTTTTTGAGACCCCATCTTCCATTGCCATCCATAATAAAGGCAATGTGATTTAGATCGTTCATACTTGAAGGATTTCTTTTTCTTTTTCAGACAATATTATTTCAATGTTAGCAACATGATCATCTGTTACTTTTTGAATATTTTTTTCAAATAATTTGTTTTCATCTTCACTGATTTTTTTGTCTTTAATAAGATTTTTTAACTCATCGTTAGCCTCTCTTCTTATGTTTCTTATAGAAACCTTGTTTTTTTCACCAATATTTTTTAAAATTTTAATTAAATCTTTTCTACGTTCTTCTGTTAAATCGGGTATTCTAATTCTCAAAACGGATCCATCAATCTGTGGATTAATACCTAAATCAGATTTTTGTATAGCTGCATCAACTGCTTTGATGTTTGCTTGATCCCAAACTTGAATTGTTATTAGTCTAGCCTCGGGGACACTTACACTAGCAAGTTGGTTGATGGGCATCATTTGTCCATACACATCCACTTTGATCATGTCCAACATAGTTGCGTTGGCTCTACCTGTTCTTAAAGTTGATAAATCTTTTTTATAAGACAAAATAGTTTTGTCCATTTTAATGGCATAGTTCTTTTCATTAAACTCTGAACTCATAACTAAACACCTTCACCCACTTTATACCTTATAAAATCTATTATTTTAATATCATTATCTTTAAGTATATCCGATACTTTTTTTTTGGGATCCATGATCCACACTTGGTTAATTAAAGTATTTTCAGAAATAAATTTATTAATTTTACCTTTTGAAATTTTTTCAATCATTTCAGGGGGCTTTCCTGAGTTTAGAAGCTCTGCTTTGATAATTTCCATTTCTTTGTCCATAATATCCTTGTTTAGAGTGTTTTCCTCAAGTGCCATTGGAGACAATGCCGATACATGCATTGCAATTTTTTTTCCTATGTCACCTTCTTTAGAAGTTTTAACAATCGATATTATTTTGCCAATTTTATTTTCTAAAGCTCCATGAACGTAAAAAGAATTTTTTCCGTTAGAATCGTCAAAAAAAACACTTCTTCTTATTGTTATTTTCTCACCCATTTTTGCAATTAAATCTGTTAAATTAGTTTCTACTGGTAAATTATTCTTCATGTGTGCTTTGTTAACTTTTAGTAAATCAGATTTATTTTCAAAAATAATTATTGACACTTCTTTACAGAAAGAAATAAATGTTTCATTTTTCGCCACAAAATCTGTTTCACTATTAATTTCCACCAAAGATACTTCACCATCTTTTTCATGTAAAAGGCACAAACCTTCTGCAGCTGTTCTGCTCATTTTGTTAGTGGCTTTTGCTATACCTTTTTTCCTCAAAAATTCGATAGCTTTTTCTATGTCACCATTAACTTCATCAATTGCAAGTTTGCAATCTTTGAATCCAACACCTGTAACTTCTCTAAGTTTTTTTACACTTTCAAGTAGAACTTTACTGGACATAAAATAAGATTTTTTTAAATACTTTTTTCTTCAGGCTTTTTTACTGTTTCGGAGTTTATTTTTTTTGGTTTTGATTTTTCTTTGTCGTTAGTTTGTATTTCAATAAATTTTGAAGCGTTAACAATGGTACTTTTTAATAAATCACAGTATAGATTGATTGATCTTCTTGCGTCATCATTGCCTGGAATAGGAAATAGTATGTCGGTAGGGTCTGAATTTGTATCTAAAATAGCTACTATAGGGATACTAAGTTTTCGAGCTTCAGCAACAGCAAGTGATTCTATGTTGGTGTCTATAATAAAAATCATTTCTGGTAATTTTTTCATATCCGCTATTCCACCTAAAGATCTTTGAAGTTTTTCTTTTTCCCGGCCAAGTTTTAAAATCTCTTTTTTTGTAAAGCCAGTGTCTTCTCTTGAAAGTCTATCTTCCAACATTTTCAATCTTTTAATAGAATTTTGAATTGTGTTCCAATTCGTTAGCATTCCACCAAGCCATCGATAATTTACATAAAATTGACCAGTTTCTTTTGCTAAAGTAGTAATTTGTTCTGAAGCTTGTTTTTTTGTAGATACTATCAATATCTTTCCACCGCTAGAGATGCATTTATATACTTCAGTTAATGCATTTTTAAAATAAACAACTGTTTGTGTAAGATCAATTATGTGTATTGAATTTTTTTCTCCAAAAATAAATTTTTTCATTTTTGGATTCCATCTTAGTGTTTTATGACCAAGGTGTACTCCAGCTTCTAATAATTGTTTGATATTAAGTTCGGGTATGTTCATAGTTTTTCCGGTTAATCCACCACAGCAAACCTCTTTCGAGACCGGTAGGATTTTACTCCTTTACGCTGTGTGCGAAATTACGCACTCTTACATTCAAAAATCTAACAAATCAAGCTTCTAAAAGCTTATTTTTTTAACGTATTCCTTGTTTTTTATTAAACTAAATAAACTAAAGTCAAATTTTCTACTTTTTTCAAGTTCAAAGAAGTAGTTTTTTTTATTTTTTTTATAAACTAGGTTAATTTTTGTGTCACCTGTGCTCTTTAATAATTCATTTAAGTCTTTAAGCATCCCGCTATCATTTAATTCAATTAATACACTTTCATACGTTTTATTAACTAGGTCCGAAAGATCAACTATTTTTCTAATATTAATTCTTCTTTGCATGTTTTCTACGTTATTTTTTTCTTTTTGCAAGGTTAGAACGAATGAGTTTGATTCTTTTAATTTTTCTCTATTTGCGATCAAAAGATCTGAAAATAAAAATATTTCAAACTCACTGTTATTATCGCTAAATTTTATAATAGCAAAAGATGTACCTTTTGCACTTTTTTTTTCCTGTATTGACATAATGGTTCCAGCTACTAAAGTTTCTGATTTATCATTGTTCATGAAGTCTTTGTAAGATTCTATTTCAAGATGGGTGAAAAATTCTTTGTATTCATTTAAAGGATGGTCTGAAATATAAAAGCCTAATGAAATAAATTCTTCATTTAATAATTCTTTTTTAGTCCATGGTTTAACTTTTTCAAATTCAAATACTTCGTTGCCTATATTGTTTATATTGTCAAATAGGTTTGTTTGATTGCTTACTTTTTCTTCGTACTTGCTTTTAATTGTTTGTATAATTCTTGGTATGGACTCAAATAACTTTTTTCTATTAGGGTCAATTTCATCAAATGCACCGGCTTTGACAAGACCTTCTAGTTGTAGTTTGTTTACATCTTTTGGGTCAATACGATTTATGAAGTCGGTAAATGATTTAAATTTTCCATTTTTTTCTCTTTCTTTCACAATGTTTGAAATGGCTTCAAAACCAACGCTCTTAATCGCCCCTAGCCCATAAAATATTTTGTTTGTCTCTGCTTTGAATTCCGCAAAACAATTATTTATTGAAGGTCTGATGACTTCAACTTTTAATCTTTTTAACTCTTCAACATATTCTCTAAGCTTGCTTGTGTTCGTTAAGGTTGTTGACATTGATGCAGCTATGAATTCTTCTTTGTGGTAAGTTTTTAAATACGCTGTTTGGAAAGCAATTAAAGCATAGGCTACAGCGTGACTTTTGTTAAAGCCGTAATCAGCAAATGGTTCAATTTTAGTAAAAACATAATTAGCAACATCTTTTTTAATGCCATTTTTTAAAGCACCTGAAATAAATTTTTCTTTTTGTCTTTCAAGTTCCGATCTTTTCTTTTTACCCATGGCCCTTCTTAAAATGTCGGCCTCACCAGCGGTAAAACCAGCAAGTGTTTGAGCAATCTGCATCACTTGTTCTTGGTATATTATAATTCCATAGGTTGGTTTTAAAATTTTTTCTAAAGTTTCATGAATATAATCTGGTGTTCTCTGTCCGTTTTTACATTCATTATACGTAGGTATGTTGCCCATTGGCCCTGGTCTATAAAGAGCAACCAAAGCTACTATATCATTAAACTCTGTAGGCTTCATTTGACGCAAGGTGTCTCTTACACCTGTGCTCTCTAACTGGAATAGTCCTGTAGTTTCTCCAGTAGACAATAATTTAAAAATATTCTGATCCTGCAAATCTATTTTACTAATATCTAATTTTATTTTTTTTATACTCAACATCTTAATAGTTTTACTTATGACTGTAAGAGCGGTTAGACCAAGTATATCAAACTTTACTAAACCAGCATTTTCTGAAGAATGCATATCAAACTGTGTAGAAGGCAATATCAAATTAGCAGAATGATCTTTGTATAAAGGAACTTGTTCAGATAAGTTTTCTCCTGCTATTACAACTCCAGCGGCATGGGTTGCCATATTTCTGTTTAACCCTTCAATTTTTAATGAAAGCTCAATTAATTTTTGAACTTTTTTACTATTTCTAATCTCTTCTTTAAACCTTGGTTCTCTGTCGATTGATTCCTGTAAAGACAAAGGTCTGGACGGATCAAATGGTATCATTTTACTTATTTTGTCTACGTGTCCATAAGGTAGGCCAAGTACTCTACCAATATCTCTTATTGCCATTCTGGCTTTTAATTTTCCAAAAGTAATAATATGGGCGACTCCGTTTTTATATTTTGACTTTAAATACTCAAACACTAAATTTCTTTTTTCTTCACAAAAATCTATATCAAAATCTGGCATTGAAATTCTGTCCGGATTTAGAAATCGTTCAAATATCAAATCAAATTCAATTGGATCCACATCGGTTATATCTAAACAATAAGCAACTAAAGAACCGGCTCCGGAACCTCTTCCTGGACCAACAGGAATATTATTTTTTTTGGACCAACGTATATAATCAGATACAATCAAAAAATAACCAGGGTAATTCATTGAATTTATAATGTTTATTTCATGGGTCAGTCTGTCTTCATAAAGTTTATATGTTTCTCTTTTGTTAAGTTTTAAGTTTCTCTTTAAAATGTAATTATCTAATCTATTCTTTAAACCTTTTTGTGCTTGCGCTAACAACTCATCTTCAACAGTCACATTGTCTTCTGTTTTTATTGTAGGCAAAACTGGAGCTGATTTTTTAGGTTTGAAATTAAATCTGTAAGGGAAATTATAGTTATTTTCTAAAGCTTCTGGAATATCGCTAAATAAAGAAATTATGTCATCATTATTTTTAACAAAATGTTGATCGCTAAATTTTATTCTGTTTGGATCATCCACAAAATTTTTTTGCCCTATACAAACTAAGGCATCATGAGCCTCATACATTTCTTTTTTTAAGTAGAAAATTTCTTGAGTGGCCATTAAAGGTATTTGGTTTACTTCGGAAAGTTTAATTATAAAATTTTCGTAATTTTCTTCACCGACCTCATTATGTCTTTGTATTTCTAGATAAAACCGATCTTTAAATATATTTTTTAAATTTTTTAATGTTTCTTCTATTTGCTTTAGTTTGTTGAGTTTGAATAATTCGCCGAATAGTCCATGATGATTACCGCTCATTAGTATCAAGCCCTCATTAATGCTTTTTAGTTGGTCAATTTTGCAATGCGGGTCTGCTCTTTCGTTAGAATCTAAATAACTTTTCGAAGATAGTTTGATTAGATTTTTATATCCATGAGCTGTGGTAGCAAATAAAGGTAACTTTCCTATGGAATTTTCTAGAGAAAAATTAATTTGTGTTCCTATAATAGGGTGTGTCCCAGACTTGCTAACCTTCTCTGCAAATTCTAATGCACCACATAAATTTAAGCTATCGCAAATTCCTATATTAGGTATTTTGTTCTCCTTGCAGTGTAGGGCTAAATCATCAATTTTAATGGCGCCTTCACAGATAGAATATTGTGTATGTATTTTAAAATTGTTAAAAGTTTTGACATTAGACATTAACTCTTTTTATATTACCATTTAAAATACTCAACTTGTAATCTGCTTTATTGGCTAATTCTCTATTATGAGTTGCAAAAATTATAGTCTTATTTAATTTTTTTAGTTTTAAAAAATATGAAAATATTTCTTCTGATGTTTTATGATCCAAGTTTCCAGTAGGTTCGTCTGCTAAAATTAAATCTGTTTCAGAAATTAACACCCTTGCAATTGCAACTCTCTGTTGTTCACCTCCAGATAATTCATCTGGATAATGGTTCTGTCTGCTTTTTAAATTAAAACTAGCAAGAATTCTTTCTGCTTTTTTTCTAGATAGTTTTACTTTTTCTTCTCTTATTATTAGAGGTAAAAGCACGTTTTCTAGAGCTGTGAAATCAGTGAGAAGGTTATTATCTTGAAAAATCATTGAGATATGTTTTTTTCTAACATCGTTTTTATTTTCTTCATTTAATTTTTTCATGTCTTTTTTATTAAAAAAAATTTGACCAGATGTTGGGGTGTCGATTAGAGAAATCATGTTTAAAAGGGTAGATTTTCCTGATCCCGATGGCCCAATAAGAGCTACCAGGTCTCCTTTTTTAATGCTTATGCTTACATTTTTAAAAATTTCAATTAATTTATTTCTGTGTTGAAAATTTTTACTAATTTTTTTTATTTCTAAAATATTGTTACTCATATTTTAGTGCCTTTATAGTGTTCATTTTAGATATCGCTATAGCTGGAATTAACGAAGCTAAGCTTGTTGTTGCTAGAGAAAAAATAAAGATAATCATAATAGAAAGAGAATTTATTTCACTTGGTAGCTCGTCTAAAAAATATACATCACTTGGAAATATCTCAATATTAAAGATATACGATAAAAAGACTCTTATAGATTCAATATTTTCTGAAAATAGAACGCCAATAATAATACCTGAAACACTCGCAGCAAAACCAATTGTAAAGCCAGTTAAAAAAAAAGATTTTATTATTGATTTATTGCTTAAACCTAAAGTTTTTAAAATAGCAATTTCTTTAGTTTTGTTTTTAATCAAAATGGTCAATCCAGAAATAATATTAAACGCAGCGACAATAATAATTAAAGTTAAAATTATAAACATTACATTTCTTTCAACTTTAAGAGCGCTAAAAAAAGATTTATTTAGATCAATCCAACTATAAACATAAAAATTGTTATTAATTAATTCTATTTTATCTTTAATGTCGCTAGCTTCTAAAGGATTTGGCAAATAAACTTCTAAATTTATATCACTTTTATTTTTACCAAAAAAATACAATACTTCGTTTAAATTTAGAAAAACGACATTTTTATCAAATTCATAAAAACCGCTATTAAAAATACCTGCTACAGAATAATTTTCTTGTTTAGGGAGGGCACCAAACGGGGTGCCGATATAAACAGAGGATAGGAGATTAATTCTGTCTCCAACAGCTAAGTTTAATTCTATTGCTAATTCTTTACCAACTATTATTTCACCTTGTTTAATCTTACTAGTGTTTCCTTCAATTAAAATTTTTTTTAAAAAAATAGAATTTTTTTCATTTTGAGGATCTAAGCCCTTAATCATTAAGCCTTTTGCATAGTCATTGTTAATAACAACTCCTTCTCCACTATAAGAATCTAAAACCTGTATGTTGGGGAAATTTTTATTTAGCTGATCTTTAAATTTTGAATCAATTTTTTCATTCATATATGGTTTAATAGTTATGTGAGGATTAAACCCTAGAATTTTATTAGTGAGTTCTGTTCTGAAGCCGTTCATAACAGACATGACTATAATTAAAATCGCAACACCAAGCATTATCCCAATAAATGAAAAGATTGAAATTACTTTTAAAAAACCTTCTTTTCTTTTAGGTTTTAAATTTCTTAATGCTATTAATTTTTCAGCTGAGGTAAACAATTTAATTTTTTATTTTTTTTTTAATCTCTTCCACGTTTAAAAGTGTGGGAACTTCACCCACCTCTTTAAATTCAAATCTGTTTTTTTCAGACTTGGAACCGATTATAATTTGATAAGGAATACCGATTAAATCATGTTTTTTAAATTTAGCTGACATGCTTTCATCTACATCGTCTAAAAGTACGTCAATTTTTTGTTTTTTTAGTTCTTTGTAAATCTTTTCAGCCGTCTCAAAGTTTTGTTTATCATTCTTATTTATGCTTGGTATAATCACAATATCATAAGGCGAAACAGATTTAGGCCATTTCATAACGCCATTTTGAAAATTTGCTTCAATTAACGCTCCAACCAATCTAGAAACACCTATTCCATAAGATCCCATTTTCACAGGAACCTTTTTCCCCTCTTGATGGTCTACTAGACAGTTTAGAGGTTTTGAGTATTTGTCACCAAAATAAAAAATATGACCAACTTCTATACCTTTGGCGCAAATTTGATCACCCTTCTTAACTCTTGAATCAAAATCGTTTTTATTAAATTTTTCATCTGTTGCAGCGTAAAAAGAAGAAAAATCATTTCTCATTTTTTCTAAAGACTTTTCATTAAAATCATATTGTTCAGTATCAATATCAAAAATATTTTTATCAGCATAAACATTGCTTTCTCCGGTATCTGCTAAAATAATAAATTCATGAGACAGTTCTCCCCCAATGGGTCCTGTGTCAGCTGCCATTGGTATTGCTTTAAGTCCGAGTTTTGAAAACATTTTTAAATAAGAATAAAACATTTTATTATAAGATTTTTTTGCTTCCGCATCGTTAATATCAAAAGAATAAGCATCTTTCATGTAAAACTCTCGGCATCGCATGATGCCAAATCTTGGCCTTACCTCGTCTCTAAACTTCCATTGAATGTGGTAAAGCATTTGCGGTAATGATTTGTACGATTTAATACTTGATCGAAAAATTTCTGTTATAAGCTCTTCGTTGGTAGGGCCATAAAGCATTTCTCTCCCTTGTCGGTCTTTAATCCTTAACATTTCATCACCATAGTCATTATACCTTCCACTTTCTTTCCAGATGTCTGCTGATTGAATAGTTGGCATTAACATTTCTTGAGCGCCAATATCATTTTGCTCTTGTCTCACAATACTTTCAATTTTTTTCATTACTTTAAAACCTAGTGGCAACCATGAATAAATTCCAGCTGACGATTGTTTAATCATCCCAATTCTAAGCATAAGTTGGTGAGATTTAATTTTTGCTTCAGATGGTAAATCTTTTGTTAATGGAAGAAAAATTTTTGATAGCAGCATTATTGTAAATAACCTCTTAAATTTAAGTAATCTTGACTTACTAGATAATATATAATTAAAAATATTATTGAAGTAATTAAAGTAGTTATTAAAAATTTTTTTGCGATTTTAGGATTTTTTGGGGCACCACGGTCGTTACCATGTAGCTCATCACTTAATTTTGCGTTTTGTGATTTTATTCCAATTGGTAGAACTGAAAAAAAAACTATCCACCAAATTGATATATAAACTATTAAAGATCCAGTCGTAGACATTAAATTCTTGCTAAGTTAATTCTAGTGTGAGGCTTCTTTCCTGTTTTTTCTTTTACAATTCTTCTACAGCTTTGTTTTAGAGCATCTATTAAATTATACTCTTGTTTTTTGTTTTGTATTGAAAATGTTTTACAAATATCAGCTATTTCATCTTCCATATCAAAAATAAATGTTTCATCTAAATCATCTACTGGTAGACCTTTGAAAGAGATCACTGGTTTTCTGATTTTACCGTTATTACCAATAGGCAAAGTGACTTCTAAATAACCATTAATTGCTAAATTTCTTCTTTCTTTTATAGAGTTAGAGTCCTCTCTTACTGAAATAGAGCCATCTAAGTACATTCTTCCTGATGGTGCTTTATCAATTATTTCAGGATTATCTCCAGGGTAAATTTTTATAATATCTCCATTTTCTATTTGTAAACTATGAGGGACTTTCATTTCTTTAGCAAACTTTGCTTGCTCAATCATGTGACGATGTTCTCCATGAACTGGAATAATAGACTTTGGTTTCACCCAACTATACATGTCTTTTAGGTCGTCTCTATTGGGGTGTCCAGAGACATGAACAAAAGCATTTTCCTCAGTTATAATTTCAATATTGTTTCTTACAATTTCGTTATGCATTGCATATAATTTTTTTTCATTGCCAGGTATAATTTTTGATGAAAAAATTACTGTGTCGTCTTTTTCTAAAAATACATCTGGGTGTACGCCAGAGGTAATTCTCTTCATGGCTCCCATGGGCTCCCCTTGGCTGCCCGTACAGAGGTAAATAATTTTTTCTCTTGATATGTTTTTTGCGTCACGAGAGTCTATTGGTTCAATTAAATTTTGTAAATAACCACATTGTCTAGCAGCTTTATAGATTCTGTGCATAGACCTGCCAACTAAAGATATTTGTCTATTTGCTTTTTGGGCACAATAAAAAACTGTCTCCATCCTTGCCACGTTAGAAGCAAAAGTAGTAACAATTATTCTTTTTTTTAAGTTTGATATAATTCTTACAAGGCTTTCTCTAACATCTGACTCGGAACCGGCTCTCCCTTCGCTAAAAACATTAGTAGAGTCGCACACCATCGCCAACACGTTTTGCGTGCCTATTTCTTTCAATTTTTTTTCATCAATCTTTTCACCTATAAGTGGATTAGGATCACACTTCCAGTCACCTGTGTGTAAAATAATCCCTGCGGGTGTTTTTATACTGAGCCCATTAGGCTCTAAGATTGAATGTGTTAAAGTAATGAATTCAATTTCAAAAGGTCCAAGATTAATCTTTCCATTTAACGGAACTATCTTTAAATAACTTGTGATATCGATTTTTTTTTCTTTAAATTTTTCTTTTAATAAAGCCGCCGTAAAAGGTGTGGCATATATTTTGCATTTAAGTTGTGGCCATATAATAGCAACGGATCCAATGTGGTCTTCATGAGCATGTGTTAGAACGATACCTAATAAATCTTTTTTTTTACCTATTAAAAAACCAGGATCCGGATAAATTAAATCTATACCAGGAATAGAGTCGTCGGCAAATGTAACTCCCATATCAACGGCTATCCATTTTTGACTTTCTTCTTTGCCGTAAGCATATAGGTTCAAATTCATGCCTATTTCACCAGATCCGCCAAGCGGACAAAATAAAAGTTCTTCTTTGCTCATTGAATTAATTTTTTATAAATATGCATAATGCCTTTTATAGTAATGTTTGGCTCAATAGTTGAATTATTATTAATAAATTTAGAAAAAATTTTAGAATATCCACCAGTTAAAATTATCTTAAAACTGCAATTAAAAGAGATTGTAATTTTTTTAACTATATTGTTAATTAACCCTTGGTATCCCCAAAGAAAACCAGCGTTAAGAGCATCTTTTGTGTTTTTTCCGTAAGTTTTTGAATTAACTTTTAAGTCAAATACAGGCAAAGAAGCTGTGAAATGACTTAAGTTTAATATTGAAAGTTTTAATCCAGGAGCAATAACACCTCCTTCGTAAATACCTGGTTTTCTCACAATGTCGAATGTGGTTGCTGTTCCAAAATCTACAATTAAACAATTTTTTTTATACAAGCTATAAGCTCCAATTGCATTAGCAATTCTGTCTGATCCCAATTGATTGTATTTATCAATTTTTATTTTTATTAAATTTTTAAGAGGAAGTTTTTTAATTTCGTAAATTTGATATTTTTTAATTTTGAGAAACTTGTTTATTTTTTTATAGGCTTTAGGTACCACACTAGAAAATAAAATTTTTTTTTTTACATTTTTATCTAAAATAAACTTAAAAAATTTATTTAAATTTTTTTCTTTAATTATTTTAACAGTTTCAATATTGTACTCCTTTATAATTATCGACCTTTCATTAAACAAACATAGTTTAGTTAATGTATTACCAATGTCACCAATTAATATCTTCATTTTTATTTATATTTTTTTTTTATATACAGAGAATTATAACTATTTAAATCATAGATTAATTTATCATAAGTCTTTTTTATCTTTTCGATAATAACTTTATTGTTAACATTTTTTTTTGAGTGAATTTTTAAAGACGTACATTGCAAATTTTTATCTGATGGTGAGATTTTTGTATTTATGCCAATTCCAGTAATTAAGTATTTTTCTTTTTTGTGTTCAATAACTTCTTGCAATATTCCACAAATTTTTTTTCCATCGATTAACAGATCATTAGGTTTTTTTATTTTTATAATTTTTTTTGTATATTCATTTAAGATTTTTTTTATAATTTTTGCATTAATAATTAAATAGTTTTCAATTTTAATCTTTATTAAGTTTACTTTAAAAAATATTGAAATAAAAATATTTCCTTTATATGAAATCCATTTTTTTCCCATGGTTCCTCTTCCTTTAATTTGAGAATCAGATAGAACCAATCCCAAAAAGTACTTATCAGATCTTATCAACTTAATAGCTTCATCATTAGTACTTTTTACACTTTTAAATTTTACAATCTTCAATTTCATTAATTTATTGATAATGTATTAACAACATTATTTAAGATCGAAGGATATAAGAAAAATAAAACGAGAATCGAACAGCACAAGAAAACAGTGCTCGTTATTCCTAAATTTTTTATTTTGTCAAAAGGATTTTTTATTTCATCAAAGTAGATAATTTTAATAATTCTCAGATAATAAAAGGCCGAAATAACAGTACTTAGGAGTCCAACAATTGCTAATGTGTACATCCCACTTTCTATAACGGACATAAAAACATAAAATTTAGCAAAGAAACCTCCTAGTGGCGGAATGCCCGCTAAAGAGAACATGATTATTAGAAATGAAATTGATAACAATGGATTTTGTTTTGATGTTCCTGCTAAATTCTTGATATCTTCACAGTATTTTCCGTCTTTTTTCATTAAAAAAATACAGCCAAATACTCCAAGATTCATAATCACGTAGATTGATATATAGGCAATGCTACTACTGTAACCACTTATAGTGCCAGTTGAGATACCTGCTAATACAAAACCAATATGACCTATTGAGCTATAGGCAATAAGCCTCTTTATGTTTGTTTGCCCTATAGCTGCAACAGCACCTAAAATCATAGATGCTAGTGCCATGAAAACTAAAATATTTTTCCACTGATCTATTAATTGTTCAAAAGGAATATGAACAAATCTAATGAGTATAGCTACACCTGCTACTTTTGGAACAACCGCAAAAAAACTTGTCACTGAACTTGGTGAGCCTTGGTAAACATCAGGTGTCCACATATGAAAAGGAACTGCCGAGACTTTAAATGCTAAACCTACTAAAATAAATACCATCGCAAAAACAGCGCCGGTATTCTCAAAATCCATCTTTAAATTAATTTCTTCAAAATTTGTTGAACCAGTAAATCCATATAAAAGAGAACATCCATAAAGTAAAAGACCAGAAGATAAAGCGCTTAATACAAAATATTTTATTCCAGCTTCATTTGATTTTGAATTATCTCTATCTATTGAGGCTAAAATATATAAAGCTAAAGACTGTAGCTCTAATCCTAAATAAAAAGACATTAAGTCATTAGAACTTATCATAAAGAACATTCCTAAAATTGAAAAAAGCAAAAGCAATGGATATTCAAAACAATTAAGTTTCATTTCTTTTATAAAGTTTTGTGTAATAAGCATGACAAATAAGGTCCCTAATAAAATTAAAATTTTAAAAAAATTAGTAAATGAGTTCGAAATAAAACTGTTAGAAAATAAATTACCGGATTCATTAAATGAGTTAAAAATAATCAATAAAGAAGAAATTAGGATTGCATAGGTTATCTTTGTAACAAGATTGTAACTATTTTTAAAAAAAACTCCTATTAATAAAGTTGCAAAAATAGATATTGATAGAAATATTTCTGGTAATATTAAATTAAAATTTTCCATTATTTTATTATGCTTAAATTAAAGATTATTGCTTGTTCATAGTTTTTGATTAGCTCTTCAACTGAAACATGTACGGTATCTAAAATTAAATTTGGATAAAATCCAAAAAACAACACAAGGAAAACAAGTGAAAAAAGAATAACACCTTCTGACAAATTTAAATCTTTAAGTTCTTTCAGTTCACTTTTTTCTAGTTTTCCAAAAATTACTCTTTTATATAGCCAAAGCATATAAGCTGCTCCTAAAATTATTCCTATACTAGCTAGTATTGCTACCAAGAAACTTTTTTGAAAAGCTCCTATCAAAATTAAAATTTCACCGACAAAGCCACTGGTACCTGGTAGGCCTAAAGCTCCCAACATAAACACAGCAAAAACAAACGAGTATTTAGGTAAAACATTAACTATTCCTCCATAAGAGGTAATGCGTCTAGAATGCACCCTGTCATAGAGAACACCAACACACAAGAAAAGAGCAGCGGAAATAAGTCCGTGGCTGAGCATTTGAAAAATACTTCCTTCTATTCCCTGAGGCGTAAAAGTAAAAATTCCTAATGTGACAAACCCCATATGAGCAACTGACGAATATGCAATAAGTTTTTTCATATCTTCTTGCATTAGCGCTACCAAGGATGTGTAAATAATTGCAATGATACTAAGGGTAAAAATTAAAGGAATAAAATATTCAGAGGCAACAGGAAACATTCCAATTGAAAATCTCAAAAAACCATATCCTGCCATTTTTAATAAAATAGCAGCAAGTATTACAGAGCCTGCTGTTGGGGCCTCAACATGGGCGTCAGGTAACCAGGTATGAACAGGCCACATGGGCATTTTGACAGCAAAAGAACTGAAGAAAGCCAACCATAAAACATATTGGTAATTAACTGGTATTTTAATTTCGAATATTTGTGTGATATCTGTAGTTCCTGTAATCCAGTAAATAGAAATAATTGCAACTAACATCAAAACAGACCCAAGCAGAGTAAAAAGAAAAAATTTAAAAGCTGCATAAACTCTTTTTGGTCCACCCCATATGCCAATAATTAAAAACATAGGAATTAAACCTGCTTCAAAAAAAATATAAAAAACAACAAGATCTAAAGAACAAAAAACTCCAATCATAAAAGTTTCTAGAATTAATATAGCAATCAAAAATTCTTTGAGTCTTACCTTAACGCTGTTAACGCAAGAAATAATACAAATTGGTGTAATGAATGCGGTCAGAACTATAAATAAAATTGAAATACCGTCTATTCCAAATTTAAATTTTATAAATCCACTTATCCAATTTTGCTCTTCTACAAATTGAAATCCTGTAAAACTTTCATCAAAAGAGTACCATAAAAAAATAGTTAAAATTAAATTAGAAAAACTTGTAAAAAGTGAGAGGTTGATTGCATTTCTATTTTCATTTTTTTTACTTTTTGAAAATAAAATAAATAAAGCTCCTATAGCAGGTAATAAAGTTATAGATGAAAGTATTGGAAAGTTCATTTTATTTAATTATTAGATAGGTTAATAAAAAAGAAAGGCCTAAAAGCATAACAAAAGCATAATCGTAAATATATCCACTTTGAAATTTTACTGCTTTATTGGAGATATACTTAATCATTTTTGAAAATCCATCTGGTCCATAACGATCAATAGTATTTTGATCCCCTTTCTTCCACAGAAAAGAACCAGCTATTTTTACAGGTTTAACAAATACCGTTTCGTAGAGTTCGTCAAAATACCATTTGTTTAATAAGAAATTATAAAGCGGTTCGTTTAATTTTTTTATTCCAGAAAGGATGTCAGTATTCTTGATGTATAAATAATAAGACAGTGGTACCGCGACTATTACAAGAACTGGTGTTAACAAAATAAGCCAAAGCGGTAAGTGTGAATGTTCTATTTCTTTAATAAAGAATACAGAATTTTTCCAAAAGTCTAAATAGTAATGACCTATTAACGTCTCTTTAAAAGCATAACCTGCAAAAAGAGCTCCTAATGCCAGAAAAATTAGCGGAATAAGCATTATCAGAGGAGACTCATGCGTTTTTTCAATTGGAAAATCTGAATTATTGTATTTGCCATGAAATGTTTTAAAAAATAGTCTCCATGAATATATGGCCGTTAAAAATGCAGTAACAATTCCAACGGTCATTGCGTAATAACCAATGCTAGAATTTTTAAAATAAGCAAATTCAATGATTGCATCTTTAGAGTAGAATCCTGACAAAAAAGGAAAGCCTGTCAAAGCTAATGTGCCTATTAACATTAAAGACCATGTATAAGGAATTTTTCTCCAAACACCTCCCATTTTTCTTATATCTTGTTCATCATTAAAAGCATGTATCACAGAACCTGAACCTAAAAACAATAAAGCCTTAAAAAAAGCATGTGTAAATAGATGAAAAATTGCAACATGGTATGCACCTACGCCAGCTGCAAAAAACATGTAGCCTAATTGACTGCAGGTTGAGTATGCAATAATTTTTTTAATATCATTTTGCACTAACGCAACTGAAGCAGCAAACACTGCTGTTACCATTCCTATCACTGCAATAAAATTTAATGCAACTTGTGAATATTCAAAAATAGGAGAACATCTTACTACTAAAAAAACACCCGCCGTAACCATTGTGGCCGCATGTATTAATGCTGAGACTGGCGTTGGTCCTTCCATTGCATCCGGCAACCACGTGTGAAATAAAAATTGTGCTGATTTTCCCATTGCTCCAACAAATAAAGATAAAGATATTAGTGTAATTAAATTTATATTTAGTCCAAGAAAATTAATTTCTTTAGCTGACTGTTCTGCAACATTAGTAAAGACTTCATTATAGTTTATTGTGCCGAAATAATTAAAGATTAAAAATATACCTATAGCGAGACCGAAGTCTCCTACTCTATTTACTAAGAAGGCTTTTATAGCAGCGTTATTAGCTGTATCTTTTTTATACCAAAATCCAATAAGAAGATAAGAGCATAATCCTACACCTTCCCAGCCAAAAAATAATTGCAAAAAATTATCAGACACTACCAACATCAACATAGCAAAAGTGAACAAGGAAAGATAAGCCATAAACCTTGGTTTGTTTGGATCGTGGCTCATATACCCTATTGAATACAAATGAACTAATGATGAAACTGAAGTTACAACAACCAACATTATGGAACTTAACGGATCTATATTGATAGACCAATTAACTTTAAGATTTCCTGAACTAATCCATTCAATTATTTTATAATTTCCGTATTCTCCATAAACAATTCCGTTGTAAAAAATTATTATAGAAAAAAGTGCTGATAAAAATAAAAATAATGTAGTTATTACTTCGGTATACCTATCTCCTAAAGATTTTAAACTATAACCAAGTACGGACCCTATTAAGGGCAAGAAAATAATTATATAAGGCATCTAACCTTTCATCTCATTAATGTCTTGTACTCGTATTGAGCCTTTATTCCGGTAATAAGAAACGATTATTGCTAGGCCTATTGCCGCTTCTGCTGCTGCAACGGTTAGTATAAAAAAAGTAAAAATTTGACCGGCTATTTCATTTGAGTATGTCGAAAAGGCTACAAGGTTTATGTTTACTGATAACAGAATTAACTCAACGGACATTAAAATTACAATTACATTCTTCCTATTTAAAAATATACCCACTATGCCTAGTAAGAAAATTACTCCGCCAAGTGTTAAATAATGACCTAATTCAATGTTAATCAATTTTGACTCCAGTGTTAAAATCTACCTCAACAACTTCTATTGAAGTTTTACTTTCTCGTGAAATTTGATTTATATAACTCTGAGTTTTAACGCCATCTCTTTTTCTATAGGTTAAAACAATTGCGCCAATCATTGAAAGTAATAAAATTATTCCAGCTATTTGAAATAGATAGATGTAGTCAGTGTAAAGAACGCTGCCAAGCTGGTGGGTGTTAGAAAAATTTGAATCTATAACTATAGCATCTGTACTAATAAAATTTGCTTTATATTTCCAGCCTCCGATAACTACCAAAACTTCCGAAAGAATTATTATGCTTACAATTAAACCGACAGGGATGTGAGTTGATTTTATACCTCTAAACCATGACTGCTTTTGTTCAGCTACATTTAGCATCATAACAACAAATAAAAATAGCACCGCTACCGCGCCTACGTAAACAATAAGCATAATCATTCCTAAAAATTCCGCACCAATCATAATAAAAAGACATCCGACAGAAATAAAATCTAAAATAAGAAAAAATACTGCGTGTACAGTATTTTTGCTTACAATAACCATTAGTGCTGATCCAACAGTAATAATGGAAAAAAAATAAAAAAAAATAGTATGCGCTAACATTTTACCTGTATGGTTTGTCTAGTCTTATATTTTTAGCTAAAACGTCTTCCCATCTATCGCCGTTGTCTAATAATTTTTCTTTATTATAGTAAAGTTCTTCTCGAGTTTCTGTGGAAAATTCAAAATTCGGTCCTTGAACTATTGCCTCTACAGGACATGATTCTTGACAGAGACCGCAGTAAATACATTTGATCATATCGATGTCATACCGTGTAGTTTTTCTGCTTCCATCTTCTCTCTCCGTAGATTCTATCGTAATAGCTTGAGCTGGACAAACTGCTTCGCAAAGCTTGCAGGCTATACAACGTTCTTCTCCGCTTGGGTATCTTCTTAAGGCGTGTTCTCCTCTAAACCTTGGACTTAAAGAACCTTTTTCATAAGGATAATTAATTGTTTTTTTAGCCCTAAATATTTCTCTAGTTGCAATCAAAAGACCAGAGACAAACTCCCATAAAAAAATTGTTTTCAAAATTCTACTTATTTTCATTTAAAATGCCTTTACCGGAAGTTTGTCAAAATAAAAAAGGTAACTAGCTGTTAGTACTACATAAAATAATGAGAATGGTAACAATATTTTCCACCCGAGTCTCATTAGTTGATCATATCGGTATCTTGGAACAATTGTTTTAACTAAAGCAAATAAAAAGAATAAAAATAATATTTTTAAAATCATCCATAACGGAGCAGGTACAGCATTAAAAGGAAAGATATCTAGTGGTGGCAACCATCCGCCTAAAAACAAGATTGCACCCATAGCACACATAAGTAAAATATTTGCATATTCACCCAACCAAAACATAGCATACATCATACCTGAATATTCAGTTTGATAACCAGAAACCAATTCTGCTTCGGCCTCGGGTAAATCGAACGGGGGTCTATTAGTTTCTGCCAATGCAGAAATAAAAAAAACTACAAACATGGGAAACAAAGGAACCACAAACCACAAATTTTGCTGAGCGTTAACTATATCTTTTAAATTCAATGAACCAACACACAGAAGAACGTTGATTATAATTATTCCAATTGAAACTTCGTACGATACCATTTGTGCAGCAGATCTAATTGCTCCTAGGAAAGGGTATTTAGAGTTTGATGCCCAACCACCCATTATAATCCCGTAAACACCTAAAGAAGAAACTGCAAAGAGATAAAGTATACCTACGTTAATATCGGCCAGTACTAAATCATCATCAAAAGGAATAACTGCCCATGCTACTAAGGCTAGAGTCATTGTAACTACAGGTGCTAACACAAATATAATTTTATTCGAGCTTGCGGGAATAATTATTTCTTTAAGGATATACTTTAGTGCATCCGCAACTGTTTGTAATAATCCAAAAGGACCAACTACATTTGGGCCTTTTCTTTTTTGAACAGCTCCCCATATTCTTCTGTCTAGCCAGACCACTAAGGCCACGGAAACCAAAACAGGGATTAGAACAAATGCAATCTTATATAATTCATTTGATAATATATTTAAATATTCCATTTAATTATTAGTTCCATCTTTTTTATTATCATTAGATATATCTCTGCAATCACTCATGGTCTTCGATGCTCTTGCGATTGCGTTGGTAAAATAATAATCAATATTTTTTATATTTATTCTTTCGCTAGTAGTTTCCAATGAGGTGTTTGTTTTAACTGACTTAATTTTTTTTGGTAGTAAATTAATTTCAGAAAAATTTGGAATTTCTTGTAGCGCTAATTTTCTAATAGAAGAAAAATCAGAAAATAAATTTAATCTATTAAGACTATAATTAATTAAATTAAAAATTTTCCAATCTTCTAAGGCTTTATTTGTAGGGTATGATGATTTTTTACACTCTTGAATTCTGCCCTCAAGGTTTTCAAATAGTCCATTTTGCTCTGTGTAGGCAGCACTTGGTAAAATTACATCGGCTATTGATGCGTTTTTATCACCATGAGATCCTTGATAGATAATAAACTCTTCACTTTTTTTTATTTCAAGATTATCAGACCCAACTAAATATAATAATTCAAATTCTTGATTTTTAAGTTTGTCAAAAAATATAAAATTATTATTTTTTTCTATGTTGTAAAAACCTAAATCTATAGCACCAACTGTAGAAGCGTTTTGCACTAGAAGATTAAAAGCATTCCACGTCTCATTGATAAAGTTGTTTTCTATTAAAAAATCTTTTGTTTTATCTAAAATATATTTTGAGTTTTTAAGTTCTAAAACTGACTCACCAATAATGAAAATTGGCTTTTGTGCGTCTTTTAATTTTTTATTAATTTCACTTTTTGCGTCAAAAATATTTTTTATGTCGCTAACGTCTGTGCCTAAAAGAGTGTAATCATAGGTTAAATCACCAGGATCACCTATGGCATAAATAGGGGTTTTATTTTTTACAAAAGCTTTTCTTAGTCTTGCGTTAACTATTGTTGCTTCGTGTCTAGGGTTTGTGCCAATCAGTAAAATAAGATCACTTTCTTCAATACTTTGAATAGATGAGTTAAATATGTAATTCGCTTTATCGGTTGGATCAATATAAATTCTCTTTTCTCTAAAATCAAAATTGCTAGTACCGATTTTTTTTAATAAATTTTTAAATGAAAAAATTGTCTCAATAGAAGCCATGTCGCCCACATGTCCTGCTATTTTTTCTGGTTTAATAGATTTTATTTTATTTGATACCAATTCGATTACATCGTCCCAGTTAGACTTTACTAATTTGTTGTTTTTTTTAATATAAGGTACATCTAATCGCTGCTTTGAAAGTCCATCACAAGCGTATCTTGTTTTATCTGAGATCCACTCTTCATTAATTTCATTATTTAGTCTTGGTAAGACTCTTTTAACTTCCCAGCCATAAGTATCCACTCTGATATTTGATCCAACTGCATCCATTACGTCTATACTTTCAGTTTTTTTTAACTCCCAAGGTCTTGCTTCAAAAGCGTATGGTTTAGACGTAAGAGCACCAACCGGGCATAAGTCAATAACATTTGCTGATAGCTCAGAAGTCATTGATTGTTCTAGGTAAGTGGTAATTTCCATGTCCTCTCCTCTGCCTATGGCTCCTATTTCTGGAACACCTGCAACTTCATCGGCAAATCGTACGCATCTTGTACAGTGTATACATCTAGTCATTTGTGTTTTAATTAAAGGACCCATGTATTTATCTTTTACTGCTCTTTTGTTTTCAGAAAACCTTGATTTATCAAATCCATAAAATATTGATTGGTCTTGTAAATCACACTCACCCCCTTGATCACAAACTGGGCAGTCGAGCGGATGGTTTGCTAGTAAAAATTCCATCATTCCTTTACGTGCTTTTTTTACAAATTCTGTATTAGTTTTAATATTCATACCTTCGGCCGCTGGCATTGCGCATGAGGCTATTGGTTTAGGTGATCTTTCCATCTCAACTAAGCACATTCTACAATTTCCTGCGATTGAAAGCTTCTCATGGTAGCAAAATCTTGGGATTTCTACGTCAGCAAGCTCACATGCCTGCAAAACAGTCATTCCTTTTTCAAACTCGATTTCTTTTCCATTAATATTTATTTTAGGCATTTTCACTTTCTAAAAGATGCTGGTCTACTAAATAAGGATTTTTATTTGGTTTTTTAAATATAGGTTCACCTATACATTTTTTCTCTATTTCTTTTCTGAAGTGTCTTAATAAACCTTGTACTGGCCAAGACGATCCCTCTCCAAAAGCACAAATAGTGTGACCTTCGATTTGTTTAGTTACATCATCTAATAGGTTTATGTCGGCATATGTTGACTCACCTCTTCCAGCTCTTTCTAAAATTCTCCACATCCAACCCGTTCCTTCTCTACAAGGAGTACATTGACCACAACTTTCATGTTTGTAGAATCTAGCTATTCTCGCCATACATTTAACAATATCTTGATCTTTATTGATGACAACTATACCAGCTGTTCCTAGTCCACTTTTGTTTGCTATCAATGAATCAAAATCCATTGTAATGCTATCACACGTTTTTTTTGGTAGTAAAGGCATCGAGGATCCACCTGGTATTACTGCTTGTAGATTGTCCCAACCACCAATTACACCGCCTGCATATTTTTCTATTAAATATTTCAAAGATACACCCATTTCTTCTTCTACGTTACACGGATGATTAACGTTTCCTGAAATACAAAAAATTTTCGTACCCGTGTTTTTTGGTTTTCCAAGAGAGGTAAACCACTTAGCACCTTTTTTTAATATTGTTGGCACAACCGCTATTGTTTCAACGTTGTTAACTATTGTAGGACAGCCATATAATCCTACAAGCGCAGGAAATGGAGGTTTAAGTCTTGGTTGACCTTTATTTCCTTCTAGACTTTCCAGTAAAGCTGTTTCTTCACCGCAAATATAAGCACCAGCTCCAAAATGAATATGGATATCAAAATCCCATCCAGTTCCACAAGCATTTTTTCCTAAGAAATTTTTTTTGTAAGCTTGATCGATTGCTTCTTGCAATCTGTTGCCTTCTTGAAAATATTCACCTCTAATGTAGATATAACATATATGAGCATTAACAGCATAACCTGCTATCAAACATCCTTCGATTAATTTCTGAGGTTCAAATCTGATTATATCTCTGTCTTTGCATGTTCCAGGCTCTGACTCGTCTGCGTTAATGACTAGGTAGTGGGGTCTTGACCCAACTTCTTTTGGTGCAAAAGACCATTTAAGACCAGTTGAAAAACCAGCACCACCTCTACCACGCAATTCTGAAGTTTTAACTTCATTTATAATCCAATCACGACCTTTAAGAATAATTTCTTTGGTGTTGCTCCAGTCTTCTCTTTTAATAGCTTTATCAATTTCCCAACCAAGAGAATTGTAAAGGTTTTTAAATATTCTATTTTCTTCTTTAAGCATTTTTACCTTCATTTAAAATTGACCTATTTTTTTCAGGGGCTGAACTTGTTCTGTTTCTAAAAGATTTTGATTTGATGGGTTTGTCTGCAAGTAGCGAATCTATAATTTCAATTGTATTTTTTTTATCTAAATCTTCATAGTATTCATCGTTGATTTGCATCATTGGGGCATTTACACAAGCACCTAAGCATTCGACCTCAAGCCATGAGCATAGTTTATTTTCTGATAATGTGTTTTCCTCTTTAGATATTTTTTCTTTACAAACATTTACAACTTTGTCAGCTCCTCTAATTAAACAAGGGCTTGTAGTGCAAACTTGAACGAAATATTTTCCAACTGGAGCTAGATTGTACATAGTGTAGAAAGTGGCAACTTCATAAACTTTGATGTAAGGCATCTCTAAATATTTAGCTATATATTTCATTGCAGCTAAAGGTATCCAGTTTTTATTTTGCCTTTGAGCTAAATACAAAAATGGCATGACTGCACTTTTTTTTCTATTCTCAGGATATTTTCTTAATATTTTTTCAGCTTCATTTTTATTTTCTTTTGTAAATTCAAAAGATTGTGGCTGCTGGTCATGTATTTTTTTTAAACTCATCTATCGACCTCACCAAATACTATGTCTAATGACCCTAATACTGCTGGGACGTCTGCTAACATATGTCCTTTAATTAAGTAGTCCATTGCTTGAAGATGTGAGAATCCAGGAGCTCTTATTTTACAACGATAAGGCTTGTTGCTTCCGTCAGATATTAGATAAACACCAAACTCACCTTTTGGAGCTTCAACCGCAGCATAGACATTTCCCTCAGGAACTCTAAATCCCTCGGTAAATAATTTAAAATGATGAATTAATGCTTCCATTGAATCTTTTAGATCTTCTCTGTTCGGCGGTGAAATTTTTCCATCGATAGATTTGATTATTCCTTTTGGCATCTTACTTATACATTGTTCTATAATTTTTACACTTTCTCTCATTTCTTCAATTCTGCATAAATATCTATCAAAGCAGTCACCGTTTTTTCCAATAGGTATTTTAAAATCTAAATTTTCATAACATTCGTAAGGTTGAGATTTTCTTAAATCCCACGCTACCCCGGATCCCCTTAACATAACTCCAGAAAAACTATGGTCTAATGCTTCTTGTTTGCTTACAATACCTATTTCAACATTTCTTTGTTTAAAAATTCTATTGTCTGTAAGCAGACTTTCTAGATCATCAATTATTTTTGGAAAGGTTTTACAAAAACTTCCTATATCATCAACTAATTTTTGTGGTATATCTTGATGTACGCCACCAGTTCTGAAATAATTAGCATGCAGTCTTGATCCTGAAGCTCTTTCATAAAATGTCATTAAAGTTTCTCTTTCTTCAAAACCCCAAAGTGAGGGTGTTAGCGCACCAACATCTAATGCTTGAGTTGTAACATTAAGAATGTGACTCAAAATTCGACCAATTTCGCAAAAAATTACTCTAATGTATTGAGCTCTAATAGGTACTGAAATATTTAATAATTTTTCAGTTGCTAATGTAAATGCATGTTCTTGATTCATTGGCGCAACATAATCGAGTCGATCAAAATAAGGCAAGGCCTGCATATAAGTTTTGTGTTCGATTAATTTTTCAGTTCCACGATGCAGTAAGCCGATATGTGGGTCAGCTTTTTCTACGACTTCTCCATCTAGTTCAAGAATAAGTCTTAAAACACCATGAGCAGCTGGATGTTGAGGTCCAAAGTTTAGAGTTAGAGATTTATTTTTTTTTATCATCAATAATATTTTTTTCTTTTAATTCTTTAATGTATTTTGTGCCTTCCCAAGGACTTTCAAAATCGAAATCTCTATAGTTTTGCTCAAGTTTAACTGGCTCATAAATAACTTTTTTCTCTGCTTCGCTATATCTAACTTCGTTAAATCCAGTTAACGGAAAATCTTTTCTTAGAGGATGGCCTTCAAAATTATAATCTGTTAAAATTCTTCTAAGATCAGGATGGTCAATAAATTCTATGCCATACATGTCGAATACTTCTCTTTCCATCCAATTTGCTGAAGGGTAAATTTTAGTAATTGTTGGAATTTTTTTTCCTATTTCAAAGTTGATTGATATTTTTATTCTTGTGTTTTTTTCATGTGAAAGAAATAGATAAATTAATTTAAATCGTTTTTCTTCCTCAGGATAGTCTACTCCCGCTACGTCTATTAATTGTCTGAATTGAAGCTTATCGTTAGATTTTAAAAAAAGTATTACATTAATTAGTTCTTCATCGCTAGTCTCAATTAATAGCTCATCAAAAGTAATTGACGTTTTTTTTATTTTACTAGTAAGTTCAGAATTTATTACTTGTTCTATTTCTTTTAATTTAAGTTCCATAAAATTTTATCTATTTATCGAACCTTCTCTTCTTATTTTTTTTTGTAGTTGTAAAATTCCGTACAATAGAGCTTCGGCTGATGGTGGACAGCCAGGAACATAAATATCTACTGGCACAATTTTATCACATCCTCTAACAACAGAATAAGAATAGTGATAATAACCACCACCATTAGCACAGCTACCCATAGAGATAACATATCTCGGTTCAGGCATTTGGTCATAAACTTTTCTAAGTGCTGGCGCCATTTTGTTTGTTAGGGTTCCAGCAACAATCATAACGTCTGATTGTCTTGGCGATGCTCTTGGTGCAGCTCCGAATCTTTCTAGATCATATCTTGGCATAGATGTTTGCATCATTTCAACAGCACAACATGCAAGGCCAAAAGTCATCCAATGTAGTGAACCTGTTCTTGCCCAATTAACAAGGTTGTCAGTTGAAGTAGTTATGAATCCTTTGTCACTAAAATCTTTTGCAAGCTGTTTGAACTCTTCAGGAATTTTTTTTTCTTTTTCGGAAAATGCGTTTACTTTTATTCCCATTCTAAGGCTCCTTTTTTCCATTCATAAATAAAACCAATAGTTAATACAGATAAAAAAATCATCATTGACCAAAATCCAAGAGCTCCGATGTTTCCAAGAGAGATAGCCCAAGGGAACAAGAAAGCAATTTCTAAATCAAAAATAATAAATAGGATTGCAACCAAATAAAAACGAACATCAAATTCCATTCTTGAATCATCAAATGCTTCAAAACCACATTCATAGGCTGATAATTTTTCAGGATCAGGGTTGCTCGGAGCTGCTAAAAAATTTGCTAATATAAATCCGAAACTCAAACCGAGAGCTATGAATAAAAATAAAATTATTGAAAAATACTCTGATAAGAAATTATAAATCATGATTACCCGTTATTATTTATTAATATTTTTATATTATATTAAATTTTACTTAGTTTAACATTGGTTTACTTAGCCACATTGTGCAAAAAAAACACCTAAGATTCAAAGAAAAATGGCGGGAGTGACCGGGCTCGAACCGGCGACCTCCTGCGTGACAGGCAGGCGCTCTAACCAACTGAGCTACACCCCCATTTTCATTTGGTGGGCGGTATAGGACTCGAACCTATGACCCTCTCGGTGTAAACGAGATGCTCTACCAACTGAGCTAACCACCCTAAATAAATAGAACCGACATATACAATAAAAACACAACAATGTAAAAAATAAAAGCGTGTTTGCTATTTGGGTAAACTTTTAATAAAAAGCTAGTATATGTTAGTTAATTGTAATTCGTGTCAAAAAAAATTTGAAGTACCTGACTCAGCAGTAACTGAATCTGGGAGATTGCTTCAATGTGGATCTTGTGGAAATAAATGGACACAATATCCAACTAAAATGAAGCCAACAGAAATTGTTAAGAAAATTGCAACAACTAATATTAAAAAAAAACTAACCAATGTAAATAAATCAGTTGCTCCCCTTAAAAAGAAAAAAAGAGAAGTAAATTTATATTCTGAAGAATACTTAAGAAAAAAACATGGTCTAGAAATTAATGGCAATAGTAATGATAAAAAAATAAAAAATAAAAAAAATCAAATATATTTTGGTTTTTATGGCTATTTAGTAACAATAAGTGTTTTTGTTATTACTCTTGTTGCAATTTTGAATCTAACAAAAGAGATCATTATTATGAACTATCCCTTTACAGAGAATTATATTAATTATTTGTTTGAAGTTTTTGATTTTATAAAAATAATTATTTCTAATCCTACAAACTTATATTAGATTAGTTTTCTAAATCTTTAATGTTTATAAATTTATTGCTTAAATTTGAATTATTTTTTTTTATTTCATTATAAAAATTCCAAGCCAAAACTAAAATCAAACTATTTTTTTCTTTTAAATATTTTTTACTTTTTATTGAAATTAATACACCTGGAATAAACTTATTGTGTTTTAGCTTGTTGTCCTCAATAATAAAGTCTATTTGGTGGGATATTCCAAAAAAATTAAGGGCTGTTGTTGCTTTAGCTGGAGCTCCAAATCCTATAATTTTTTTATTATTTTTTTTTAGATTATCAATGTTTTTTATCACATTTTCTTTTAACTTATTTATTTTTACACCAAAATCTTGATAGGTTTTATATTTTTTTAGTCCAAATGTTTCTTCTTCATCAAGTAGTTCTTTAACACTTTTTTTAATTTTTATTTTTTTTCCTTTTTTTATATAAACCCTTAAAGAACCTCCATGAGTATCAATTCTTTCGGCATCAAAGATGGTAGTATTAAAATTATTAAAAAAATTAACTAAAGAAGTTAAAGACCAATAATTATAATGTTCATGATAAATATTGTCAAAAGTCAGATCTTGTAATGTATTAAGTAGGTATTGTACTTCTATAATAATAGTACCGTTCTTTTTTAATAGTTTAAGCATGCAATCTGCCATCTCCTTTAACTTGTCGGAGTGAGCAAATACATTCGATGCTAAAATTACATCTGCATTACCTTTTATTTTTTTTAAATTTTTAATTTCAAGAAAACCATTAAAGGTTTTAATCTTATTTTTATTTGCAAGTTTTGCTAAATTTTTTGCAGGTTCTATACCTAATATTTTTTTAAAACCCATGTCTTTAAAGGGTTTTAAAGCAACACCATCATTGCTGCCAATATCGATAATGTAAGATTTGTTCGATTTTAATTTTAATAGCTTAACATAATTTTTTGCCGCTCCAATAAAATGATTTCGAAAAGATGATGAGGTAGATGACGTGTATAAATAATTAGAAAACATTTTTTTTGGATCTACGGCAACTGATAGTTGACAGTTATGACATTTTGGGCAGTAGTTCATTTCAAGAGGATAGAGCTCATGTTTTTCATTTTTATTATTTAATAGATTATTTGCAAGTGGCTGGTAGCCCAGCGAAACCACTCTTTTTAAATTAGTATTTTCACATGATCTACATTCAAACTTGTAGCAATTAAACAATAATTTTTTTTCCTCTTCGTCCACAAAAACGTGGGGAATGGTATGTGTAATTCCATAATTATCGTGCTCTCTTTCTCCCCTAACTAAATTTAAGAAAGTGGTATCTTTTGTAAAAACCATTGTGTGAGCTACATTTGGTTTTATAATTGATAACTGCCCTTCATTGACTACTTGGGTAATTTTAGGAGAGTTCGAATTAAGAATATCTTGAAACACTTCAATAATCTGACCTTTGGTAAATAAACACTTTTGCTCTTGTTGTGGGTGGTAGTGATTAGCTCTAATTGTGCCTTTTTTAGAATCTATCAAACCTATTAAATTAATTGGTTCAGTTAGTTCGTGATTACTAATTTTTCCTCTAACATCAACATATTCATTATCTCCATCTCTTACGTGCTCTAAATCTTTAATTAAATCTTGCTTCGACCACTTAGAAATCATGTCCTTAATACTTTGATCTAAACTATATAAAAATTTAAAGCCTGTGTTTAAAATCTTTTTATTAGAAAGTGAAAATCCTAAATTAGGAACCTCATCATTTGTTTCTTTTAGGATTACTTTTGGGTTGTGTTTTTTACATATTTCAGCAACTTCTTTTACTGTTACTGTATCTTTTGTTAGATTAAAAGTTTCAGATGAAATGTCTTCTCTTTCTTCCATGTTCTTAAAGCATCTTGCGACATCAACTAAAGGGACCAAACTTTTTATTTGCCTGCCTCCTGCAAAGAGTTTTATAGTTCCGTTTTGTGACGCTATTTTTGAAAATAAATTTGGCATTATGTCGATACGAGCTGTGTCTGTTGAGTAGCCATAAACTGAGCCCAATCTAAGGATTACATAATTTTTTCCAGAATCTTTTAATTGTTTTTCGTTAATTGCTTTAGAAGACGAATAAGAAAGCAAAGGTTTTAGAGACTCATCCTCAGATATATTGTTTTTTATGCTTTCAATCCCCTCGTAGACAACATGAGTTGAGGGAAAAATAATTTTGCATTTGTTTGTAATGACATCAAGTATATTTTGCATTCCTTCTTTGGCAACTAGTTTAATTTTTTCATCTTTTTCTTCGTTGCTTTCAGTTTTTGTTCTTGGCACTTCTGTTATGCCTGCAAGATGATGTACAATATCAGCATCTTTACAGTGTTTATTTATTAATTTTTGATCTAAAACATCGCCATGGACAAACTCCATGTTCCAATTTCTAATCTGATTAACTCTTTCCGATATAAATCTGTTGTCAATTACAATTATTTCGTTATTCCAGCTAACGCCTGAGTAGAGTTTACATAATTCTGTTCCGATGTAACCTAAACCACCAGTTATTATAATTTTTTTTTTCATTTTCTAAATTATAAACTTACTTAGTAGGTTTTTTATAGTATTTCAAAGCTTATGAATATTTATGACTGTTTTATGTGATTTGATGAAGTTCTTCTTCATGATCTTAGCCTTAATACCCTGATTCAATTTTAGTGTGTGCTAGTAAGGTTTCCTAAGTCTGTTTTCTTTGTAACTTGTTCTACTTCCACCCACTCTACTCTTTTTAATTTTTTAGTAAGTGCGTGTTTTAAAACCTCTTCAACATTTTTTACACAAATAATTTCAATATTATTTCTAATAACTTCTGGTATTTCAATTAAATCTTTTTGGTTTTCGAAAGGTATTAACACTTTTTTTATTCCTGCTCTATGGGCTGCGAGTAATTTTTCTTTTAATCCTCCGATAGGTAATACAATTCCTCTTAATGTAATTTCTCCTGTCATTGCTATATTCTTGTCGATTGGTATTTCTGTAATTGCAGAAACTATTGACGTAACCATTCCTACGCCGGCGGATGGACCGTCCTTAGGTGTTGCTCCTTCTGGAACGTGTATATGAAAATCTTTTTTATCAAAAATTGGTGGAATGATTCCGTAGTCTAAAGATTTAGATCTAATATAGGATTTAGCTGCCTTAATAGATTCTTGCATTACACTGCCTAACTGACCGGTTATTTCCATTTTACCTTTTCCAGGCATCACAACAGTTTCAATTTTTAATATCTCGCCACCAACTTCTGTCCATGCTAGACCTGTAACTACTCCTATTCTATTTTGTTCCTCAATTTCCCCGTAATTGTATTTTTCTACACCTAAATAATTTGACAAATCTTTTTCTGTTAAAGGATTAAGAACCTTCTCATTTCCATCAATTTTTTTTACAATCTTTCTAGCAATTTTTGATATTTCTCTTTCTAAATTTCTAACTCCAGATTCTCTGGTATAATGTCTTATAATTTTTTTATTAACTGTTTCATCAATTTTCCACTCGTCATTTTTTAATCCGTTATTTTCACTTTGTTTGGGGATTAAATATTTTTGAGAAATATTAACTTTTTCATCTTCAGTGTAACCGGGAAGTCTAATAACCTCCATACGATCAAGTAAGGGTGGTAAAATATTTAAAGTATTTGCTGTTGTTACAAACATTACATCTGAAAGATCGTAATCAACTTCTAAATAGTGATCGTTAAATTCTTTATTTTGTTCAGGATCTAAAGCCTCTAGTAATGCTGATGACGGGTCCCCTCTATAATCATTTCCAACTTTATCTATTTCATCTAATAAAAATAGTGGATTTTTAGTTCCAGCTTTTTTCATCATCTGGATAATTTTTCCAGGCAAAGAACCAATATAAGTTCTTCTGTGGCCTCTTATTTCAGCTTCATCTCTAATACCACCTAATGAAATTCTAATAAATTTTCTCCCAGTTGCTTTAGCTATCGATTTACCTAAAGAAGTTTTCCCAACACCTGGAGGACCAACAAGACAAAGAATGGGTCCTTTTAGTTTTTGTATTCTTTTTTGAACAGCTAAAAATTCTATAATTCTTTCTTTGACTTTTTCTAATCCAAAATGATCTTCGTCCAATATTTGTTGTGCATTTTTGAGATCATTATTAATTTTACTCTTATTTGACCAAGGTAGCTCTGTCATCCAATCTAAATAGTTTCTAACAACTGTTGCTTCAGCAGACATTGGACTCATAGATTTTAATTTTTTTAATTCTGCCATACATTTTTCTTGAGCTAATTTTGGCATCTTAGCTTTTAGTATTGCTTTGTTTATTCCGGCCACTTCATCTTTGCCTTCGTCTATTTCACCTAATTCTTTTTGGATCGCTTTCAGTTGTTCGTTTAAATAATATTCTCTTTGTGTTTTTTCCATTTGATTTTTAACTCTTCCTCTAATTTTCTTTTCAACGGAAATTACACTTGTTTCTTTTTCGACTAATTCATTAATTTTTTCTAATCTTTTTCTTAAATCTACAAGCTCTAATAATTCTTGTTTTTCGAAAATTTGTAAGTTTAAGTTTGAAGCAATGTTATCTGCTATTTGACTTGGATCTTTAAGTTTTTTTACACTGTTAATTGAGTCTGATAAATCTCTTTTATTTACTATTAAAAGTTTTTCAAATTTTTTAATTAAGCTCAATGCAAAAATTTCTGACTCTTTTGTTTTGTTGGTATCTTTTATAATTTCTATATTGCAACTTAGAAAGTTAGTACCTTCTTTTACTATTTCGTGTATTTTGACTCTTTTCTCTCCTTCTACTAAAACTTTCACGGTTCCGTCCGGTAATTTAAGCAGTTGTAAAACTTTGCTTAAACATCCATAACCATAAATATCTTTATTTTCTGGTTCGTCAATTTCTGAATTTTTTTGTGAAACCAGTACAATTGATTTGTCTGTTTTCATTACTTCTTGAAGAGCTTTGATAGATTTTTCTCTGCCTACAAAAAGTGGGACAACCATAGAAGGAAACACGACAATATCTCTTAAAGGCAATAGAGGTTTTGATTTTATTATTTCCATATAATATTTATATGGTACTTAATAATGTAATATCAAGTATGTTCTTTAAAACTAAGCCGCAGATGTTGATTGTTTTTTGCCATATGTGACAATAGGATCAGTGTCGCCCACAACTGAAGATTTATCAACAGTAACTTTATGAACGTTTTCTAGTTCAGGAAGTTCAAACATCGTTTTTAACAAAATTGTCTCCAAAATAGATCTTAAACCTCTTGCTCCAGTTTTTTTGTTAATAGCTTTTTTTGCTATTTCAGTTAAAGCATCATCCTTAAATTCTAATTCAACATTTTCAAATTCAAATAGTTTTTTATACTGTTTTGTTAAAGCGTTCTTTGGATCTTTTAAAATTTTTATTAGAGATTTTTCATCTAGATCATCTAACGTAGCAATAATTGGCATTCTCCCTATAAATTCTGGAATTAAACCGTATTTAATCAAATCTTCAGGTTCTAAATTTTTTAATGTCTCCGATAGTTTTTTTTCTTCTTTGCTGTTAACTTTCGCACCAAAACCTATTGAAGTACCTTTTCCTCGCATGCCAATTATTTTATCTAAACCTGCAAAGGCTCCACCACAAATAAAAAGTATGTTAGTTGTGTCAACTTGTAAAAATTCTTGTTGTGGATGTTTTCTCCCACCTTGAGGCGGAACACTGGCAATAGTTCCTTCCATGATTTTTAAAAGAGCTTGCTGCACGCCTTCTCCCGAAACATCTCTAGTGATTGAAGGGTTTTCAGATTTTCTACTGATCTTATCTACTTCATCTATGTAAACTATCCCTCTTTGTGCTTTTTCGACATTGTAGTCTGCTGCTTGTAATAATTTTAAAATAATATTTTCTACATCTTCGCCTACATACCCAGCTTCTGTTAATGTCGTTGCGTCAGCCATAGTAAACGGAACATCTAAAATTTTTGCTAAAGTTTGAGCTAAGAGAGTTTTACCACAACCAGTTGGTCCGACTAAAAGAATATTTGATTTAGAAAGTTCAACTTCTTTGTTGTTTTTATTTACATGATTTAATCTTTTGTAGTGATTGTGAACTGCTACTGATAAAATTTCCTTTGCAAATTTTTGACCAATCACATGGTCACCTAGAAATGTGCTGATTTCTTTCGGTGTTGGAACTCCATCCTGATGTTTTATTGATGCACTTTTGTTTTCTTCTTTAATAATGTCCATGCAAAGCTCGACACACTCATCGCAAATAAAGACAGTAGGTCCCGCAATTAATTTTCTAACTTCGTGCTGACTTTTGCCGCAAAAAGAGCAATAAAGAATATTTTTATTATTTTTTTCTGACATATCGAATCAATATGTTATTTGTAAATTACGTGAATCTTGATAGCAAGTATAAGTTGTGTCTGTTGCTAGATGTTGTGTATTATTTTCTTTTTTCTACTACAGAGTCTATTAAACCAAATTTTTTGGCTTCTTCCGCTGTCATAAAATTATCTCTTTCCAGGGCAGAAGAGATTTCTTCAACTGATTTTCCCGTATGTTTAGAATAAATTTTATTAAGCCTGTCTTTTAATAATAAAATTTCCTTTGCATGAATTTGAATGTCTGTAGCTTGTCCTTGAAAACCTGCTGAGGGTTGATGAACCATAATTCTAGAGTTTGGCAGTGAGTATCTCTTACCTTTTTCACCAGCAGCTAAGAGAAATGAACCCATTGACGATGCCTGACCAATACACAAAGTGGATACAGGTGAATTAATATATTGCATTGTATCGTAGATTCCTAATCCTGCGGTTACTAGTCCACCTGGGCTATTGATGTAAAAATATATTTCTTTTTTTGGATCTTCAGATTCTAAAAACAATAATTGAGCTGTAACCAAAGATGCCACATTATCATTTACTGGACCAACTAAAAAAACTATTCTTTCTTTTAATAATCTTGAGTAGATATCGTAAGATCTCTCCCCTTTGCTTGTTTGCTCAACTACCATTGGAATAAGGTTGTTCATTTGTTCTTTAATACGACTCATAAGTAAATTTATATAATTAAAGGTTACTTTTTGCTAACTTTTTTTATTTTTTTTTTAATATTAGAGGAAGTTTTACTAACTTTTTTTTCTTTGCTGACTTTAGTTTCGTTGTCTGGATCATGATTGTGAGCGGACAAATCTTGCGATGTCTTATTAAAATCAGAAATTATTTTTTCAGCTTCAATAGTAGTAATCTGTTTCTTTTTTAAGTTTATTTTAGATTTAAACAGCGTTAAAATTTTTTCTTCGTATAAAGCTCCTTTTAAACTTTGCGCTGCGGATGGATTTTTTTCATAATAATCTAACACCATTTTTTCTTGACCAGGCATTCCTTTAATTTGTTTTTGAATTTCTGCTTTAACTTCATCATCTAATACTTTTAGATTATTTTTTTCACCATACTCGTTTAGGATTAGGCCTAGTTTAATTCTCGACTCTGCTATTTTTGAGTTTTTTGACTTATGTTTTTCTATCTCTTCTTTTTTAAGTTTATGTGTCATTAAATGAACTTCCTGTTCAACAAGGTTTTTGGGGAGCTCGATTTTGTGTAGTTTTTCTATCTGATCTAAAATTTCTTTTTTAGTAATTGAATCAAGTGTCTGCTTGTATTGAGTAGATATTTGTTTTTCTATTAATGATTTAAGATCAGATAAATCTTTTGCTCCTAAGTTTTTTGCAAAGATATCGTCAATTTTTGTTTCATTAGGTCTTTGAACATTTATAATTTTACATTCAAACTTAGCTTTTTGGTTGGCAATCTCTTTTTTAGGATAATTTTCTGGTAAATTTACCTCTATGGTTTTATTTTCTCCTTTTTTAACTCCAATTAATTTTTCATCGAAACCTTTAAGAAAAAGATCTTCGCCAACAACCAATCTAGTGTTTTTTCCTTCGTTGCCTTCAAATTTTTCTTCATTAACCAATGCGATATAATCAAATATTACTAAATCTCCTTTAGCTGCTTTTTGATCTTTATCTGAAAATGTTTTATTGTTTTTAGCTATCTCTTTAATTTTTTCATCTACTAATTTATTTTCGATTGTTAGTAAAAATTCATTTACAGTATACTTTTCAAAATTCGCAAGATTTATTTCAGGCAAAGAATCTACTTCTATTGTATAATTAAGATCTTTACCCTCTCCAAATGTCTTTAAGTCTATTTTAGGTTGACCAGCTGCTTTTATTTTTTTTTCTTGCAAAGCTTTGTTTGAGCTTTCATGCAAAATTTTATCAATAACTTCTCCATATATAGCTTTACCAAATTGATTTTTAATCACTGCTGGAGGAACTTTACCCGGTCTAAAACCTTTGAGACTAACTTCTGATTGAAGTTTTAATAATTTTTTATCAAGCTCTTCTTGAATTATTTTTTTATCTATAATTATTGATAAAATTGTAGTTAACCCTTTTTTATTTTGTATCTCTATTTTCATATAAATTCTTTGGTGGGCAAGAAGAGACTCGAACTCTTAAACCTTGCGGTACTAGTTCCTAAGACTAGCGCGTATACCAATTCCGCCACTTGCCCACTATTTTATTTAAGTGATCAGCTTATATAACAATTTACTTTTTAGAGAAACTATAAAGTCTAAAATATACAATGGTATAAAGAGCAATTAATGATAAAAACCACCATCTTGAAATTAAACCATTATTTTGAAAAAAAAAAAGTGGTATTTGCAAAAATAGATAGCAAGAATTAATCGCTATAGAAGTTAAGTAATTAGAGTTTTTTATTTTTTTTACATTATAAAGCCAGCTATACAGTAGCATGTGTAAATGTTTTTTATCTGGTTTTAACGGAGATTTTTTTAATTGTGCTTTTCTTATAAAAGAAAAAAAAACTTCATAGAACAAGTAGAAAAGGACGCCAGCAAAGAAAAATGGTGAAATCTCTGTATTTAATTCATAAGTTTTAATTGTATTCAATACAATTAACGTTCCCAACAAATAAGAACCACTGTCTCCTAGAAAAATTTTAGCTTTTGGAAAATTTAACAATAAAAATGACAATACAATAATAATTTGTGCAAATAAAATAATTGAAAGACTCTCGTGTTGATTAGATAAATTTATTGTGAGAAAAATAGAATTTATTAACAAAAAATGAATAGCTAGAAGCCCGTTAAATCCATCGACTAAATTAGCCCCGTTTATTACAAACAAAAAACATAGTAGTACAAAACATATTTGAAATATATTATTTTCTAACCATAGATTAAAAAACTCTAAACCAGATCTAGTTATTTGAATCGAAAAAATATTAATACAGAATATTAACAAAACAAGCATTAAAGCTAAACGAGTACCTGGATTAATTTTTATTTTTATGTCGTCTAAAAAGCCTAAAAAAAACATTGATAACGAAATGATAAAATAATCTTTTAGAAAAACATTAAATATTAAAAAGTAAAATGAAATGAATAAAAGAAATAAAAAAAAAATTGCAATACCACCAACTCTTCCTATAGCTTTCTTGTGAAATGCCTGTGGCTTTAAAAAATCTTTATCTAGAAGAGATCCAGAAAAAATATTTTTTGCACATTTAAAAATTAAAAAAGTAAAGACAAAGCTTATTAAAGAAAAAAAAATGAAAAAATTTAGGTTGAATTCAGATAGCATTATTTATTATATTTTTTTACTATATATATTCCCGAAATTATTATTACAAGAGAAGCTAAAATTTTCCAAGTTATTTGTTCATTCAAGATTAGCACGCCAAATATAACTCCAAAAATAGGTATTAAGTAAGCAACTTGAGTTTGAAAAACTAAACCATTTTTAGCAAGAATTTTAAATCTTAACCACCAAGCAAAACCAGTTGCTACCACGCCCAAATAAATAAGTGAAATAGTAGAAAATAAGGTCGGCGTAGAACTGAAAGGTTTTTCGAAAATAAAAGACATCGGTAATAAAAAAATTAATGCCCATATTAATGTTGAAGTCGTTACATTTATATTTCCAGATTTTTTTAAATACTTTAAAATTATGATACCAGAAATTGAATAAAAAGTTGATCCCACCAAGATTACTATTGCAAAAAAATAGTTACTTTCATTTAAAATTAGTTTGTCAAAGAATAAGAATAACACACCTGTAAAACCAATTATAATTCCTATTGACTTAAATAAAGTAATTTTTTCATTTTTTGTGAATATATGAGCTAAAATTGATCCAGTTAGTGGTGTTGTGCTCATTAATATTGCAGCTAAGTAGCTATCAACTTCGTTTGTTCCTACAGCTATTAACGAGAAAGGGATAGCAATATTACAAAGGCCTACCAAGGCATATATCTTCCATCTTTTTTTTGAGAAAGCTTGAATTTTAACTTTATAAAAAAAAGAAACTGCTAATAATGTTAAGGTAGCAAAAATAACCCTTACTAATGCTAAAGTATAGGGCTCGTATGAATAAGTAGCAATTTTTATATTAAAAAAAGAAGAGCCCCATATCGCACCTAATAATAACAATAAAAGAATGTCTGTTGTTTTTGCTTCTTTCATTTCAATTCTAGATTGTACATATGTGTTAGCTGCATATCTGTTATTAATTAATATTATATTATTGAATTAGTTTTTTCTGCTATGTTAGATACTACTTTTTAAAAAACTTACAAAGGAATTGTTAATGAACACAAAAGATATTTTTAAACTAATGAAAGATAAAGAAATTGAGTTCGTTGATTTTAGATTTACAGATCCTAAAGGAAAATTACAACATTTGACAATGGATGCAACAATTGTAAATGATGAAATGTTAGAAGAAGGAACTTTTTTTGACGGTTCATCAATAGGCGGTTGGAAAGCAATTAATGAGTCTGATATGATTTTAAAGCCAGACTTAGGAAGAGCTATTGTTGATCCGTTTAATTCTCATAATACACTTAATTTATTTTGTGATATTTTAGATGCGGTAAAAAAAGAACCTTACGAAAGAGACCCTAGAAGTACTGCAAAAAAAGCTGAGGCATATTTAAAAAAGTCAGGCATCGGAGACAGAGCTTATTTTGGACCAGAGCCAGAATTTTTTACTTTTGATGATGTTAGATTTGAAAATAAAATGAATACTAGTAATTTCTTTATTGATAGTTCTGAAGGTCCTTACAATTCAGGTAAAAAATATGAAAATGGTAATATGGGACACAGACCAGGTGTTAAAGGAGGTTATTTTCCAGTACCTCCTGTAGATAGTGCTCAAGATATGAGGGCTGAAATGTTAAAGGCATTAAAAGATATGGGTGTAAAGGTAGAAAAACATCACCACGAAGTAGCTCCGAACCAACATGAGCTAGGAATGTATTATGGAACTCTGACTGACCAAGCAGACAATGTTCAGCTTTATAAATATGCTGTACAAATGGTTTCTCATTCATTTGGTAAAACTTCAACATTTATGCCAAAGCCGATTAAAGGCGATAATGGTTCCGGTATGCATGTGCACCAATCAATTTGGAAAGGAAGTAATCCGGTGTTTATGGGTGATAAATACGCGGGTTTATCACAGGAAGCACTTTATTATATTGGTGGAGTTCTTAAGCATGCAAAAGCAATTAATGCGTTTACTAACTCAACAACAAATAGTTATAAAAGATTGATTCCTGGTTTTGAGGCACCTGTGATGCTTGCGTATTCTGCTAGAAACAGATCCGCATCTTGTAGAATACCTGTGATTATGAATAAGAAAGCCGCAAGATGTGAAATTAGATTTCCTGATGCCGCTGGAAACCCATACTTAGGATTTGCTGCAATGTTGATGGCGGGATTAGATGGAATAAAAAATAAAATTGATCCAGGTAAATCTATGGATCAAGATTTGTATCATTTATCTGAAAAAGAATTAAAAAAAATACCTCAGGTGTGTGGATCGCTAAGAGAAGCAATGGAAAATCTTGATAGAGATAGGTCTTTCTTAACACAAGGTGAGGTCTTTACGGATGATCAGATTGATGGTTATATTTCTCTAAAATTTGAGGAAATTTATAAATTAGAACACACTCCCCATCCAATTGAATACGAAATGTACTACAGTCAATAGAAAATTTAATTTAGGTCACCTTAAATAAATTCAAGTCAACGTATTGATTTTTTAGTCCCACTTCTACTTCTAGAGTTTTTGCAGAACTATTGTATAATTATTTTTCTGGCGAACTTAATAGTTAATCTGTTACTAATTTATTTTTCTTTAATAATTTAAAAATTTTTAAAACCTGTTTTAAACTCAGTTTAATTATTTTACTAATACTCTGTAAATCATTTTTCCCGTCACAATATTGAAGAAAATTCATAAGGTGCTTGTAGCTATAATTTTTTCGAGTAATTGAAAGGCCTGGATATAAATTTTTTTTCCCCATCTGAGGTTCGCAAATAACTAAATTTTTAGGTACAGTTTTATTGAGCAGTATGTCTATGGCTTTTTTCGCAACCTTGTAGCCTCCTTTCAATCCTTCTTTAGTAACTAAATCAAAATTATCTAAAGATGTATGGTACTCTTTATATTTTCCATATTTGCTTCTAAAAATAGATGCTATTGGCAAATCAACTCCTGGAGAATTATATTGTCTTTCATCAGATCCTCTCTCTAGAAAAGAGTATTTTTTATATTTAATTTTTAGAGTCCTGTAGGCCTCCAAGAGAGCTTTATCTGCTAAAGTATTTTCATATTTTGTTAAAATACAGGAATGATTCTTATTATCTCCAATACAAGTTAAATTATATCCTCCTATAATTTTTTCTTTTAATTGTTTCAAATTTTTATTTAAAAAAGAAATAGAACCAATAGTTTCAGGAATAAATACAAATCTCAGTGTTTTTTTCAATGATTTTACTTTGCTAAAATTGTTTATAAGCGACATGGAAACTATAGGGCCAGAAAGCTCATTATTGGCCATTGAAGGATGGCAAATATATGTTGATATTAGTATTTCCTGCTTAGATAATCCTTTTAAAATTAACTCACCATACACTAGTGATCCATTATTCTTGAGTTGAGAATTAATAAAGATATTAAACTTATCGTTCTTTTTATATTTTTTTTTAATAAAATTGTAATCATCGTAGTTTACACAAAACCCCCAATTTTTTTGATAATATGAGGTTGCGTAAGGAATTGCTTTTGAATTGTTTGGTAGGGTATAAAGATGTTTGAACAACTCATCTTTTGTAATGGTCTTGTGCATAGGAGTTGAGTAGCCAACTAAATGTAGATTATTTTTTTTGAAATCAATTAGTTTTTTATTATTTTTATCAGTAACGTAAGCGTCAAAAATATTCCACTCCGGTGGCACTTTCCAGTCAAAAACCTTTGTACCGGATTTAATTTTTATAATTTTTAATTTTGGAAATTCTCTTTTAATTATAGACAAAGTTTTTTTAATACCGTTTCCTGTTATGCTTCTACATATTGGAAATAATTTTTTTTTACCTAACGTGTAATATTTGTCTAAGTTCATAATTAATTTTTAAAAGCTAAGTATTAAAAAATATAAGAAAATTTAGTATCACCGCTCTTTATGTCTAAGTTTTAAAGGACTCACCACATCCACAGCGTTCGGTCTCATTGGGGTTTTTAAATACAAACTGTGAAGAAAATTTTTCTTTTTTATAATCCATTTCGGTTCCTAGAAGATACATGATAGCTTTTGGATCAATTAAAACCTTAACACCTTTATCTTCGATTACTTCTTCGTTAGGTTTTACTTCTTGTGCATACTCCATAATATAAGACATGCCTGCGCAACCTCCAGATTCGACTCCTACTCTAACGCCTATAGTAGAGTTATCTGCGCTAGACATAATTTCTTTTATTCTGTTTGCAGCGTTATCGCTTAATTTGATCACTTGCGTCATAAGTTTAATTCTAATTTAGCAGCTTCAGTCATCTTGTCTTTGCTCCAAGGTGGGTCCCAAACTAACTTAAGATCAACATCTGAAACACCATCAACTTTCATTATATTCTCTTTAACGCTATTTGGCAAACTCTCTGCTACTGGACAGTTAGGGCTTGTAAGTGTCATTTCTACACTAACTTTATTTTTTTCGTCAACTTCTACTTTATAAATTAAACCTAATTCATATATATTGACTGGTATTTCAGGATCGTAAATTTTCTTAATTTCTAAAATTATTTTTTCTTTTAATTCATCCATAAATAGTTAGTTATTTTTTTTATCTAAAGCAGATAGAAATGTATGCCATACCATTGTGGCGCATTTAACTCTCATTGGAAACTGTTGAACACCAGATAGGGATGTAATTGTTGTTATTTGGTCTTCTGTAAGGCTATTGACAGTAATTTTTGTTTTATTTTTAACCATACTCAAGAAATCTTCACTAACTTTTTTTGTAAAAGATAGATCCTTACCTTTGAGAGTCTCTGTAAGTATTGAGGCAGAAGCAAGTGAAATAGCACAACCTTCTCCTTCAAAACTTATGTCCATAACTTTTTTTTCACTGTCTAGCCTTAAGTAAACATGAACTTTATCTCCACACAAAGGGT
>Ga0308019_10000091_pt1 | contig 53092 bp, 43 predicted proteins | sample Neamet284_FD_203135 | JGI IMG/M metagenome (GOLD analysis project Ga0308019, IMG submission 203135) | Marine microbial communities from water near the shore, Antarctic Ocean - #284 | ecosystem: Environmental > Aquatic > Marine > Unclassified | place: Southern Ocean | collected 2014-10-01
ACGTTTACAACTTCTTGCCAAAGAAGTTGATTTTATTTGGCGAAGTGCATTGCCTTCACGACAAATTGTCGAATTAAGAAATTTGATTTTAGTTGGGCAATTGGTCACAGAAGATGCTGAAAATCGAAGCGAAAATCGAGGTTTGCATTATAACACAGACCTTATTCAACGTGAAGAGCATTGACCATAGCAACCAGCATCTGGTTGAGAGGTGTAGCAATTCCTGCGCGTTCACCACGTAGAACAATGGCTTGGTTGAGGGAAGATATTTCTGTCATTCGCCCTGCTCGAATATCTTGAAGCATACTGCAAATATTAGTGGCAGTGGCAGTGAGCACTTGCCGTAATTGTTGCTCAAGTTCGGCGTCATCTGGAATCGCAACACGTTCAATTCGTGCGATTGCTGCACCTTCCTGCATCGTTGAAAATGCTGAGGAAAACAAATCAGGACGTAACAGTGCTCCATTTTCAACCCCTGCCAAAGCAGCGAGTGGGTTTATGGCAATGTTGAGAAGGACTTTTTTCCAGAGGGTGGCCAAGCCATCAGAAGACCACGAAGGTTCCAATCCAGCCATCAAGAGAACATCGAGCAAGGGCTTGGCTTCGGTTTCACCCGGCCCTCCTGGCAGGGAGCCGAGAACAGTTTGTCCCTTACCTGCCCAATGAACTACACCGGGAGATGGGCGCCATGCTCCATGCGTCGAGGTGGCTGCAAAAACCCGTTGAGGTCCGAGAACTTCGATGCATTGTTCGGCATGACCTAGCCCATTACTCAGGCTCAAAGCCATCCCCTCATCATTCAGTAATTGATGAGCAAGTTCAGCAAGGTACGTCGTTTGACCGGCTTTACCGGTGAGAAGAGCAAAATCAATTGTGCCTAAAGCATGTGGTGGGATTCCAACCTCTTCAAGTGAGAAAAAGACCTCTTCGTTTGAAAGAAAGAGCGTCGACATACCCTCCAAATGCAGTCCATGTGCTGCCATATGAGCACCGTGACTACCGCGACCATGAATCAAGAGTTCTACGCCTTCTACTTGGGAAAGAAGAGCTGCATACAGTGAACCAAGCGAGCCCGATCCTAAGATTGCAATACGCATTTCCAAACCTCACACATAACTCGACAAATGAATCACAAGCGCTTCATCTTGATGTTCAAACCAAAGCGTCGAAATGGTACTGTTCGAAGGAGAGAATTCAAACGAGTTCCAACCAGTTGAAAGTACATTTGACGAAGTAACGGTAGCCCATGCATCGCCATTCCCATGATTGTTCAATTGAACAGGTATGGAGGAGTTAGCCGAACTATAGATTGAGAATGTCGCTCCATCTGATTGTAAAAGACTACCATTGTACGCAGCCATCCACATATTTGACCATATTCTATGCGAGGTATTATAGCGTTGAAAAACCAACTCTGGCCCTTCTTCAACCGTGAAATTGAAACTAGGAATTACGGAAAGTTGAGGAGCACAAACGTGCATACTTGCGCCATCTGACATTTGTAGAGTGAGGGATTGATTTGCATCTGTAATAGAAGGTATATTCGAAATCTTTCGGACATCAGCATCCCAAATCCATTCACCTTCACTCGGAGCTGGTGGGATTGATAATGCGGGGTCAAGTGGGCACAATGCATCGATTGAACTCAGCAAGCCGCTTGAATTAAGGAGGAATCCCCATCCAAGTGAAGCGTTGTTCGTAAGAGTCCATCCTTCCGAAGGTACGACCGCAACCAATGGGAATTCTGGCAAACCTCCATCGAAGAGAACATCGTTGAGTTTGACGGTATTCAGTTCAGAAGTTCGTAGTACTACAGGGTCTAATCCTCGCAAGCAGATGCGGTCTGGTGATTCGTCAAAACTTGCTGATAAGTTGCCGTGTCCTTCGATCCACTGCAAGCGCGAATGAATATTCAAGATTTGACCTGCGTGAGGGAAACTAACATTCAATGATTCGGTTGAGTCAACATTGAGTTCCATGCAGCGTTTTATTTCGCCTTCATCATAAATCATTTGCCAAGGAGAAGTTGGATGAATCTCGAGGTCTGGTTGAATCGATATTGGATGGCTCTGATATTCGCTTTGTGTAAGCGAAAGAAGGGAGAAATTCATGGCAGACGGGGCGTGCAAGGCATCTGTCCATGTCATATTGAGAATAATTGTTGTTTCCGTTCGGGGGGATAAAGTGCTTCCACAACCGAATCCATTGATGTCAAGTGTATCTTTACCACCGCAATCCCAAACCATTGCCCAATTGGCCGTGCTTGAATCATATTGGTCGAAATCAAGAGCCCAATCTCGGTTGATTGAAGAAGGGTTCCACACATCCACATAGATCAATGCATTCCATTGGCCATCGGTTTCACTGGCTGTAGAATCCGTCTCAAGACCAAATATAATTGAAGCATTCCAATCATCATCTCTCTCAAAAGGTACTTGACTAGGCAGGGCGAACAAGACTGCAACGAGCATCACGATTCCGATATTTCTCATCGCTTTTAGATCAAGGCCTTTCGGTTCGTTAAGAATCAAGGGTGAACTTCTATTGGTCCCCATGAACAGCAACAAGGGTAAAATCAACGTAAGGACTAAAATCCAGATTGTGAATCCATTAAATGCTTCAAACATCCAAGCAAAGGCCAAGATAAGAAGGAAGAGGAAAATCTGATTACTACTGCTTCGTGCTTCGGATGACCCTGCTCGAGCAACCATGATTCGGCCTCCCGGGAAAGTAGGAATCGGAAGTAAAGAAATCCAACTAAAGAAAGTCAACAATGCTCCTGCTTTTACAAAGGGGTGAGACCATGTGAGTCGAGTGAGATAATCATCCAATTGCCATTGGCCAAGAATTTCGACTAAAAAAGGACCCTGAGCAACATTTTGAGCACTTGTAATTGCGACATATTCAGGAGTTAGCCAAAGCCCTAAACCCCACAAAATCATGCCAAGGGAGACAAGTGTGGCAGGAACAGAAACTGCAACCCATCCCAACACTTTGCGGTCATCCCATAGCCGAGCATCCATCCGGGGCAACGTTGGTATGAGAAAGAGACCGAAGGGCCAAATTAAAGATGCTTGAGATAACAAACCAAGACTCCAGAGAGATATTGTCGGTTCTGGGATCGGAGTAATATGACCCACGCGGTGGTTGAAATGCAAGGCGATTCTTTTTTGAACATGTGAAGCGATAAACAGGCTCCCGAGAACTGGAAGTGTATAACCAATCACAGCATCCAATAAAGTAGAATTGGAAAACCAGCCACCTGAAGGACGTGAACCCTCCATCCAATATGCGCCAGCGAGCGTGAGTGTTAATGCAGAAAAGGCCCACATCCAAAGCGTGAGATTCGATGAAGGAAATTGACGTTCTGGGAGAGGAAACAATTGAACAACCCATTCCTCACCTTGAGAAAGTTTTGCCGCCCAACCGAGTTTTTTCAGATAGGCGTTCGCTTCATCGAGACAATCATCGATTTTTTTGTCATTTTTTGGAGAGACGACCCATGTTGGTAAAACTCCACCAGACATGTCTGAAGCTACATAAAAATAACGATTTAAAATGGTAAAGAGCAAGTCATGCTGTTTCCATTCCGAACGATGGGTTGGCATCGATTCGAGGGAAGAGTTTGCTTCCACAGAATCACCCGAATCAATTGACATGCCATCTCCTCAAACCTTTGTAGTTCTGCTTCCCCTTTGAAGGAATCCCTCGGCCCGTTCAAGACTATCGAACAAAATCACTTATTCTTGAAACGCTTGAGGCGGAATGTTTCTTCGCGTTCCATCTCTTCAAGTCGAAGTTGAATAAAGACCCGAGCTTCTTCAAGTTCTGGAATCACTTTGAACTCCAAAGCATTGACACGTCGCTTGGTTGCTTCGATTTCTTGAAGCAGTCGCTTGAGTGTTGCTTCCATCTCCGATGCTTTGACGATCTTTTCAATTAAACTTCCAAAGGATTCTCCAGCCTCGTCGATGTAAGGCGATGAACCGATGAATCCAATCCCTCGCTCTTGGAAAGTAGACTTCAAGTTGGTTCCACTGACGCTTGGAACGACGACACCCATGATGTTTCGGCGTTTGACTTCGACTTCAGGGTGGCCCGTGTTGGCGATAGCCGCTGCACGGACTGCCAAACCACCTTCGATAGCATTGGCCAAGTCGATACGTTGCTTTGCCAAACGATATGCCGCTGTCAAATCACGCTTTGCTTCAATCATATCCGAAAGGAGAGTACGGAATTCGTAGAATAACCCATCACGCTTCATCTTCAATAACTTGTAACCATTTCTGGTTTGCTTAATACGAGCCTTGAGTTTAATCAACTCACTGCGAGTTGGTTTGATGTCGAGTGCCATGTTCTTTCACCTCCTTTTCAATTTGAATAAAATGTTTCAAGAACGGTTGTCTGGGTGGTACTTGTCAATCCACTTTTGTTCAAGACGGACAAGATATTTCGTGTCAATAGATGACAGTAGATTCCAGCAAAGGTCGAGTGTTTCTTCGATTGAACGGTTTTCGTCACGGGTTTGGCGAAGGAACTTGTCTTCGAAAACACCTGAAAAAGTAAGCAGTTGTTTGTCTCGCTCGTTCAATGCATCTTCACCGACAATAGCAACTAAACCACGAAGTTCACGGCCTTGTGCGTAACCAGCATACATCTGATCAGAAACTGATTTGTGGTCTTCACGGGTTGTATCTGCACCGATACAGGAACCCATCAAACGTGAGAGTGATGGAAGAACATTGATCGGCGGATAGATACCTTGTTGATGCAATTCACGTGAAATAACAATTTGTCCTTCAGTAATATATCCAGACAAGTCAGGAATCGGGTGAGTTATATCGTCACCAGGCATTGTGAGAATTGGGAATTGGGTAATTGAACCCTTCTTGCCCTTCACAATTCCTGCACGTTCGTAGAGCATTGCCAAATCGGTATACATGTAACCAGGGTAACCTCGTCGACCGGGAACTTCTTCACGAGCAGCACCAATTTGACGCAGAGCATCACAATAGTTGGTCATGTCAGTGTAGATAACCAGAACGTGGTAGTCCTTCTCGAAAGCAAGGTATTCTGCAGCGGTTAAAGCCAAACGAGGCGTAATAATACGCTCGACTGCAGGGTCGTCAGCAAGGTTGACGAACAATACTGCGTTTTCAAGCGCACCGGTGCGCTCCAAATCGGAACGGAAGAAATTGTATTCTTCAGCGGTAATACCCATTGCACAGAACACAACAATAAACTCTTCATCCGAGCCCGTGAGCTTGGCTTGACGAGCAATTTGAAGTGCAATATCATTGTGTGGAAGACCTGATGCTGAGAAGATTGGCAACTTTTGTCCACGGACAAGGGTCGTACAACAGTCGATTGCTGAAATTCCAGTTTGAATGAAATCGTGTGGGCTTTGTCGACTAAATGGATTGATAGCAGCACCGATGATGTCTGCTTTCTGTTCAGCGACAATCTCTGGGCCACCGTCACGAGGACGACCTGCACCATCGAGAATTCGGCCGATGAGGTCAGTACTCACTGGGAGTTTGAAGACATCACCCATGAAAGTAACACCTGCTTCTCGGTCAATCTTTGCAGTTCCTTCGAACACTTGGACAATCACGAGATCGTCGGAAGTATCGAGAACTTGTCCGTTCTTGATGGTCCCATTGGTGAGTCGTAGGGTAACGATTTCACCAAAAGCAACAGGTTCAGTTTTATTCAAAAAGACCAATGGTCCTTTCACGTCAGTAATGGTTCGGTATTCTTTTCCAGTCATGATATTCCTCTCCTTAGTTTTCCTCTACCGTATCGGCGATTTCGCTGGCCATTTTCTTGACCATGTTGTCGATGTTATCGATGTAGCTCTTTTCGAGACGACCACGTATGAGGTCGGTACGAGATGGAACGTTCACCACATCGTCGAGTAGAGCGCCGCTGGCCATGGCAGACTTTGCTGCATCTTGGAACGTCAGAATCGCTTTCGCCATTTTATATTGCAAGTGAATATCGCAATATGCATCGATTTCGTGGAAACCATTCTGTTGTAAGAAGTATTCACGAATCATTCGAGCGACTTCAAGCGTCAATTGTTGGTCGAGAGGTAATGCATCGGAACCGACCAATTGGACGATTTCTTGCAATTCCGCTTCAACCTGTAAAAGACCACTGATTTGTGTTCTGATTTCGGGGAAGTCTTGTGCGATGTTATCTCGGAACCATTGGTCGAGACTTTGTGGATACAACGAATACGAGTTCAACCAGTTAATTGCCGGGAAGTGACGTTGTCGTGCAAGACCTGCGTCTAATCCCCAGAATACCTTGACGATACGAAGAGTTCCTTGAGACACTGGTTCGGAGATGTCGCCACCAGGTGGAGACACAGCACCGATTACAGTAACCGAGCCGTCGTCGCCGTTGAGTGTTTCAACACGACCAGCACGTTCGTAGAATTCTGCAATACGAGAAGACAAGTAAGCAGGATATCCTTCTTCACCAGGCATTTCTTCAAGACGTGAGGAAATCTCACGCATTGCTTCAGCCCAACGGGAGGTCGAATCTGCCATCAAAGCGACATCGTAACCCATGTCACGGAAGTATTCCGCAATAGTGATTCCAGTATACACAGATGCTTCACGTGCAGCCACTGGCATGTTGGAAGTATTTGCAATCATAACCGTTCGGTTCATCAAAGGCTTACCGGTGTTTGGATCGATCAAGTGAGGGAATTCATCCAACACTTCAGTCATCTCGTTTCCACGTTCACCGCATCCGATGTAAACAACGATTTGTGCATCGGAATACTTTGCGAGGGATTGTTGTGTGACGGTCTTACCAGACCCGAATGGACCAGGAATTCCAGCAGCGCCACCCTTTGCAAGTGGGAACAGGAAATCAAGAATACGCATACCGGTAATCAGTGGTGTTTCAGGTGCATACTTTTGCTGGTAAGGACGGGGGGTTCGGACTGGCCACTTCTGCATCATCTGCATTTTAGTGCCATCTTCAAGCACACAAACTGTTTGTGTGACATTGAAATCACCGGATTCAATCGACTTCACAACACCGCTAGCGGTTGGTGGAACCATGATTTTGTGAGTGATGGTCTCGGTTTCTTGAACGTGTCCAATGACTTGGCCGCCGACCACTGAATCGCCAACAGCGACTTGAGGCTCGAAGGTCCAAACCTTCTCGAGGTCAAAAGCATCAGCATCGACACCACGGGTGATGAAAACTCCCATCTTTTCTTCCAAGGTCGGAAGAGGACGTTGAATTCCATCATAAATTTGAGTCAAAAGACCTGGGCCTAAAGAAACTGAAAGCGTTTCTTGGGTGTTCAAAACAGGTTCACCCGGTCGGATACCAGAGGTATCTTCGTACACTTGGATGACAGCTTTCTCGCCGTGCAGTTCAATCACTTCGCCCATTAAACCTTCATCGCCAACACGAACTACGTCATACATTGCAGCGTTCATGCCAGTTGCGGTTACAACAGGACCAGATATTCGATAAATTACTCCTTCATTTTTCATTTACATTTCCTCCATTTTGTTTTGGAATATTACTTCCACAGGTCGACTCCTATTGCCCTACGAATTGTATCTCGCAAGGTGGTATCTTCTTCCGTCCCAATGCCAAGCACGGTCGGAGAGATGGATGCCGAGAGTTGGTCACGAAGACGCTCTGGCAGTGAAGCAAGGATTGTGGAGTCAACCACGACAATCCCTACGTTTTTGGTAGTGAGTAGTTTTTTGAAGGTCGAAATTGTAGCCTCTTCGCCTTCTGGGTTATGCAGGTTATCGATACCAGCAAGTTGGAATCCAAGAGTGAATTCTGGTGTTCCTACAACTGCGATATCCATGTCAATTCACCTCACAAAATATGTGCTTCAAGCACTTCAATAGACAATCCAGCAATGCGTCCACGGATGATGAAACGCAAATCATTCACTTCTTGGACCTTCATAGCCACGTAGTGAATAACCGGTAGTGCGGATACTGGATGGAGGAAGCTCATTCGCTTCATGATTGCATGTTCTCGTTCCTTGAACCAAATAATAACAGGGTCAAGACTGTTCATTTCCTTCGAAGCTGAAAGTATTGCTTCAAATTCAGGGAAATCAAATCGACCTGAGCCACGTAACAAATCCATAGCAGCATCTTTTCCACCTGCAGCAATCGAAGAAAAAGCACGGGTCGGAACCAAGCGGCCACCAGGAACGAGCAATGAGATGATGTTCTCTGGCGAAATACCAACAGCTTCAGCCTCAAGAATATTCAAGAGGTTGCGATGGTCGATTTCAGCGGCAAGAAGTTCATTCAAGAAACGAACATCTGCTCCCTTACCATTCAAGGAAGTCAAAGCCTTCTTGAAGTAATGGACATCAAGGGCATCTTCATAATCGGAAAGTCGTGAATCTTCAGGAACTGCAATAAGTGCAGGCCCAAACGATTTACGACGCATCTGAACGACTGCGGAGCGCAAATCATCTGCACTTTCGATAATCTTTAACCAAGGTGTGTTAATGTCATTCAATTCAGGAAGAATAGAATGAGCGATTTTTTCAAGTTCAACATCATTTACAACAGCACGAAGAACAACTTTTGCATTGTGATACTCGAAACGAGAGGTATAGGTCTCGACCATGCCGCGGATTTTCCCATTGCACATCGAAAGCATATTCTCAAGTTCGTGCTCGAGGTTGTGAGTTAATGCAGCCTCGACCAAATCACCACCTGTTAATTGCCCAGCATAGATATCAATCTCTGCTCGGTATCCAATTTCACCGATAGCAACGGTCAGTTGTTCGGGTGATTGGTTGATCAATTGGCGTAGCCTGGAACGGTCCGCAAGTTTCTGCCGTCGCGACTTAGCGCGGGCAGCAACATAAGGTGTATTTCCAAGCAGTACCATCATTTATCCCTCAGTCAAAAAGTATTGAATTCGTTTCAGCGAGTTGTCCACTCCACGAAGAGTTGAGAAGTGTATCAAAACGCATATCATAGGATACAGAACGATCAGGTGCTTCGAGAACAAAGCCACCAAGGCCATCAATTGCTTCACCAATGGTACGCTTTCCAGCCAGTCCAGAAAGTGCCTTGCGGTCAATTTCAACAGGTCGGATTGTGTAATCACTATCACCAATCTTGTCAGCCATAGCTATCAGGGACTTGAGCAAACTTGCTCTTCCTGAAAGTTTTGGACTTCCAAGTTCATCGCTGGCAGATTGGAAGGTCTCATCGAGAACCTTTCGCCGTGCGACAAGAATTTCTTTTTGGTTGGCTTGGCGTGCACTTGCTACGACTTCACGGGCAATTTGAATTGCTTCACGTTCAGTACGAGCCGATGCTTCCGAGCGAATGGTGTCGGCCTTTTCATTGGCTTCGGCGAGAATTGCCTTAGCCTCTTTATTGGCTGCCGTCATCAGAGCCGAGGCTTCAGCCTTAGCAGATTTTGCGATGTCCTTTGCGAGTGTTTCGAGCGTCATGTATATTCCTCATGTGTTTTTTTCACTTTGCTGGGTGTTCCCGGATTGTTGACCTTCTCCCTCAAAGGAAGAGAGGCAAAGCACCGAGAATCACGATGGATTCAGGCAACGCAGTGAAAATCAGTGCGACACCGAATTTGCTTCCATCTTCAGCAAGCATGCCGACAGCTGCGCTGCCAATGGCTGCTTGAGAAACGCCAGCACCAAGGCCGGCGAGACCCAGAGCGATACCAGCGCCGATAGCTGAATAGCCATCGCCGTCGGTTGCACCGTGTGTTTCTGCTGCGACACCTTGAGCAACCATAGTGATGGCTGCCAAAAGGATCAATGTTCTTAGGCTCATTTTTAGGGTATTTACGTTCATATTTGCTACCTCCGTATTTTGTCCATTGGACTATTATTTACTCTCCACGAATGTACTCTCCACATGGAGGTTACGGCCACCGAGCGGTGCAAAAGCACGGCCGGACCCGTCGTAGAACTTGCCCATCCATTCCACAAAGTGGAGACGGGCAGCGTGAATTGTAGGGGAAAGAATTCCCAAAGCGATGGCAAAGATTTGGATGCCGAGGAATAAGACCAAGCAAAGCAAAGCAGTGAAGTAACCGACGGCTCCACCGCTGGTAAATGCGTCCAGCATTGGCTCGAAGCCCATGGTGATGGACACTTCCGCAATTTTGACACCGGCAACACCGACAGCCATGATACGCAAGTAAGAGAGCGTGTTTGCCAGAAGACCGAATGTTTCGATTGGGCCCATAATAAGACCGCCAATCCATCCAAACTTCTCAAAGATTGCCAAACCAATAATGAGGCTTACAATTCCAACGAAGAGCAGAACGGTCCAAATTTGGAAGTCGAACAATTCATTGTAGCCGCTAACCATGTTTCGGCATTGCATGAAACCGCCGATGAGAATAAGAATCCAAGAGCCCTTTTCGAAATAGGCTGCTGCTGCACCATGTGCTTTGTAGACATTGACCAATCCGAGAACGAAGCCAAGGAAGATGTGAAGTGCACCCAAATAGATAGAGAGCACGACATATTCTTGCAAGCCATGACCCGCTGATGCACGGTGGAACGGCATGTGGAGTCCGCCAAGATTCAAGAGTTCGGCAAGTGCTCCAGGGACGTGGATGTTTGCGTAGGTCCATTCGTACAATCCATTGAACGGCGAATTACTGCCCATTTGCCCTGTATGATCCCATATAAAGCCAAATCCTTCAGCGAAAATAATACCCCAAATGATACACCAAACGCCCATCCACCGAAGGATAGTAAGGCCTTTTTGTGCCATTGGATCGACTGCGAATGACTTGCTACCAAGCCATCCTGCCAAAAGTAGAAGGACAATTCCATAGCCCCAATCTCCCAAAATCATCCCATAGATGAACGGGAATGTCATCATTAAGAACATGGTTGGGTCAAAGGTTCCGTATTTTGGACGGCCGACCAAATCGACCATTAATTCAAATGGTTCGGAAGTTGAACCATTGGTGTATTGAATTGGAGGTTCAACGTCATGGTGAGCGTCGTCATGAGTCGGAGTGTTTCGAATTCGAGTAAGAGTGATGTCTAATTCTGGCAAGTTGATTTTTCCATCGCCATCGAGGTCAACTGCGGCAACTAAGGCGCCCATTTCCCATGGTGGGAGATTGGCAATATCTGCGCCCCTGAGTGCTGATTGAAACTCATAGCCATCGATGAGGCCAGAATCATCCAAATCAATTGCTTTAAAGAATTGGAAAATCGATTGATTCGACTTTTGCAAATAATTTGAGAGCATGGTGAGTTCTTTTGGGACATCTATTCCACTGTCATTATGCTCTTCATGATGGTGATGGCCACCAACATAGGCTTCGACGCTGACATGGGAAGCCTCCTTCGACAAGAGCGCATTTACCATTTCTGCTTTATCTACTGGGACCCAAGCATCCAAAGCAAAAGCCTGGTTGCTTACTGCGACCAATGTTGGTGCTGTATAGATGGCTGCTTCACGAACTAAGTATTCTTCAACAGCCACAAGTTTACGCCCATTGCGAATAACCCAAGCATCGAGTGATTCTTGGACGACGACAACTTTTGATTCCAAACGACTGATTTCTTCGAGAAGAGCCCTTGCTTTTTCGGATGGAGTGCCTTCTCCAGTAGGAATTTGAATAGCCTTTGCTCCAAGTTCAGCCATGCCAATTTGCACATCGGCAGATTGTGAAGAACGGCAAGCAATAGCAATCAATCCACCAGCAGCATGCATTTCAATTTCTGAATCGATGTCTGAAAAGACTTCTTTTGCTTTCGATGCACGACTCGTTTCTCCAACAAAGACATCTACGCCTTCAAAACCACCCATTAATTCCAGAGGGATGTCCAATGGAGCTAATCGATTCAAGGCCTGATGTTGTTCTTGTGAAGTTTTAATGCTTGCTTTGGCTTCTCGGAGAGAATCAATATATGCCAAAGCCGCTTCAGTTTTTTCTTCGAACGATGGAAGCATTTTGACAACCTCTGCTCGGGAAAGTGCTCCTTCGGTGTTGAAGGCGTTGACTGCAGAAGATACCGCCTGAACTTTGACCAACAAAGCACTGATTGAGTTTGCATCTTTCGAATCCATCGATTTCCCGACACCGATTCCATCTTCAAAACGACCGTATTCTTCGATGTGGATGCAGGACATATCAGCGCAAATGCGTAGAATTTCTTCCAACTTTTCAAGCGGGGCTGCTACAGTAAGACGGGACATCTCAGAGGTAGCAAACATAGAATCGCCTCATTGTGATGTGACAGCGCCAAGAAGATTCTTGACCGCTTTTTCTTTGCGACTGGATGCTGAAGATTCGATATTCTCAACGATCAAAGCGCCTTCCTTTTGGGCTTTAGTGGCTTCTTTTCCAGCTTTACTTCGAGCATCATCGAGAGTTGCTTGAGTTTCATTGACAGAGTCTTCAGTAGCACCTGTAACAATTGCTACTGCATCTCGGCGAGCGTCAGCGGTGATTTTGCTTGACTCGGTTTGAGCGGAGGAAAGTGTCTTTTCGGCAGACTGCTCTGCTTCTTTGATTTTGCGAAGGACATCTTTCATACCCATGTAAACCACCTACAACCTCGCTGAATTGAAAGGGGTTTATGAGGCTAATGGGGATAAAGTATGGAGGAATTTATCGGAATAGCCTTTTTACTCTTGTTTTGGCTTGGTTGCTCGGAAGCGACTTGACATCAAAAAAGGCCACAATAAACGCCCTTGGACCTCATTGAATCCCACCTCCTTCATCATGGTACGATAGTAACCATTTGTACCGTACTGGGTATAGGTATTGGCAAGGCCCTTCCAAGGATGGTTTTTCTCTTTGGTCACATAACGTGCAATCAATTGTACAACGGTTGCCATCCAGATTCGACCCCCAAGACCATGCAACCAATTGGCTTTCCCTGCATCGCAAATAACGAGCCGGCCGCCGGGCTTGAGAACACGGTAAATTTCACTCAGCCCCTTCCTTTTATCTTGAAAATCTCGGAATGAAAACAGACAGAAAACCATATCGAATGTATCGTCTTCACAGGGAATCGACTCAGCAATGGCTTCGATGTAGTGCGCTGGTTGCTCGCCACGAGAGGCGCGGGCGGCGTCAACTCGCTTTTTCGCTACTTTCAACATCTCTGACGAAGGGTCAAGGCAGGTCACATCCAAACCGATGAGGTCTTCTGCGAATGAGCCTGGTCCGCAGCCAACTTCGAGGACATTCATTCCAGCAGTTGCATGGTTTCGTACATTCCTTCTCCAACGCTTGTCTTGGCCAAAGGTCATCAAACGGTTGACACGGTCATAGTTCGGAATCGTTTCTTCAAGTTGTGATTCCAGTTTTTCCCAAGCATCGATATCGATACCGGATGGGTCGAAACCGCCAGTTGCTGCCCGGTCGCCCATGATGGTTCGGCACACCCGACCTCTTTGGATATGCCGCCATAAAAGCACAATGAATTATACCGATTTTGGATTCGGTCAATTCTGTGCTTCAAGCGATACGTTCAACGGTTTCTGGAGTGATTCCTTCTTCAGGAGTCACACGGAATACGAGAATTTTCAAATTTTCAGGAGCGTTTCGGAACTTTGAAACAATCATTGAAGTTTCAAAATCAGTACCGATTGTTCGAACTTGGAATGAGAGAACCATGTCGGCAATTGAAGACAATTCTTGCTTCACTATTGGATCAAGACCGTTGGTAGATACCGAAACGAGCAAAAGTCCTCGATTTAATTGAACGTGAGCTTGAAGCATGCGCACCATTGCAACAACACGCCCCGGGTCTTCTCGTTGTAAGAAGAAATCAAGGCTGTCGACAACGGCTCTGAAATATGGACCTAAAGCCATGATTTCATTGGTTACTTCGGTCAAATAATCTTGCGTGTTATCATCGACAAATCGTGTTTGAGCAAGACGTCGGATATCATCGATTTGGAAACCTTCCAATCGATAACGGCTGGCTAGAAGTTCACGTTCCAAAACCGTCGAGTTGTATTCCTCGCCGATGGTTCGGACATTGATGTCGAGTGGCCAGTCGTATTTCTGGAACACACGAATGATTTCTTGTTGACCTTCATTGGTCGAAATATACAGGGTGTTGTCAGATTCTTCAGCAGGCGAGGTGAATTGCTTTGCGAACAATTCACTTCCGGAACCTGTATCGGTAAAAGCCACCATCATGAACCCTCGAGGGACTCCCCCGTGCATTTCATTGTCGAATTTCGGAACGCCGAATGAACCTACCTTTCCAAAAAATTCTTCATCTTCGGGGTCGAAATCGATTTTCTTCGCCATAATAAAACACCTCAATTGATGAGAACTTGCCCTCTGTCGATCAAGTCGGTACAGTATAAGTCGAGCGTTGCAAGAACCAAAGGAGGAGTTTGATCTGGGACATTGAGAATGACCGAGAGAACTTCTCTTTGACGGAACGTGTTGATGAAGGTGTGAAGGTATTCCGCAAGCATTCGCTCATCATTATAGATAGCCAATGCATTGACGCTGTCTAAGAAGACGAAATTTCGGACCGAAGTCGTCACGCGCAGAATATACAATGTTCGAAGGAGAACTGATTCAAGCATAATTGGGCTGTCGACAAAATGAATATTGGAATGTTCAACATCCGTTCCGCCAAGAATTCCGGAAGAGACCAAATCAATAAATTGAATTTGTGAGATGTATTCATCAGAAAGTCCTATGGATTTGAATTCTTCAATACGTTCAACGGCACCAACGCTGGCGCAAATATACACCCCACCCATCTCGTGGTCCCGCATCAATGGGATCAAGGTGCTTGCAGTTACGTTGAAAGCATTTGAATTGCCAAAGCGCACTTGAATTGCACTGCTAAGACTGACGTCAACCGCAAGCTGTTCAGCAATTCGGTCATCGAGTACAAAATCAGAATACATTCATCATCCCCCCACTCTGTTGGTTTTATCGTGTTGAGCGCCCCATTTGAGCATCGGGGTAAGCATAACACCCAATGGAGTCAATTCAATGGCGTGTTTCGCACGACTGTGAGCAGTACCACGCATTTTGACGACTTGTAAAAATCGGAGAAGATGGCCCATACGCTCGACATCACCCATTACAATGATGCCATCCGCAATCGCTTCTTCAACACCGAAAGAAGACCAGTGGGCATTTTCTGTGGCTGATGTGATTTCAGCGATAAGGATGGTTGTGCAACCAAGCGATGCTAATTTCTTCCCCAGGGTAAAGAGGAAATCTCGAATTAATTGTTCGGATTTAATCTTGTAGCACAAGGTTGTAACCGAGTCGATTACTAAACGTGTCGCACCGATTTCATGCACGATATTGATAATCGCTTTAATCAAAGCGTGAACATCGTCAAGGTCAAAAGATGCCTTGTCCAATCCGAGCCATGAATACAAAACGTCCATATCGAAAACGTTGATTTTTCCAGAATCAACCATTTTCATATCAAAAAATGCATATTGCCGGATATTTTCAAGCAATTTAATAGAAGGTTCTGTTGCAGTGAAATGCGCACACGATTCTGGTAATGCTGCCGATGCGCCTCGAACCAAAAATTCCATGGCAAGGGTTGTTTTTCCCGAACCGCATGTCCCTGCTGCAAGTACAGTCGAACCATGTGGAATACCACCGCGGAGAATTTCATCCAATCCGTGAATACCCGTTACGCAACGGTCACGGGTGTAAATTGAAGGCGACTGCATGGTGAATCTGTACAGACCAGCGGCCATGGGTTCATGAAGCATCCGCTAAGTGGAGGCCAAATAGATTGAAGGACGCCTCAAATATAATCCCCGGGTGTAGGATTTTGTTGGACACTCCAATTCGCCCCAAAACCGTCTGTATTCGGCGCGACTGCCAGCGATTGGCCCAACGAAGTGAACAAACCGGAATCTCCACCCCATTCGACACTCATCACATCATATGGTTGCGCTTCATAAATTTGAGTATAGCGAAGTGAGAGAACCCCACGGCCATCGGCGAGGAGATTGATGGAGCCAACACCAAGGAATGAGTCCTGCGACAAATCAAGAACTTGTGAAGCGTTTCCTGATGCTTGAGAACTTGCATCCCCAGTCAAAAGAATGGTTGAATGACCAGATATAACGCCTTCTTTGAACAACAGATTACTCGCACTTGAAGAGGAGGTATGATTTAGCGACCAGCCACGCAAAGCAAGAGCGAAGTCGTTTGGATTATAGATTTCAATCCACTCAGGGCCAGATGAGATTGGGCGTATCATTATCTCGGTCAAATAGAGATCGTTATTCTTCTTTCCACCTTTGTGAACTTCAAGAACAACTTGGAGAAGTTCTCCATCTTGAGAGAACTGGCGATTGGAATTCGAAGATGAAGAAGCAGTTGAGCGCTTTGTACCGCCAGCAAATAACTCTAACCCAATTCGAGAAGATGCGTTGGATTCGAGGACTTCAATCGAGAGGTACAGGGTATAGCCAATATCCAGGCCAAGGCCTAAAGCCATATTTTCTTCGGAAACATTACGCAGTGCATCTATGCGTTGATGGTCAAGTATGCCATCCTTCACCAAACCGGTTTGAACCCGCCCATTATCGAGTTCTACTGCATCAAGAAGATGCCATTCAGACGTTGAATTTTCGTAATCCAGCCCATCCGCCCCCATTGGAACGAACCAGCCCCCATCTGATGTCAATCGGTCTAAACCTTGTACTGCAGAGCGATCAATTCGGTCCACATCCGGGTCATTGGAGCCCATTTGAAGTTGGGCGAGTGACAAAAAAGCAGTGAGAATCATCAGAAATAATGCAAATGCCGAAAGGAATTCAATTACGGCCGTGAGGGCATTGCCGTCTCTTTTCAGAGAACAAACTCCACCATCGCGCATGAACATCGGTGGCATTCGGCGATTGAAGAGGTTGCCGCATGGAGATGATGTAAATCATCACATTATGGCAATTATGCCCCCTCGGGGGGCGATGAGTCTTTGAAGCCCCGCTGTAAGGCACCTCTCAATGTCGCGCTATGCTCCAAGTGATTCGAGGCGGAAAAGCGGCTGTATTTCGTTGGTTTCCCTCCTTCTATTCGCATCCTTTGCTGGGCTTTTAACCATCCCAAGTGTTGCTGCAACAGAATCCGGCGATTTATCTATTCAAGCGACAAATACCCCTCTAGAGGATGCTTGGGGTTCCTCATGGGACCCGATTCTCTTCACCGCCTCAATATCAAATCAAGGACTTCAATCAGTCTCAAACCGCGCCCTATGGTGGTATGTCTGTGAAGGTGATGTCGAAACTTCGATTTGCAAATCCAATTACGACGACCGCGGAAGTTTCTCCATGCCAACAATTTTCTCCGGCACCACTGTGAATTTGACGACCTCCAATACCTGGAGCCCTTCTGGAGATGAAGGCACTTTTACCGTCATATATGCTTTTGATTTACAAGACCAAGACCCCTCTGATGACGCGTATACATTCCGCATCAACCTTACGCGCTCCTTTGTTGACCTCTCCGTTGATATCACACATGACCCTACGGACACCTTAACTGACCTCGCAGTCTATAATGGACAATCAATCCTCAACACGGACACCGATTATACTATGGAAATCAAGGGCTCAGTCACCGCATGCGGCACTTGTAATTTTGTTGCACAACTCGGTTGGCAACTTTGGAATGAAAACAAAACCACTCTACTTTCTGAATCATATACCAACGTGACCAATCTGCCCTCATGGGGTGGAGTGTCACCGTTCACTCGCACAATACCGGTATTCACCCACTCATCTCAAGGAACATTTACGCTCGCCTGGGGGTTATTCAACAGCAGTGGGACACCATACGCAGACTTGAATCCCGTTAATGATCACTCCGAAATCATCGTGGTCATCGACAACACTCTTGACCTGCAAGCGACTTCGATGGTCCCCGGGCATGACTCATCATCAACCGATTACTACTATGGCGAGGAGATGGTTCATTCAACCATCACCAATAAAGGAAATTTATCTGTTGAAACGGTCACCGTTTCGTTCCAAGTGTATGACTCGATCGGTGATGTCGAAGAAGAAAGCCAATGCACAATAACCGATTTCAAACCTGCTGAATCCCGGATCTGCATGTTCAATCTTACAAAGGTTGGTGCTGGACGGATTTTGACCATCAGTGTCCCTGTTTCATATTCGGAAGGATTCGATTCGAAAACTGGTGATAACAGCCTCAGTGAACAAGCTGATCTCATCGCCGGTAACATCAATGCTGTGATTTCACAGAGTAACTCCCTCGGCACCTATACCACTGGGGAATATATCGAAATGGTTGCACGGACCGGCACAACCGCCGCTGCACCACTCAACTATTCATGGTGGGTTTCAGGAATTATCAACCTTGGATATGGGCAGTTGCTTAACATTTCAGGTTCGGTACTTGGACTTGGCGACCACACCATCACCCTGCGGGTAACCGACACATTTGGTGAACTGGTATCGGTTCACAAGGAAATTACACTTTACAATTATGTCTCACTTGACAATGAACCGTTCTTCACCGGACAAGCAGTTACACGCTCATTATCTTACTTGGAACATGATTCAATACTGCCCGTACTCGGTACACAGTATGGAATCGGTGAAGGAAGAGAACCTTTGTTGCTGCTTTCATATTATGTATTATCCAATGAGGACAACTCAAACAACACCGGCATGGATCATATGAATATTCACCTCAATACTTCGGCCCTCTTACCGGCGAATATTCCACTTGAAACGGTTGATGTTCGCTTCTTACCATCTCTCGAAGATTACATATGGTCCCCTCTGGAGGTCTATACCAAAAACATAGACAACTCCTTTGACGTGACACTTTTCCAAAACGGTGTCTTGCTCATCATCGGTGAGGCACCTGCTGCGAATGTCAGTAGTGGGCCTCTTGAATTAACGCGACTTGAAGGGGGAAGCATACAACTCGATTGGAGCCCTACTGGGGATACAGACAACCCTTATATTGGCTCTTGGAATATATTCAAACTCACTGTAGAGAACGCTGCAGAAACGGTGTTCCCATCCCCTTATCCCGATTTCAACGCTTTTATCTGGGAACAATTGACTCAGGACACTCTGGTCGCCTCGCTTACTCCTAATTCCACCTCATGGGTCGACCCTTCACCACTTCCCACTGGAAGTTGTGCGTCGTATGCCATTATGCCTGCTAACCGTGAGGGTTCTCCTGATTTCCAACACATCGAAATTTCTAGGGATGATGCCGGTCAAAGTATGGCGTTTTGTGGTGATGCTTTAGCGCCTGAAAAATCAGTTTCAAATATCCAAATCAAAACGACATTTACCAATGATACCGAGTGCTTCAAAATTGAAAACGATTGGTCTATGTGCTATGACTTGAACATGACATGGATTTGGCCTGATCAAGAAGCAGCGGGTAATGTCACATGGAATTTGTATCGAACCGACCAGCAACCTGATGGAATTGATTTAAGTTTCCTCTCCCCATTAGTAGTGGGCTTGACAGGAATATCTGGTGAAACAGGATATTACAATGAAAGTGGAATTCACGATGACAATATTCGACCTTGGCGCACGTTCTACTACATTCTAGCACCAGTTGATTCTGTAGGCAATCAACTTCTCCAAGTAAACTACCCAGTCAATTCAATCCGCGTCGTCATCGAAGACCAATGGTGGGACTACAATCAGCACCTTATCCCCCTTCCGCCACCGGAACCAGAACCGCCACTTGGGGTAGAATGGTTAGGTACACTCACCGATTACATGGAAGTTGATGAATTCAAAACAACCGGCCTCATAGCCTTGATTACCCTCGTCATCAGTATGATTTCCCTACCGGTCCTCCTCAAGAAGAAAAAGCGATTGTCCCGAGTGATTAAAGCTCGTAATCGCCGGTCTGGTGCTCGTGAGGCTGCAGACGAATTCGAAGATTTCTTTGATTGAGAATTGATGGCGCGGCAGGGGAGATTCGAACTCCCGAGGTGAAACACCACTGGATTAGCAATCCAGCGCAATGGCCAGGCTATGCGACTGCCGCAGTAACTCGGCGACCGTCGAGGCAGTCATGAACATGACGGTTGACTCAGTTCATGAAGTCGATGTAAAAACGATGCACTCAAACCAATGGTCCAAGAACTCCAAGCCATTTAGGAGGGATGATGCAGACTGCCACCAAAGCAACATGCATCCATCCCAAGTAATACAGAGAGCGGAAAAATGAACGGGCTGCTTTTGGCATGCGACCGTTTTCATCAAGTTCTTCGAGTGGATCGATATCCCAAACGGATTTGGCATACCAGAGCGTCAAACCACCAGCGAGGAATGTCCACAAAAGGGGCAGACCACTTTGTGGCCAAAAGAAAGGTACAAAGCCGAGCATAAGGAGAAGTACACAGTAGATTTTCGATTGAAATACCGTATGTTCTGGTCCCTTCACTTCATTCATCATTGGAATATTGACTTTACCGTATTCTCCAGAGCGATACAGTGCTAACGCCCAAAAATGAGGTGGCGTCCATAAGAAAATTAACATAAACAACATCCATGGAATTGGAGAACCCAAATCGAAAGGATTGTTTGAATCAATCGATGAAGCCGCAGCGGCAGCCCAGCCAATCAACGGTGGAGTGGAACCTGCAAGACCTCCAATAACGATGTTTTGAGGTGTACGGCGCTTCAACCACATTGAATAGACAAAAACATAGAAGCCCACTGAGAAAAACGACCAAAAAGCTGCTTTCCAATGAACTAAAAAGAAAAGTGACGAACCGGTCACTGCTAGAACCAATCCAAAGATGAGTGCGCCTCTTGCAGAGATATGCCCTTGAGGAACTGGTCGTTTCATTGTCCGGCGCATATGTGGGTCAATATCTGCATCATACCACATGTTGATTGAATTCGAACCACCGGCAGAAAGGGTACCTGCAACCACTGTGAGAACGATGGTCAACAGGGTATCGCCCCATGTACGGTCGATATCCAACACATCATGACGGGCAAGAAGGTCATGGATGAGGATAGCGCAAACAGCCGTGACTTGAAGCAACACGATGACACGAAGTTTCATCAATTGCGTGAATACCTTGAACCAGCCTGGATGTGGCGCTAAATTTTCTGGTAACTCTTCGGTCATGCTCATTCCTCCTCAGTCGGGGGCTGCCCTGAACTCAATCGTAAAAAGAATGATGCTGAAACAGCAACTAAGAAACAGCTGATTCCAAAAATCAAGTGGAGTAAGGAGACCCATTCTGGGAAAGTTTCCATGTCTGCAAGAACGATGTAGGAACCCCCGACAAGAACATTGAGAATCCATAATCCGGCAGCGAAATCAGTAATTCGACCAAATAAAGGAGTGACCTCGTGTATTCGGGCTTCACTACGAAGGCGGGCTGAACCTGAAACCAAAACCAGTCCTACAAGAACAGCACCAAAACGATGAATCATTTGAACCAATACTCCAGGACCGTCAAAGGATGGAAGTAAGGTACCGTTACACTTTGGCCAACCGTTTGGGAATCCAACTGAACAACCTTGGTTGTACTGTCCACCTGCAGTTGATGAAACCCAGGCTCCAAGAATCAATAGTGTGAACACTGCACCCATCATTGCATCGACACGTTTTTGATTTGCTGAAACAAATTCTGGGTTCATCGCAAAGAAGTCACATCCCGAATTCTCTGCTTTTCGCATTGCAAAATGCTGAAATAAAAACGAGGAGGTGAAGATACATGCGAGAGAAAGATGTAAGGCAACCGACCAATCGATATTATCCATGGAAACCGTCAGCGCCCCAACCAATGCTTGAACGACCAAAAGCGCACCTGAAAACAGCGTTGAAAGATAAACAGTTTCACCATATGTCTCCTTCATTCGCCGAGCTAAAATGACATTCAAAAGAACAGGTATGGCGATGATACCGACCAAAAGTCGGTGGAACCATTCGGAAAATATTTCAAGTGAGGTGTATCGATGATCGATACCTCGTGAATCGATTTCATCGGGATTTTCTGCCCAATATGCACCTTGTTCATCTGCTGAGACATCAAAGCCCCATGTTCCAAAGCATTGAGGCCAATCAGGGCAGGATTCACCGGCATCATTGATGCGAATCGTACCACCGGCGATGATGATACACAGAGCCATTACAAGAAGGGCGAGTGGAAGGGCTGACGGTCGTCGCCACCATGCTTGCCCCATAGGTGATGGTGAGAGCAGACCCCTTTTGAACACATTCCTATTCCCTTCAACTGTGGCGAGAACACATGCACAGGTATTGTCAATACTGATTCTGGTATTGATTATGGCAGGTTCTTTGCCTTCGACGACCCATGTCTCGGCCGATGAACCTGTTTTTGCCACCATGTATGATGTGATAGTTTTCGATTCTTCTTGCCTAAACTCAACAACATGTACAGGTGAACGGGTGGAACATTTGGTCGAATACTATGGTGCGGATTGGTGCCAACCTTGCGAATTGATCGAAAAAGAGATCGAAGCACTGAATCGTACCGATACCTTCGTGATTCAACACCACCCCTCAGTGGTCGATGCTTCATTTCTCAGTGCTTCGAAATTACGCTTTGAAAATGAGCACAGATTGTTGTTCATACCAAGTATTGTAATCGACAGTGAAGGTCTGCTAACTGGCTCAAGTCAAGGTCTCGAACTCTCAACTGTTCTTAGCCAACGTTCTACATCCTTTGAGGGGCTTACTCATGTGGAATTAATCAATGGAAACCTCACTTGGCAAGCATCGCAAGGAGACCGAGTAAGTGTATGGCGAACAGAGGCGATGGAACATTCAACTCGAAATCGTACACACCCCACTCTTGCCACCAGTATGTTGCAGTTCAATGCATCAAATGGTTCTGGGAATGTTTCGAGTTTGGTTGAAAATTTGAACGGTAGTTTAGTGATGGTGCTCGAGCATTCAGGTGTATACAAATTGGTCGCTGATTCATTGAATCCTACGGGTGGAATCGAACTTAGCGAGGAGGAAAATTCTGGCAAAACAGTCGGCACTCAAGGGATGTCGCCTGGGCAAAGAGCGAGCCTCTGGACTGGTATCCTCATCGCAGCTTTGGCACCTGCCTTCTATATGAGATGGAATCTCTCAAAACAGGGTATTCAAGAGGAAGAATAGGCTTGATTCTCCTATTGAACGAAGGGTTAGGTTCAAGAACAGTAGGCAAGTCGCCCAAATGCGGGTGAACTCGCAGGTGTATCTCATGGTCAAACCAGCACGACTCCACACACGATTTGAACGAGCTCGAATTATTGGCGCACGCGCACTCCAAATTGGAATGGGCGCTCCGCTTTATGCAAACGAAGAAGTCCTACGTGAGGCGTTTATGGAAGAACTTGTCTCACTCTACGGTCTTGAAGAAGCATCTGTTCGTTTCGTTCTCGACCCTCTAAAGATTGCTTTGTATGAGTATGAACACGAACTCATTCCAATCGATATCGACCCGCACCTTGATTGAATCAATCATTTACAGCAAAGCCGTAGAAACCGGCTTGTTCTACATCTGGCAATGCTTCACGTTTGACAAGCATAGTTCGTACAGCCCAGAGATCAACAAAAATTCGGTATTTGGTAGTTGCATCAAGATAATCCACACCGCTCGAGCCACCAGTTCCCATTCGACGACCAATCATTCGTTCGACCATTCGAGCATGCGACGAACGGAAGAGCAGCATTGATTGTTCAAGAGCAACAAAAGAGTCGATGAGTTTTCGAGGCCATGATAGTAAAGGGAGTTCGCGATACGATTCAATAAACAACAAACCTGCCCTTGAACGTGAAATTACCCCATTTGGACGTAGAAATTCAGCAGCTTGGTCGGTTGCAGATTCAATACGAGCACGGACGGGTGCTTCTTCACCGTGGCCAATGGCCACGATATGGGCAATGACCTCCTCTCCATGCGTACGCATAGCCCCAACATGACCTTCTACAAACTCTTCAATGACCTTTGAATCACCTTCGGAACCAGCCAGTGAACCGTTAATTGGTGTCCGGCCAAGCCAAGCAGAGAGAGCTTCTCGTAGCGATGGTTGGCTTGATGTTGCTTCAAAGTCTGCTAATACTGAAGCGGTGACTTTCCCTTCCTTGGCCAATTTTTTCATATGAAGTAAAGGATCCATACCCCCCATACGTTGTGCATTATCAAGACCAAGAAGTACTTCCAATTCCCTCATTTGCCATGATTCAAATCCTGATGAAGTGCCCAGTTTATCTCGGAAGGAAAGGAAGCCCTGAGGTGTGAGCGTCTCCATTACTTTCCATTGGTTCGAAAGCAGGCGGAAAATTTCAGTCACCCTGTCCAAATGGTGAACCAGTTGAGGTAATTTTTCTTCTTGTACATGCTCTTGGTGAAGGAGGGCATGCGTTTCCTTTAACTCTCGTAAAATCAATTTGAACCATAATTCAAACGCTTGATGGACGATGATGAAGTGTTGTTCATCGTTTGAGAGAGAGGGGCTGTATCCTTGAGGGCCATCTTGGAGAGTCAATAACTCATCCAGCTGTAGGTAGCCGCCGTAAGTCATGCGATGCGTTGGTGCGTCGTCGGTCATGGTTTTGGATAGGGGCCAAGCCCTTGAACTCTTCACTCATTCAAAAGGAATTTTGATTGAACTCCGATGCTTAAGATGTCGAGCCACTTGCGATTTTCAGTCCGAGGCCATAGGCAAGTACGGTAAGGATAATCGAGATTCCGAGCGCTGGCCAAAACTCCATTCCTTTTTGCAGGAATACGGGTAGTGTGATGAATAACACAAGAGACGGGATGACCAACCAGAAAATGTCTTTACTAAACGTTGCAATCTGTTCAGTATCACCCGTGTCATTGTATAACCAAATCATCGCAAAAACCGAAATCAATGGTAAAGATGCTAGAAAGGCTCCCAAGACATCATTTTTTTTGGCAATCTCACTCGCACCGACAATGAGGCCACCAGAGAGAAGGAGACGAAATGCAAGTTGCAACCATGCCATACCTCTTGTTTGAACTGAGGGCTTGTCGTTGTTGTGGCAAAAACATGAATTTATATCTACAATCGAGGGTAAAGAAAAATGCCCGGAAATCCTCACGCCAACAATTTCCAATCATAACACTCATATCACACATACTGAACCCCTCGACATGGGCGTAGATTCTGATACACTGGCGGGGTGGCTCGCCAACTACGACCGAGACAACATCACAATCGGTGTCGTTGCATCCCATTCTTCTTTGCAAATCTTACATGGTGCTCGCATCGAAGGTTTTCGAACACTGGGAATTGCAGTTGGTGAAAACCGTCGACGTTTCTACAAAGCATTCCCTGGAGCTGAACCCGATGAGTGGTTAATGCTCGAAAACTATCGTGAAATGCTTGACCATGCTGAATGGTTTCGTGAGCGAAATGTGGTGATTATCCCACATGGCTCTTTAGTTGAATATCTTGGTTCGACGAATTACCGAGAACTTCAAGTCCCAACTTTTGGAAACCGTGGGATTCTCCATTGGGAAAGTAGCCGTGAACGTCAACGCCGGTGGCTTGAAGCCGGTGGCTGTACAATGCCGAAAGTTCTCGAAGACCCGCATGATATCGAAGGTCCAGTTATTGTGAAATATGCTGGAGCAAAGGGTGGTAGAGGCTATTTTATCGCTCGGAATTATCGTGACTTCCGACGAAATGTCGACATCGAAGAAGAATTTACTATTCAAGAATATGTCCTTGGATGCCGATATTACCTTCACTTTTTCTTTGACCCTACAGCAACCGATGGATTCCAAGTCCGTGGTAAAGGCTCGCATGCTGGAAAAAATATGGGCCGACTCGAATTGCTTTCTATGGACCGAAGAGATGAATCGAACGTCGATGAATTTTACAAATTAGGTTCCCTCCGTGACTTGCGTGAAATGGGAGTTGAACCTTCTTTTGTCGTCACAGGCAACCAACCGGTCGTGATCCGTGAATCTTTACTCCCAAGGGCTTTTGAAATGGCGGAAGGAACCGTCGCTGAATCCTTTGAATTGGAAGAAGGAAGCCGTGGAATGATTGGTCCTTTCTGCCTCGAAACTATTGTCACTGATGCACTCGAATTCAAAGTGTTCGAAATAAGCGCACGTATTGTCGCTGGTTCAAACCCCTTCGTCGGTGGCTCATCATACTCTGACATTAACGAAGAGCGTATGTCGACTGGACGTCGAATTGCCCGTTCGATTCGTAAAGCATGTCTAAGCAATCGTCTTGAAGATATTTTGTCTTGATTGACAATGAATTTACTTTAACGCCATTCGATAGAATGGGTCTATGAATTCGTTTCATTACGTTGAGTCAATTGAACGAAGAGTTACGATTAATCTTTATTGCTCAATGAGTTCAAATCCGGAGCGCCTGGGGTATCTCCTGCTGAAAGATATTCGTCGAGTGAAACTGAACCGTCACCATCTTTGTCGGCTTTCTTGTGAATAATTTCAGCCTCTTCTAATGACATACCTGTGGCTTTTGCGAGTTCTTCGACTGAAAGTAGCGCACTACCATCGGCATCAGCAGCTGTGAATCGGTTTTTGAGCGATTCCAATTCAAATTCAAGTTCTCGCTTCATGCTCTCTCGTTCTGCGTTAGAAGAAACTGCAAAGGAACATACTTGCATAATCGGATCACCCTTACTAAGATCAGCTGTATATTCTGTCGTTTCGCCACCGCTGTTTACGATTATTTGGAAAGAAGTTGGATCTTTGGAACGTCGTTTGTTATGTTTTTGGTAATAATGAACATAAACGTGATATTGTCCGCCAGGTGCAGTTCCTTCTGGCCAAAAGACATTCTCGACAGGCTTACGGGTCTCGGCTCGAACATTCGCATCGACGTCAAGCACTCCACCACAAGCAGAAGTTTTGTTTCCACCGTGGATTCGCTCACCCGATGGGCACACAATATGCAAATCGAGGTCATTGTAATTATTCCACATCAAGGAAACTTGAACGTCCGATGATTTTGCACCTTCTCGTTCCAATCGTGCTTGAAGTTCGCTGATGGCTTTGGAATTTGGATTCGATGAGGACACTTGTTGCTGCTGTGCATGTGCGATTTCAGCGAGACGTGCTTCTTCAGCAACCAAGAAATCAGCCTGACGTTGATTTTCACGTTCAACTGCCAAGCGTTCCTCTTCTTGTTCTCGACGACGCGCTTCGTCTTGTTGGTCACGAATGTTTTGGGCTGCAGCACTACTCGCCCGAGCCTCTTCTTCCGCTGCATCTCTGGCATCGGCCAACATTTGTTGTCGCTCAGCCTCTTGGCGAGCACGTGATTGTTCAAGTTGTCCTCTGACTTGCTGTTCGGTATTTTCCAGTGCCAAACGGTCTGCAATTGACTCTTGGCGTCGTCGCCGAGTTGCTACAATTGCCAATTTCCGATCAAGTTCGCTTTTGGCGTTTCCAAACCCAGGAGCACCAGACCCGTAACGGAGGCCTTCAGGATTCATTCCTTGACGAGCTGAAACGGTAACATCTTGACGGGAAAGAATTTTCCACAGCCCGAGAATGAAACCTCCAGCGAGGATAGTTGAGGCCACCCAAGTTACGATACCTGTGGGTTCCATTACATCACGCACGAGGTGGTAGTCTTTGGTAGCATCGGTCGGATTGACCTCAAGGATTTGATACTTTTTTACAAAAATAAAGAAATTACGACAATATCAAAATGAATGGCTTCTATTTATATCAAGTGATGGAGAGGGGTGTTCGTGCGTGAAATTCACCTCAGATGGACAGCGGAGACGGTGGCATCGTCAGAATATGGCCCAATCGCTAAAATTGCGCATTCTTTGGAGGTAGTTGGCCATCTCGACATTGGTGAAAAAGGAATTCGGCAATTGATTTTCCCTAACTTCTGTGAAGGCAAGGGCCCTCAAGATTTGAATGATGTTCCTTTTCTGACTGTTGAATCCGAACTTGATGGTGGGCAAAGCGGCTATCTTGTCGTTTGGAATTCACACCCCCTTTCCATTGCTGCAATTCGTTTCTCTAATATTCACATCATTCCGCCCTACACCTATGGCGGAGCTGGAATAAATATCACCGTTCGAGGTGTTCCCTCGGGAATTTCACAATTCTTGAAAACTTGTAGGAAATTACTGCCACCAGATATTGTCAAAGTGGTGGAAATGGAGGATGATAAAAGCCTCATCGAGAGTATTCTCACGCCGCGCCAGATGGAGTGTGTCAAAGTAGCTGCTTCAACAGGATACTACGACCACCCGAAACAGATTAAATTACGGGAACTTTCGGAATTAATGAAAATACCTCGTTCAACCTTGCAAGAACACCTCAATCGGGCCGAATTAGCCATGATGAAGTGGTCGGGTGAGCAAATCAATTCCGAATAATGTGTGCAAAACCTTGAGAACAAGCGAGTTTAGGGCGAACCATGGACAAGGCATCTCGCTTGGACTCATTACTTCCAAATGGGCGGGGCGTTTGGATTCCAATTGACCATGGTGCCTCAGATTTTCCTGTCGACGGCCTAGTGGATACAGAGCATGTAATCCGATCTCTGGTACGAGCAGGTGTTGATGCAATCGTGGCACAGAAGGGAGTGGTTGGACACTATCACCACTTATGCGAAGGCTCGTCAACAGATATGGTCGTTCATTTCTCAGTGTCGACTCGGCATGCGGGCCCAGACAGTGCGAACAAGGTTTTGGTCGGTAATGCGGATGAAGTACTTCCCAGAGGTGGCCTCGGCGTATCTTGTCAAGTCAATATGGGTAGCCCAAATGAGGCTGCGATGATTGAACGCATGGGCCAAATGAGTCGGGCGGCTCTCCATCATCAATTACCTATGTTCGGCATGGTGTATGCCCGTGGCGAACACCTTTCCATCATGGAAGGTGATGTTACGAAAGCAAACGCACACGCTGTACGACTCGCATTTGAGTTGGGCTGTGATGCTGCCAAGGCGACCTGGACCGGTAACAAAGAAAGTTTCATGAAAGTCTCTTCCGCAGCACCGATTCCAGTATTGATGGCGGGAGGCCCTGCCACTGGCGATTCGAAAGCAATTTTGACGATGGTTCGAAATGCGCTTGATGCCGGCGCTTCAGGTGTATGCATGGGACGTCAAGTGTTTGCCCATCCAAACGTCGAAGCGATTGCCAAAGCATTGGTAATGCTCGTCCATCAAGATGCCACTGTAGAAGAAGCGATGAACACCTGTGAACTTTGAGGGATATGTATGGAAGTTTGGCTTGATGAGCGCTCTTCTATAGAAAGAAGTTCGTCTTCTTTTGAAGGTATCGACCGAATTCTTTTTTCGAAATACTCCGACTCTCTCGTAGATTTCTTTAGCGATGGAAATCGCTTGATGTGCCATGACCAACTCAGAGGTAGTGTTGTGACGGTTGATGACGAAGCTTCGCAAGAATATGCTCGGTCCTTGGTCGGAAGCGTCGAATGGCTGGTTCTGGAATTTTCAGACTGGTCGATGATTCCAATTGAAAATCTCTTAGCCGCTTGTGAAGGAACACCTACAAAAATAGCGGCGGTTATATCGACACCTGAGCAAGCGCAAGGTGCTGGTTTTGCATTGGAAAGAGGTGTAGAAGCCTTAGTGGTGTTGTCTTCTATTGCACTGGTCGAGGCTGCCTTAATCGTCAAATCTCAACGTTTGGAACATGCCCCCCAAGAACACGATGACGAGTCAAATTTTTCGGGAAAAATCGGTATTGGAAAACTCACCATTACCTCGATTGAATCAGGCGGTACGGCTGAGCGATATTGTATCGATATGACTCGATTGCTGGACCACGGCGAAGGGCTTTTACTCGGCTCAAACGCCTCAAGTTTTCTTTTCGTTCACGGAGAGACCCTTGAATCGGAATTTGTTCCAACTCGCCCTTTCCGCGTCAATGCTGGGCCTCCCCATGCTTATGTTCGCATGGCAAACGATCAAACCAAATATCTCTCTGAACTTCAAACCGGAGATGAAATTCTCTTGATAAACACTGAAGGGATGTCTCGCAGCGCTACGATTGGGCGGCTCAAGATTGAAATCCGGCCGATGATATTGATAAAATGGGTTGATGAAAATGATAAAGAAGGAAGTATGTTCTTGCAACAAGCGGAGACAGTACGCGTCGTGGGCCTTGACAAAAAAACCAAATCAATTACTGCATTGAAAGAAGGTGAAATTGTCATCGGCTGGTGCGACATAGGAGCAAGACACATTGGTGTTTCAATCTCAAGTACTGTTACCGAGAGATGATATAATGGCTGTTTTGGGTTCTGGAAACGCAAATGGCGGTTGCAGTTTACTCCATGCTGCAGGACTTGGATATGGAGCAAGTATTGGTCTCGACTTACCCTTAGCAATCCGTTTATTGGACAAACCAAGCAAGCGTGATGTCGATGACCCTGATGGATTGCTTCCGGCAATTATCGATGCTTGGCTTGCAGGTGGATTCAAACTTCCAAATGACCTTGCTAAAGACGAGTTACATTGGGCAGTCGTAAGCCAAATTCCTCCGCGCCAAGGTCTCAAGTCAAGTGCCGCAACAGCCATCGCTGCACTTCGAGCACTTGCTGATGCAACCAAGTCTGAAGTAAGCGATGAGGAATATGTCGCAATGGCTTCACAAGCCCAACTCGAAGCAAATGTCTCAATCACAGGCTCTATCGATGATGCATGGGCTTGTCTCACACCAGGGTGGAAACTTATCGACCCACAAGCAAACAGTATCTCCGAAGGCGTATTGTTTGAAGGAGACGGCCCCGACACCGATCATTGGATGGTTATGATCATATGCCGTGGAGAACGAACCAAACGTCCTGAACTCGAAGACTTTATTCCCCATAACGCTGCCTTTCAAAATTCTCTTGAAGCATTGCAAGAGATGAATGAACTGGTCGCCTTAACTTGGAACGGCCGAGGGATTATTGCAGTCATGAACGATGTTCAAGGTCGGAAAATTACCAACGATGCAATGGCCAATGGTGCACGTGCAGCCGGCATGAGTGGTTCCGGAAATGCCATCATAGTGGTTGCACCAAAAATGAACATACCAAATTGTGAACGACTACGAAAATTGTTTAAATCCAATAAAGATGTGGTCAAAATAATTGAAACATCATTCTTGAGCAACAAAAAAGAAGAAACGATGTGAGACGCACCTTCTTGAGGGGAGGGAGGCTCGTGAAACTGAATCCAATGCATATGCACCTCGGAGAACATATCCGGCTCACCCTTTTTGGGACAAGCCATGGACCCCGTGTAGGAGCAATTCTCAAGGGTGTGCCTGCTGGTATTGTTCTCAATTACCCAGCCATTGAGCAAGCAATGGCTTCACGGCGCCCCGGTGGGCGTTATGCCAGTAAGCGTAAAGAGGCTGATGCGGTTGAAATCCGGTCTGGTGTTGTCGATGGCCGAACGACCGGTGATGAAATAGAAATCTCCATTGCCAATACAGACGCCAAGTCCCGTGACTACAGTTTCCTACCCGATCACCCACGCCCTGGCCACCAAGATATGGTGATGCATAAGCGGACCAACGGTGAAGCGGACCTGCGCGGTGGAGGAAGTTCAAGTGCCCGTTTAACCGCAGCTTTGGTGGCTTCTGCTGCCGTACTTTCTCCACTTCTCAATCACCTCGGCATCGTATGTGAAGCACATGTCGGTGCAATTGGGCAAGTAAAAGCACAGGCAATGGCACTCTGCCCTCCAAGATGGGAAAATGAAGCGTGCCAGGAAATGCGATGCAGAGACCCTTTGGCTGCCCTTGCAATGATTGAAACTGTTGAGCAGCATCGAATGGAACGTAATTCTATTGGAAGTCGCGTGGACCTCTGCATCACTGGCGTCCCACTTGGGGTGGGTGAACCTTGGTTTGATGGCATTGAGCCTGCTCTTGCTCGAGCAATGATGGCGATTCCTGCAGCAAGAGGAGTTCACTTTGGACGTGGATTCGATGTTGTGGAAATGTCAGGCCTCGAACACAATGATACATGGGGGGGAACGGTCGAACAGCCGACATTGACGGGTGAAAAGCCCGATGGGGTTCTAGCAGGCCTTGCTACGGGTTCTCCGATTCATGTATCGGTTGCTTTCAAACCACCTTCGAGTATTGCTGCTGAACAACACACTCTGAATTTATCCACTGGTTCGATTGAACCATTGGTTATTGGAGGACGACATGACCCAGTATTAGGTCCTCGTGCAGTTGCAGTAGTCGAAGCGATGGCCAAACTTGTCCTCTGTGACCTCGCACTACGTGGAGGCTTCTTGAATGAGTAAAACCATCACTGTACACAAATTCGGAGGTTCTTGCCTTCGAGATATTTCGGATTTAAATCGGATTGCTGAGGTGATACAATTTTGGCCCGGTCAATCTATTCTTGTAGTTTCAGCGTTATGGGGCACTACCGACCGTTTGATGCGTGCAAGTCAAGAACCTCGATACGCAAGTCGATTGGTGAGTGATCTCTCGCGACAGCATTTGCGCTTTGCACCTGGTTTAATCGAAAGTGAAAATGCACATTTATTCAACGCAGTTTTGAAAGGAATCGAACAAGCGTTGGAAGAATTATCTCGCAGCCCCAATGATTGGAGATCGACCAATAGGTTACTTGCTGCAGGAGAACGGTTGTCAGCTTTAGTCGTAGCCCACCACTTACAAGAGTTTGGCATTCAAGCCCATCCAGTAGGGGCAGAAGATATTGGTTTGAAGTTGAAGGGGATAAACAGGGCACCTATTGTCGATATTGATGCATCGATGGATGAATTGGACCGAACTGCCCTCCATGATACACCCGTTATCACTGGATGGTTCGGTGAAGGCTCTGACGGTGAATTAGCACTGCTTGGACGTGGCGGAAGTGACCATACTGCAACATCTATTGCTCATCTTGTTGATGCAAATAAAGTAATTCTATGGAAAGATGTTGAAGGTGTATTGCCGTTGAACCCTCGCTGGGGCATTCAATCCAAACCAATCCCCTACCTTGGCTACGGTGAAGCAGTTGAACTCGCACGCTTGGATACACCTGTATTGCATCCTGCAACAGTTGAACCTCTTCGCAGTATTGGAATCCCCCTCGAAATTAGAGATTTGCGGGGAGTTCACAGGGAAAGAGCCTCATCTATCATTGGGCCAGATTTGCATCAAACTCGAAAAGTAAAAGCCATTGGATGCTTACCGAGCATCGCTCGAATGAGCGTACATTCTCCGTCACTTGAGGTTCAAAGTGAAAAACTCGGCCGGGTGTTGATTGAATTCGCAGATGAAAACATACCATGCTGGGATTTGGACTCGACTCCGGGACACATTTCGTGGATTATTTCACAACATGACCTCGTTATTGCCACATCAATCATCTCCAAGCACTTTACTGAACCTGAAATATCAGAATTTGGAGTCATGTTTTCATTGGTGGGAAACAAACTTCCTGAAGATTCAGAGTTACTCTTAACCAATCAACTCAAAGAACTCCTCGAGGTTGAAGTGCTTTCTGTAACTGAACATGCAATTCGCCTGATTTCAAAAAGCAAAGATGTCCATTCTATGCTTGAAATATTAGCAAGGCATTTGCAACTTGCCATTGAGGCTTAATTATCGCCTGCACGCTTCTCACGGAAATTCTGTAAGTGAGTCGGTAGATTGAGTGCAAACAATCCTCCAACGATACAGAACACAAAGAAAGTTCCAAGTGCAACACCATAGACAGAAATCAGTTCAACGGATTCTTCCATGCGCAGAGCTGTATCCTTTGAAAAGATACCAACAATGAAAGGAAGAATCGTGTTAGCAGAGAGAACAATGGTTGCCAAAACTGTAGCGATAAGAGGGTTGATAAGGAGTGAACGGTGATACTTTCCGACAACTTTCTGCGGATTCATGACATACACTTCATTGGTTCGAATACTTGTGTCAAGCATTGAATAACGCATGACGCCGTTGGTGAGTTCGAAATACATAATCAAAAGCACTGCATAGACAACAACAAGGGCTGAAAGCAAAAACGGTTTTTCTTGAAGTCCAAACATATCGTTTGAAAGCATGATTTTTGATGAAGCAAAACGCAAGATTGCAAGAATGAACAATAGATTACTGATGAGTGTGAAACGTCCATCTCGTTGGAAAGTTCCCCAAAAGCCAGTTCCAGTTGCTGCAGCAATGAGAATCAATTGGAAGATGGTTGCAATTCCAAGGCTTCCCGTAATCATGTACCAAATGGTGCCTTCAGCAGGCGAGATCATGTACGTCATTAGAGAAAGGGCGACAAGAATTCCGTAAACGCCGAGTTGAAGATTTTGGACCATCTTTGCAGGTGGTAAAAACTTCGTCTTTGGGACCAAAGGACCTCCAAGAAGGCTTTCGATGAAAGATGGAATTTCTACTTCAGGTATCGCATCTTTTGGAATATCGCTTCCAGAACCGAGTTGGCCTGCAATCTTCTTTCGAGAAGGTGCGGAAGAACGTACGGTTTTTCCATCATATAAGTGGGAGGTGTCGCTGGAAGGTCGGTTTACAGTCATATTCTCACCTCAGAATCCTCTTGCGCCTGCAAGTGCTGTTGAGAGCAGCATATCTGGCTCCCAATCCATAATATTGACACCAAGTCCACGAAGTTCACTGATGAGAACATCGCGCTCAGTCTTCATAACTTCATACCCAGTTCGGTCGATGCGGTGAGCATCGAACTCAAATTCGAGTGATGAAGGTGTGAGAACAGTGACATCGAAGTTTCGAGCACGGAAATCACGTAGAGCATTCACAATGGTTGGGTCATCTTCAAGATTCGACAAGAAGATAATTGGACTTCCCTTGTTGATGTGCGGTAAAATACGGTTCACAACCACCTGAAGTGGAATGTTTCCTCGTGCAACAGCACCAGAAAGTTTGGTTAAGATGACATAGAGTTGCTTACTTCCAGTATCTCGGTCAACGCTGGTCACTTCTTCACCGTAGACGACGACACCGACGGAGTCGCGCCGGCTGAGAAAGAATTTCGCCAGCGACGCTGCTGCACGTGTCGAATAGACCAATGCATTACGGGAAACTGGTCCAGTTTCAGCGACTGAACGTGAGTCAACGATGATGATGATATCAGAAACAGCATCACGTTCTCGTTCGTTAACCATGAGCCTTCCCGTACGGGCATAAGCAGACCAATTAATCGCTCGGAATGAATCCCCTTCGAAATACTCACGAAGGGAGTAAAATTCTGAACCCGGACCGGGTTGACGAATGTTGACAGCACCAGTGAAAATCTTCGGAACACGTGATTTGACGAATGTGTCACTGAGGTCTTCCATTTTCGGGAACACAAGGAAATCGTTGTAGACATGCAATTCTTTTTCCTTATGAAATAATCCGAATGGGTCTTGAATCCTGACAGCCACAGGACCAAGACTATAGAAACCTCGAAGAGGGCATTCGACGGTGTATTCAATGAATGTTTCACGGCGAGGACCCAATTCCATCAAGATGTAATTCGCACCATCTTTGATACGCATTACTTCCGGAACTCGGTCTCGGACTTCGAGAATTTTGGCAAGTGAGGAATGGTTTTGCATCCTCAGGGTAATGTTGAGTTCTCCGTCTTCAAAAATACGGGCACTGGACAGTTTGCGCATAGCACTTACACTGTTCAATGCTGAACCTTCTTCTCCGCTCCATTCATCTGCACGACGGCCAGTTGCGGCAACGTCAGCGTGGCCGCCAAATAAGGCCGCCCAAGTCAGGAACACGAAGATGACAACCGCAATCGTAACAAGTTGAGAATTTCGCAAGGTTAAACCAAGCAAGTACATGGCAATAGCCAAGCTTCCCAACATAGCAGATTTACGACTCCACATCATATTCACCTCAACATCAATATCAGTTCTACAATCAAACAGTAGGAACCGGGACTTCTCGTAGAATAGCTTGAATCACTTCACCAGGCTCAAGGCCTTTGATTTGATGCTCAGGCTTGAGAATAAGTCGGTGTGCAAGTGCGAGTTCTGCGATTGCTTTGATATCGTCAGGAGTGACGAAGTCACGGCCTCGGAGTGCTGCTGCTGCACGTGAGGTCTTGAGCAATGCTTGGGATCCACGGGGTGAAGCGCCGACCAAAACACGAGGATCTTCACGTGTTCGGGAAACGACTTCAACCATGTACATTCGGAGCGCAGGGTCGACGTATACGTATTCACATGCTTGTTGCATGTTAATGACCATCTCAGGGTGAGTAATCACATCGACTTCGACAGCGTCTTGTCCACGAGCAATACGGCGGGCGAGAATCTCGTCTTCGTCAGCGCGGTCAGGGTATCCGACGGACATCTTGAACATGAAACGGTCAAGTTGTGCTTCAGGGAGAGGGTAAGTACCTTCTTGTTCGACAGGGTTTTGAGTTGCCATAACAATGAACGGTGCTGGAAGCTTGTGCGTCACAGTACCAATGGTAACTTGCTTCTCTTGCATAGCCTCAAGCAAAGCAGCTTGAGTCTTTGGAGGAGCACGGTTAATCTCGTCAGCAAGGAGAAGGTTACAGAACAAAGGTCCTGGTTTGAAAGTAAATTCACCTTTCTTTGCGTCATAGATGTTGGTACCAGTGATGTCAGCAGGAAGCAAGTCAGGCGTAAATTGAACACGCTTGAAATCGCAACCGAGTGCATCAGCAAAGGTATTGGTCATCAAAGTCTTAGCCAGACCTGGGTAATCTTCGAACAGAAGGTTACCATTGGAAAGAATGTTGATTAGAACATTATCGATAACGTGTGCTTTACCAATAATTACTTTCTGGACTTCGGCAGCGATTGCACTTGCAATCGAACCGACGGCCTTCAACTTCTCTTTGTTTTCTGGGCTAGTTTGGTGCTTCGGCTGGGCCGGAGCGGCCGGTGCTAGAGGTACTGGGGCTGGTGCGGGCATTGCAGGTGCTGCAGTCATAGGCGCAGGTGCTGCTGGCATAGGTGCCATAGGCATTGGCGCTGCTGGTGCAGGCATTGCAGGTGCTGCTGGGGCCACAGGTGCTACTGGCGCTGGCGCGGGCGGGGCTGCTGGGGGTGCGGGGGGTTGCATGTCTATTTTCCTCCAATTATCAATTTCCCCAACGTCGGATTTGCGGAATAACGTCCCGCAGTTCTTCGTTGGAGTAGGAACGGGTGGAGCTGATGAGCTCTACCAAGCGCGGATCTCGGACCATTTGCATAATCTCCGCAGGTGATTTACGCATGAATTCATCACGCGTCAAGTCATTGAACTGTCGAACCTTCGAAAGCAATGCCTCTCGGGTTCGGATTTGGTATTGAGAAGGATCTAATTTGATTGGGCGTTCTCTGAACCGTGTTAAGTCAAACACATGGCGCCAATTTTCTTTTTCAGGAACGACCATGATTGCAATTGCAAGCAAAGCAAAGAGATTGAGAATGATGAGCCACTTCAGGACAACATCGCTGGTGAGCAAAACAACGGCACCCATAGCCTCAGTGAATGGAGATACAAGAGGGCTGGAGACGTGACGACTCTCGTCAAAGACGACAAAGAATTTAGAAGGAGAACGAGTGATAGTGGTTGATAATTCAGGATTGTCGAATTCCATCATGTCATGGATCAAAGCTGAGAAGTATTGGCTGTTTCCCTTCCAATCTGTATTACCTTGAGCAGAGGAGAGGCCATCTGGGTCTGTATCCCAGCAGTTGTGGCCGTTTTCGACATAGGCAGGAGATGTGCATTGTAAGTAGCCGCTTTCTTCAGCCAAATCAGCATCCCAAAGGTGATTTGCAAGAACTGCGTGGTCCGAAACGAAGACGATTGAACCAGTGACATCGATTTCACCATAATCATTGTTTTGAATGACATCGAGAACATCAGAAACTGGATAATCGATTCGTATGATGAGTCCTGTCATTCCTTCACCCAATGTTGGGTTTTGGTCGCTGTCTATGTTATCGGGGAATTTTGCAACACGAGCAGAAGTAGATGCTGCCGCAAGGATGCTGATTTTTCGATTTGAATCCGATTGTTCATCAAGAACTTGGATAGCGGTTGGACGGTGGAAGAGAACTGGCATTCTGCAATTATCTACTTGTCCAATTTTGACAGATTCATCGGAACATGGAATCAATCTTTCTTCACCCATTTCACTGACGTTTTGATTGACACTTGCTGCTGCCCAAAGACGTTGATAATCTCGCTCTTCGAGTACTCCAAGGTCATTTTCAACTTCGTAGTATCGTTGGTCATCATAGACTGGAGCATCGAAATATTTGACTCCAAATTCTGAAGCGACGAGTTGAGCATTGGTCGAACTTGCTGCAAGGATGACTTTTCCACCTTTCTTGGTAACGAAATCATGGAGAGCGGATGCTTCAGCAGCATCAAAAGGTTTCTCTGGCCCAGCAATAATCAACATGGTTCTATGAGGGTCATTCCAATCATTGACCAACATCGGTGTCGACATGGTGTTGGCGATACTGAAATCATCTTCTTCGATTACATTACGCATTTCAGTCAACTGTTGCATGGAATATTCGTCAGCAGCATTGTTGTAAGGGGAAAGGACTGTTTGTTTATCCCAACTCACAATACTAATCACGAGAACCGAAAGGAAAAGTGAGGCTACAAGCCCTACTTTGAGCCAGGTTTCAATGGTGATTTTTGTTGATTCTTGGTCGACCATATTTCCCCCCCCTTGTGCGCTTGCCGTACTCTTGAACGGTATAAACAACCGTCGGAACCTCGCTCCACACTTAATGCTTGTTCATGCATGATTTGAAGCCACAGATTAATAGGGGAGGGAAATCAAATCATTGTGAATCACTTTGAAGCCCAAAATGGATGATAAAAGGCACAAAAATATCAAAAAAACCACTCTTCAGCCTTTTACATTGATGTTTCTACCAAGTGAGGCTAGGCTGAACAGCATCAAAAGTTCAATGCCGCCAATCCAAGGCAGAGTATTCGATTCTTGAGATAAATGTTCGCTGTCATCGGAGTCATCTGTTTCTGATGGAGTCGAAGAAGAGTCTTGATCATCAACCCCCATAACCTCAAGTTCGAATGTCGTGCTACGAGAGGCATCGTCGCCTTCAGATGTCAGAGTCAATGTTATTTCACAAACTCGATTCGGTTGGCTTTCTGAGGCTTCAAGGCGAAGAGTGGCATAGGTATCTTTGCCATTCTGTGCATCGGTGGTGTCAACCAATGTATTCGCAAGGTCTTCAATACCTGGCATCGAGAGGTGTGGACAACTGCGGAATTGTACAGTCGCTTGTTTGACTGCATCTCGAGTATTACCATTATTGGCGAGATGTGCTGAAATTTCGATCCATGAACCTGCGTATAAAGTCTCATCAGAAAGTGTAACATCTGGACGTAAATCGAAGATTCGTGGAACCCCTACATCTCCTTCAAGTTCTTGCGTACTTGTCGATGTGTCGCCAACTTTCTCTTCAGCGGTTACCGTCAAGGTAGATGTGTTATCAGGATTGTATTCACGTGCGTCATCATCATCTATTGAATTAAAAGTAATGCTAAAGGTCTCATTTTCATTTGCTGCAACCGATAAAGTGTCGGGGCCACTGAATGTAAACGGAACCCAACTGTCAAACTCATAGGTGAGTTCGATTTCGAGTTGCGACATTCGATTGTTTTCAACATAAGCAATAATTTCACCCTCTGCATCCCAATCAATATCCATTTCTACGATGAATTTCGAGTCCATATCAGTCGCCCAACCAATGGTCCAAGAGGGGCCTTCAAGCGGATTTTGGGCATGGACTGGCATACTGCTTAAGATCGAAAGTCCAAGAAGAAGGGTCAACAGTACTACGAGCGGAGATTGTTTCATAATATCACTTCATTCTAGGATTTTTTCTACCGCTCTCTTGGTTAATACTCGGACCATGGATTTGCGATACCGAGGGGGCAAGGAGGTATTATTCACGGGTTGAACACTCTTTCGTATCCCCGATGCAAGCGCTTTGACCGAAGCCATTCCATCCCAGCCTTCTTCAAGCACAACCGCCACCTCTTCGGGATGACAACGAGGAATCGATTCTAGGGCAGTGGTGGCAATTTGAAGAGAGCTCACGTCACCAGGAAACCAAGATGCGGCAACACCTGCTTCCGGGAAATCCCAAGATTCACGGACACGCAATTTTTGATACGAACCCGTACGACCAGCGGCTTCTTCTGAAAGCGTCACTTTGAGTAGAAATTCTCCCTCCTCAAGAACATTTTTCTTTTTGCCATCGAGTTGATAGAAATCCACAAGAGCGAGGGTCCGTAACCCATTCGGGCCAATCAGATGAACCTCCGCGTCCAGCACCATCAATGTTGGAGCAATATCGCCTTGATAGGTAGCAACACACAAGGTGTTTTGATTTGGAATCACGCGACAATCAGCACCAGTTCCACAATCTGCTTTATGGCACCAATCGATAGAACGGCGCCAATCCTCGCCCTGATTATACCAGAAACATCGGGTATCGAGGCAAATATTACCTCCGAGGGTAGCGTTACGTCGAATAAGTGATGAAGCGACTTTCCCAGCAGCCTCAACAATCAACGGATGGATACCGTTTTCAAGCGTCAAATCGGCAAGTCGTGCCATGCATCCAATCTCATGAAGAGATAACGTGTCAACACCTTCGATGCGTGCAAGCGAAATCACATGGGGCTTTGGATTTAGGTGCCATTTGTAATTTGGAAGAAGGTCAGTCCCTCCGGCCACCCAATCGAATGCTTCGCCTTTTTCAAGCAACATTCCAGCAAGTGAGCAGGCTTCTTCAACGGTCGTAGGGTTATGAAGTGTAAACGGTGGCATCAACATTAATTTTCACCTTCCATTTGTCGCTGTTCTTTCTTGAGCCAAGCACGGCCTGCAAGTCCAAGTTCAGCAAGTTGTTCCGGGTCGGGCTCGGTGGCAGTACGCCAGCCTTCGACTTGATCTTCTAATGGTATAGTCGGGTCAAAGCCGAACAAGACTCCATTGACATAGGGACTTGTGTCTTCAGTTCGTTGACGTGCCTTATCTCGGATTCTATGCTCTTGTGCTCGAGCAACCAACTTCGGTTGCATTGAACTGAACTCAAGCGTTGGTGAAGGCAAGTCGGTCGGGTCATCAAATTCTGAAGCTTTGAGAGCCTTTTCTATTCCTTTGAAAACAACATCTGGTGTCAGAGGGAGAGTGCGCAAACGAATTCCAATCGCATCGTAAACGGCGTTTACCACAGCAGGTAGAATTGGGAGCAAAGGCCCTTCACCGGCTTCTTTGGCACCGAATGGCCCTTCGGGGTCGCACGACTCAACGATGATCGGCTCGACATGTGGCATTTCATGAACAGATGGAATTTTGTAATCAAGAAGATTTGCGTTCTGCAGGTGACCGGTTCGTCCATACACCATCTTTTCAGAAAGAACTTGACCAAGACCCATGTGACATGACCCAATGATTTGACCTTTAACTGCCAAAGGGTTGAGGGCTTTTCCACAATCGTGGGCTGCCCAAACCTTGGTGCACCGAATCATTCCAGTTTCGACATCGACATCGACTTCAGCAACATAGGCTGAAAACGAGTAAGCTGGCGCCAAACCTGCAGCTGCTCCTTTGTGAACTCCACCCATTGGAGGGGAACGATAAGCTCCACTTGCAATCAAAGCGCCTTTGTCTTCTTGTGCTTTGTGAAGTGCTTTGAGGTATGACACTCCTATCGCAGGGTCATGTTTGTAGTAAATTCGGCGGTCGTTCAAGATTAAATTATTCGGATGGTAGCCAAGTATTTCCCAGGCTGCATTGAGTAATTGCTCACGTATTTCGAGCGCTGCACGGATTGCAGCATTGGCATTCATGAAGGTGACACGACTCGAATATGAGCCCAAATCAACGGGTGATGTGTCGCTCTCGTGGCATCGAACGTGAATCATTTCAAGCGGGAGTGCGAGGACTTCTGAAACAACTTGAGCGATTGCAGTGGTCGAACCTTGACCGATTTCAGCAGCACCTGTGTGTACAGTTACGCCACCGTCCATGTCGACTTGCATGTGAACCGTTGCGTGTGGGAATCGGTTTGGGTCCCAATGAATAGGTAGACCAGAACCTGAAATAAAGAAGCCACATCCAATTCCAATACCCTTACCAAGAGGCATTTTACGGAACTTCTCATCCCAATTTGAGCCCTTTCGAACCTTTTCAAGTGCTTCACGCATACCGTTTGAAGTAATTCGGAATCCGCTGATAGTCCTGCTATGAGGAGGGAGAAGATTTGCCAAGCGCAAATCAATCGGGTCAACTTGCATGGATTCTGCCATTTCATCCAGCCCGACTTCAACAGCACATCGTGTGTTGACTGCACCGTGCCCACGCATGGCGCCTGAGGCTGGTTTATTGGTCCAAACACGTGCACCGGTGTAGTGGAATGAACCCAATTCATAGGGTGCAGTTGCCAAAACCCCGTTGTAATATGAAGTGACGTGACCGAACGATGCAAAACCACCACCATCGATGAGCGCATCGATATCAAAGCCGGAAATCCGTGCGTCTTCATCGGCAGTCATTTTGACTTCAATGTGACTCGGGTGACGTCCTCGATTAATCCAATACACTTCTTCTCGATCGAAAGTAATTCGGACCGGTCGACCAGATTTACGTGCTAAAATCGCCGCACACATCTCGTGAGGGAACGGGTCAGATTTTCCACCAAAACCACCGCCAACAAAAGTCCGGATTACATTGATTTGATGCATAGGGACATCAAGAACTGTAGAAAGGGCTCGGTGAGTGTAATGAGGGACTTGTTGAGGCGTATAGAGTTGTAATCGGCCGTTTGGGCCCCAGTGAGCAACCACTGCATGCGGTTCGGTGAAACCGTGATGCACGCCTGCCATTTTCCATTTCCCATGCGATTCAGCATGTGGATTTTCGACTAATGACCGGTCTCCAAATTCTTGGAATACTCGCTTTTGGACGTTGGTTTTTGCCAAATGGTACTTACCTCTCCAATGGATTGGCTCGTCGGCATCTTCAAGCCCTTTTTTAGGGTCGAATACCGGTTCAAGGAGTTCCCATTCTACGTCAAATAAGTTGAGGGCTTCAAGTGCGGTTGCCTCATCAATTGCTGCAACACATGCAACCAAATCGCCAACGTGTCGTACTTTGTCAACAGCCATTGCATGCTCGTCTTTTGTCACGGGGAGTACGCCAAAGCGCTGAGGGGCATCGGCACCTGTTGCAACCGCAAGAACGCCAGGGAGTGCTTCTACACGTGAAGTGTCAATCGATTTTATTCTGGCATAATGATGAGGGGAACGCAAAATCTTACCAATTATTTCATTTGGCAGGCGTACGTCATCCCCATACCATGCTTGACCAGTTACTTTGGCATTCGAGTCAACCAATGGCGTCTCTTTACCGACAGTGGTTCCAGTTCGAACACGGTCATGTATGTGGGAGCCTGCGGGTTGCGATTCTTTGCCTCCGACCGATTCAGGAATGAAATCAAGGTCACGAGTAGCCATGTTTGGCTTTGAGCCACCAGAACCTGGAGGGGGGAACGCTTGCTTCCCAGCGACGCGCTTTCCATCTTTACGGAGAGTTTGGCCGGGACCACCGGGTTGTTGACGATATCCTCCTGACATGATAATCACCGTGCATGGCCTGGGGGCATATTGGGTTCATCAGGTCCATCGGGATGTGGGTCGGGGTGAGCATCGCTTGCTGGTGCTGCCGCATCGACTTCACCACGGTGAATAGCCGCTGCACCTTGAATAGATTCAATGATTTGTTGATAGCCTGTGCATCGACAAAGGTTACCATCGATTGCACAAGCGATTTCTTTGTCGGTCGGCGTGTCATTTTCATTCAACAATGCCTGAGCACTGATCAAGAAACCTGGCGTGCAAAAGCCACACTGTGAGCCACCATATTCTGCAAAACAAGATTGAATTGGTGCTAAGTGGGCGCCGTCTGCTAAACCTTCCACCGTTGTGATTGTAGTACCTTCAACTTGACCGGCTAAACATAAGCACGATAGTCGGGGCGTTCCATCGACCATCACTGTGCAACAGCCGCAGGTGCCGAGGTCACATCCTCGCTTTACACCGAGTGTACCTACCTTGTCGCGCAGCACATCCAGAAGAACTGCATTGGAAGGAACCAAGACTTCAACAGGTCTACCATTCACTTCTGCAGACCAGATATTGTTCACAGGAGTGGGTATCATTTTGATGTGTTCACTGCCTACCATACTGAGTCGCCAAAGGCGAGGTAGTGAACCCCACATATCAACCTAAGGTATGCTCTTGTTGGGAAGGGACAAATTCGTCATGGAGTTTCAACAGAGGAAGGTATTCGCCTGGTGACGGAGCCGACATCATCTTTACCGGCAGGAGGGTCAATCCAATCTTCATCCCCTGGCAAAATGAGTCCTTCACCCAGACCAACTAAACGCCCTGCAAGAAGTCTTTGGCGATGAACTAATTCCTCCCACTTATGCTCATCATCTTTCCACGCTTTCCAACGACGAAGTTGTCGAGATTTGATGGCCAAGCGTGCATATAATCGCAGATGAAGTTTCGCTGATGTCGGCCACCAAAGGAACAGAAGAATGAATACTAAAACGATAGGCAACTGGGTCAAAAGAGCCAACAACCAATGCAATTGCAAGAATTCATTGACTGGACTCGTATCAGCAAGTAACATCCAAGTAAACCCTCCAGATACAATAATCCACCATAGTGGGAAGAATATAACTGCTGTAAGTACTTTGAGAGTGCCAATAATCGATTGCTCAGCACCTCGTTTTTTCATTATTTTTATGGTCAGAGCGTTTCCACGATAGGGGACGAGGTTTCCAATAACAGCACTCCATGTAATGAGCCCAAGCATCCAAACTGCAGCCCAAGCCCATTTAATGAACAATTGAGCAGATGCCCACCTGGTAAGACGGTCGGGCCGAGCATCGACATCAAGTGGAATCAAATTTCGTTGTTCAAGTTGTTCGAAATGTTGTTCACAATCTTCGACAAATTGTGCCGTCAAAGCAGGGTCCTTTTCGGCTAAATATTCCCACCCTGCTCGAATACGTCGCGCACCCATCACTGATTCTGCATACGAGGGCTTGACCAGTTTACCGCCAGATTGGCGGATTTTCTCGGCATAAGCTAGACTTCGACTTTTCCAAATGAGAGTTCGTTCCCTCCATGTGGTCTTTGAGAGGCTGGCACGTTTGAGTTCAATACCGATTGCACCGGTCACAGAAGTGACCCATTCTCGGTCGAGCAGGTCTTGTTCCTCTGCATTTTCAATTAATTCAGGAATGGTTTTGAATTGCATAACGCGTTCAACAATCACGGCAGCCCTCTCTCGGAAAGTTTGTGATTCTGAGTAATGAAGGCCGATTGGGACCAATTGAGGCTCAGGGTTACCATCCTGTTGGGCTTTTCTTCGAGCTGCAAGAAGGATACGAGCAGCACCCGAACGGGCACGCTTCACAGATGAATCCGTATGTGTCGTTCCTTCTGGAAATATAATCAAGCGCCCACCATTCGCTACAACAGAAGCCACACTCTCCAATTGTTGTCGATTTCTATCCTTCGACCCATCTTGGCCAGTACTGTCTTGTGACCGTTCGATTGGCACAGCGCCAGCACTGCGGATTAATCGTCCTAAAATTGGAATGTTGAACAATGTATGTTTGGCAATCATCGACATTTTACCTGGAAGTGATGCGTGCATAAGCATCGGGTCAATCAATCCACTTGGGTGCCAAGAAATGAAGATGACTCCACCCTCCGGTGGTATGTTTTCATCGTCAACGATATTGATTTCACGAAACCAAATACTCACCAATGCTCTCGAAATTCGTCGGACCAAACGATAGATTCGATTGATTCGAGGATGGCCATTCCCAGTAGGGTCCTTTGGCCAGCGCATGAACAAAGCAGAATGTTCTAACTTTTGAGGCCATCTCCGGATTTATACATCAATCGTTCTTTTTAGAGGTCGGCATTTCTCCGCTTGATTTTTGATGCACTGAGGGATTGCCTTAGAAGCAGATGGCGTGTTGGCTTAGAACATGTCCAGCGGGCTTTCCTTACCACAGGAACGCCTTTTACGCTGGCTTGGACAATATTCTGCAAGTCTTGAGAAAGCATGGGATGTGAGCCGAGAAATTTCTCTTCCTGGTTTGAGCGAATCTCTTGGCGTCGTTCGATCTGCCCTCAATGTCCCTTTGACGGCTCTTGAAGAACAAGGATTCATTTTCAAACGAATGGCTCACGTCATTGGGGGTGGCTCTCGGCGAAGAAATGTATACCATCTCACCGAACAAGGCCGTATTCTTTTTGACACGTTAGGGGAAGACCATTCCAGACCTCGAAAAAGCAGTTCAGATGGTGTATCTTTTGGCGACTTTCCGCAAAGTGGACAAATCCATGGGCGTTCAACTCTGATTGACGATGCTCTGTCCGTGTTTAATGAGCAGCATTGCATGATCCTAAGTGGATTACCTGGGATTGGAAAAACCACGGTAGGAATTGCAGTTGGGAATGAAATTCTCTCTACGGGTTCGAACATTCGATGGGCGACAGCAGACGAGTTTTCGGATTTTGAAACGCTGTGCCGTTCGATGTCTATACCAGCGCCGTTGCCCACTGACTTTGATGCACTGAGCGAACATCTTGTACACCATTACAAGGATGAAACATTCATTTTTGATGATGTTCATATGATTTCTGAGCGCCATTTGACACAATTCCTCACCATCTGTAAAAGGATGGAACACCTTCAAGGGCCAAAGATGATTTTTGTCGGAAGAGAACCGCTTGTTTCTTTTGAGCACCTCAAACGAGTTACAATACCCCCGCTTGAAACATCAGAAGCGATGAAATTGCTTGGGGATTCCCAAAGTGAAACACAACGAGAACATATTGCTGAACGATTAGGCGGGCATCCTCTTGCCATACTGCTCTATCAAAAAGAAACAACCTTGCCCGAAACAAATGAGGATGTTCAGTCCTATGTTGAAGAAGTGGTCATGTCAACACTCGACGACTCAACACGCTCTGGTTTGGACCATCTCGTTCTGTTGCCTCGCCCCATTGAAGCAAAGAAAGCCTACGACGATGAAGTGGTTGGGACGCTCGATGATTATGCATTTTTACGTTGGACATCGGATATGGAAAAAATGGAATTACAACACTTGGTCCGAAACGTTCGACGGTCAACCATGTCTCATCAAGAGAAGTTGAAATTACATCGTCAAGCCGTACTCCATTGGGAAGCATGTGCTGAAACCCCTGATGATCACATCATACTCTTGTTTCATCGGATTTGTGCAGACTCTGAGGATTTGGATACGTATTGTAGTTCTGCCTTCGAGATGCTTGTCTCCACACATAGCAGTGCATTATCGGTTCTCCTTGAACAGGCGATTGAAACTTCTCAACAACCCTCTCATCTTCATTATCTCGCCGCTAAAGTTGCCCTTGACCGTTGTGAACCGAAACATGCTCATCGGCATCTAAAATCTATTGAAGAAGAGGGAGATTCCAATGACATAGAGATGGGTTTGGCATTTCTTGAAGGGCGAATCGATGATGCTGAAAAAGCGATAAAAAGAGGCTTGAATATCGGTACACAGCAGCAAATAAATCAGTTGGCCCTTTCCGCGGCATCACGTCGTCTCGATGACCGAATTTCCGACACTCTTTCCAAAGACGCTGTTGCTCAAATTAAACAGTATATCTCCAACATCACTCTACCTGATGCCTCCAAACAACGTGCTGTCACGGTTGTAGCACTTACGATGGTTCAACATGCATTGGCATTGGTTGAAGAAAATTTCGTCAAAGCGGAAACTCTACGGACAACACTTGTTTCAGTTGGAGGAATTGATGATGCCTTAGTTTTGGGATTAGAAGCCAAATCTTACTTGATTGAGGCAAAGAAAAACCCTCATCTCTTCTCTGCAGCAATTGAACGGACCGAACGTGCCCTTGCTCAACAATCTAGTTCAATCCATCGCGATTCTCTCCGCTTGACGTTGGTTGAAGCGTTGCTTGAACACGACCTTGAGCATGCAAAAATGCAATTCCTTCAAGTTTCTAAACCAGAACTTTCACCGAACAGTGTCTTACTTCATCGACTTCATGCACGATGGTGGTTCTGTAAATCTAGGCTTGAACCATCGTTGCGACAGATTGCATTGAAAGAAGCGATTACCCAACACCGAGCTGCTGGCTGCCCAAGAGCCGCAAATGTACTTGAGGCTCGTCTCCACTCTTTGCTGTAAATCGAGTTCGTCATTACACACGGAAGTGTTTTTGAAGAGATTGATAAGTGCACCCGGGTATCTCAAGCATCGTAATTCGTTCACTTGAATGTTTATGATTGTGACATGTGTCACTTTTCTTATGAGGCGTTTTAGTAATTTTGACTCTCGTAGATACCTTGATTTGAATCAAAGTTCAGCACCGATGAGTGTTTTTGTGTCAGAAATCCCGACCAAAACACGAATTTCTTCAACGATGCAACGCGTCAGCGCGTATTCATCATCGGCTTGGACACGAGCAATCAAGTCATATTCTCCAAACAGCATCCATCGGTCAGTGACGTATTCGATGCCATCCAATGCCTTTCGAACAGAACTTTCACAGCCAGGTTGAGTTGTTATTAAGACAAATCCTATCGCCATTCTATTCATCTCCGTATTCCACAGCAATCAGTGTCTGTGTATCTTTTACACCTTCGATTTGACGAAAATCAGTCATCAACATTTGGGCAAGGTTTTGAGGATTATCGACTGATAGCCGAACCAACAAATCAAATTCGCCATACAATGCATGAACTTCAGCAACAGCCGTATGCTCCATCAAAGAAAGATAGACTTCACGCTCATGCGCAGGCTGGGTTTTGAACAACACAAACGCTTCGGGCATAAACAGTCGAATTGAAGAACGGTCTTATTGGTTGCGATGATTCTCTTGTCCATACATGATGCACATTCTCACATTCAATCGAATCCTTCAAATGCTTTTTCATTCAGCCAAAGATATGGACATGAAGTCTCGTACTCCTCTTGAGATTTGGATTGTTCTGATTTTATTGCTCACTACCCCCTTAACAGGGATATCCCAATCTGCGTTTGATGACGAAGAATCGACAAATGCTTTAACGCCCCACAATTCACAAAACTCGGTGAATGCTCGTGCTCAAACCATCTGGTCGGGCACCGTTTCAGTCAGTTCAACCTATACCGTTTCAATTTTTGATGAACTTGTTATTTCTGCTTGTACTCAAGTCGAAATGGGCTCTGGTGCTCGGATTTATATTGAAGGGCGGCTCACGATTGAAGGGACGATTGCTTGTCCCGTTACGCTTACTTCATTGACGGGGTCTGACCATGACGGCATTCAATTCAACAGCAGTTCAAACAACCGTGGTTCGATTCTCAATAATTTGACAGTTGAAGATTCAATCTATGGAATCACCATGTATGGTGCGAACCCCATCATTCATAATCTTACCATTCTCAATCCGGACCGAGTTGGTATTGACATGTTCAGTTCTTCATCCCCACAAATATACGACCTCATCATCAATCAAGCAGGCCGTGTACTTCCCTTCCAAGGCGATTGGCGTTATGGTCTGGGGTTGTCAATTGGTTCCGGTTCTACACCACTTGTCGATGGTGCGGTTTTCACCGATCATCTCACTCGAGCCATCAACATCTGGGGCGGCTCTGGCGGTGTTTTGCGAAACTTAGTCATGAGTAACATCAGTGGCTCAAGTTGGGTCGTTTCTGCCGGCGTTTGGGTTGAGGATAGTCAACCATTACTGGTAAATTTGAGTGTTGACCGCTCCGACTATGGTGTCGTTGTACGTCATATCGATGACAGTGGATACACACGAGCAGTTTTTAGAGATTGTACCGTTACCAATTCGATGTATAGGGGCGTGTATGTCGATAAAGAAAACCACTCAAATTACACCAATTATGAAACTGCAGATTTCACCAATCTAACCGTGAGAGGCACAGGTGGAACTGGGGCAACGACTGCCAACATCGCTTATGCGGCCATTGATGTCAATTCGACTGGCGCTTGGTTTGAGAATACATTGGTTGAGAACTCAACTTCAACTGGCGTACGTTTGTATTATGTCGATTCGTCAACAACATTCCGGAATTTAACCATTCGAGATTCAGGTGACCCTGGTGAAGGGCCACATAAAGCAGGTCTCGCCATTACATGGGTTTTCACTTCAGCTCCAGTGTTTGATGGACTTGAGGTTTCAGGCTCTATAGGCCCTGGCATTCACTCATACAAAGCAGAATGGGAGGGGAGTGATTTGTATATTCATAACAATTCTGAAACTGGAATATTTTTGGATTACTCATCAGTCCAAATCAATGGCTCGGTCATTGAAAACAACAGCCTATCTGGGGTTCATCTGCTTGATAATATCGACACACAACTCGACAACTTTACCGTACAGTACAATGGCTTTGGAGGAGTGACTGATGAACAAAAAGCAGGTATGTTCTTCGATCGTTCAAAGACAGTACCACACCCACAACTCGATGTTGGATGTTCCATGTGTGCCGTGACTCATTCCGCAGGCTCTGGAATTCTTATTCGAGATTCTGCAGACCTTTGGTTAAGTGATATTTATCTCGCTGAAAACGACCCGAGTGTAGCACCTTTGGATGTTGACAACACGGGTTTGGCGCTCGGACAACAAGGTGGCATCATCAACATTGACGGGCTTGAGATTCATACTGAACGCGGGAGTGCTTCAGGAGTTCCTGCTTTGAACATCAATCAAGCGGCATCAGCCATCAATGGACTGACCATGTATGGGAATCATTCTGGAATTGAGTGGGATGGACAAAACAACAACAACTATCCTTCACAACTCAGTTATAGCAACTTCAGCGGAACTGGTTGCCTCAAATTATCAAATCATCACGACCTCTCTGGAAGTGGTAATACCATTACACCCGAATGTACGGGAACAATTCAATTCGTCAACAGTCAAGTGAATTGGTCAAATATTGCCGATGCTGCACTCACTTCGACGATTCTTCAACTTGATTCAACTTCGAATTTACACTTACATCAGCCAGTAAATTTCGATTTGAATCAATCGTATCCAACCATCGCTTCAGGAGCAACTGTCGATGTTGCTTATGACATCAATGTCTGGGTTGTTAACAACAACAGCAATGGCATCCCAGGTGCAAACGTTGAAGCTTCTTTTTCTCAATTTGAATCTACGGTTCAAGACACAACCAACAGTATTGGCTATCGCTCACTGCCAAATTTCATTGGTCAACGATGGACCAATACCGGTGCTTCCAGTCACACAATAGTCACTGTTTCCTGTGGTTATGATAGCGTTTCGAATTCAACCAATATCGTGCTTGACCAAGACCGTTACGTCAATTGTGTTCTTCCTCTTGACAATCAACCACCGTTTTTAATTTGGTCGACACCTGTTGATTCAGGAATTTTCATCTCCCAAGGGGTAGTGGAGTTCAACGCTTCAGGTTCATGGGACCTTGATGATGACCCACTTACCTTTACTTGGACTTCATCCATAGACGGTGAACTGTCGCAGGGTTCAATCTCTGAATTAAGTGGAAATGGATTGACAGTTCCCAATGTAGGATTGAGTGACGGAATCCATGTCATCACTTTGGAAGTGTGTGACGATGCTGGCCATTGTGTTTCAGAAGCCAGAACCATTGAACTTGCAAACCAACCACCAACAATTGTCTTTGAAGTCACCCCCGCAATGACGGCTTGGTCTGAACTTGTCATTCCTCGAACCCAACATGTTCGATTCAACCTTTCAGGAACCTTTGACCCCGAAGGCGATTCGATGAAGTGTTGGATTGACCGTTCATACCAACCTGTGACTGAAGAAAGTTCAGTACTCGATTGTCCAACCGAGATTTGGATCAATCTTTCGATGGCGGAAATCGTCCCTTCAACCTTTGATGTAGTGATTTATGCCTCCGATGGCATTAACACACCATCAACCTATACGATTCCTGTTGAGATCTACAATGAAGTTCCAGAACCCGTGTTTACACTGGAACGGCTTGGAAACGCCAGTGAGAATGAAGTGACGCTCGACGGTACTGCAACAGTAGACCCAGAAGGCGATGTCTTAGAAATTGAATATTGGTCAAGTCTCGACGGGCAACTGTCATGGAATGATACCGAGGCAGGGAAGATTTGGACTGGCCACCTCTCGCGTGGCGTTCACTCGATTGAAATGCGAGTTGTTGACGTTCGTCCCGAGCACATCAATGCAACACGTGTGACTTCTCTGCTTGTCGATGTCGAAAATTCGCTTCCACAGTCGGTTATTGACACACCAATTTCAACTCAAACCTATGATTCTGCAGAACTCATTTGGTTCTCTGCGAATGCTTCAGGCGATTATGATTCTGCTTGTTATACCTTCCCCCCTGAGGGAGATTGGCACTGCGCAGAGGCAGAACCATACAGCGGCTCTGAGTATCTTGTTATTGTTTGGAGCAGTGATTTGGATGGTCGCTTGACTCCTGAAGGAGAAGATTGGCTCATTTTCGCAGGACGTTTGAGTGCTGGTACGCATACGATTACTTTGAGCCTTGATGATGGCATTCACGAGCCTGTCGATACGTCTCGCACAATTGAAGTTCTTTCATCAGCACCTCAATTAGTTCTCCTTACACCTGAAGATGGAGCAGTATTTTCCTCCAGTCATCTCATACAATGGGATGCTCGACAATCGATTGATTACGATGATGATAATTTCACCATGACGATTCGCAGTGACCTGTTAAACGAACCCTTGTTGAGCGATGTCACGACTTCTCAAGTGCATACATCTACGCTTCCAGCGGGAGATCATACCATCAAAATCACCTTAACCGATGAGACAGGTAAAGAACAAATTACATTCATCAGTCTTTCAGTTGGTCAATCGGACCCAATTGCTGTATTACTTCAACCGCAAAACTTGGCATCAATAGCACCGGGTGATTCGATAATTTTGGAAGAACAATCATCTGATGCTGATGGTGACATGCAAACGCGAGAATGGCGACGTTGGTTGGTGACT
>Ga0308019_10000093_pt1 | contig 52668 bp, 39 predicted proteins | sample Neamet284_FD_203135 | JGI IMG/M metagenome (GOLD analysis project Ga0308019, IMG submission 203135) | Marine microbial communities from water near the shore, Antarctic Ocean - #284 | ecosystem: Environmental > Aquatic > Marine > Unclassified | place: Southern Ocean | collected 2014-10-01
GCATCCAAACATTTGATGCTCAACGTTTGAATTCATCAAAATTGAAGCCGTCAGCGTCATCATCCCAGTCTTCAGCACCGGGTTGAGCGAGATTTGGATGCAGCATCATTTGCAACATCGGCCAGAGTCGGAAGAAGGAAGGCGATGCTTCCCACATCAGTTGAATCATCGGATGTTCACTCATTGGAATGCCGCCTTCGCCTGGTGGTGGCAGGTCAGGTGGTAATTGACGCAAATTGGCAATTAAATCCTGCAATGCAAGGCATTCTTGTTCATCGACCATCTCGAGTTCTTCACACGTTTCAATGGTTAATTCAAGTAAATCCGCCAATTCATTGGGATTCATCGGTCCAGTCTCGGTATCTCGGACATCGATTGGACCAAACGAGACCGGCCCTAAATCGGTTGAGAACAATTCTTCACCTTGGCGCTCAAGTTTCATCAGGTGTTGCCCCGCAGTGTTGCCAAGAGGGACAAGAGCAAATCCACCGTCGACGATTCGAGAGGCGAGCCATTCGGGTAACTCACTGATTTGTCCGGTGATCAACACTCGGTTGAGTTCTCCTGGGAATGCGACAGGTGCAACCCCAATCGCCTCCAATACCCGTGATTCAACGGTTGGCCAATGGGTGAGGCGAGCTTGAACATGTTCAATGGCAAGACTTGACGGGTCAAGCAGTCGAACTCGGCCATGTTCACCGACAATCATTGCGATGAGTGCAGCGATATAGCCACCTTTCGCACCGACCACGACCACTTCTTGCCCTTCTGACAATTCCAGATGGTGCAGTAAAGTGGCAATCATATGAGGTGCTGAGATAGTTTTGAGACCGCCTTGCTCAGTTTCAATGAAGGGAATGGGGCGGTCGGCGAAAAACGGTTCAACATCGTAATCGGTGAAATCAGCAATGTCGACCTCGAGCATGGCTTTTTTGACATGAGCAGGAACCTCTATGCCGCCTTTTTCGAGACGTCGAAGCAGGGCGAGCATGTCCGTCATCAAGAATGGAAAACCGGCGGCCCATGTAAAGGATGTTCTCAATTCTCCTTAAATCGATGAAGAACTGCACTCATTTCATCTCTAACCATGCAAAGAAGGAAACGATTGGTAAAAGAATCAAGATGGCACGATTAATTTTCCTTTGCTGGTCAACATATTTGACGGTCGGTTCAGGTGAAACTTCAATCGATTTTGCGCTTCTCGACCGGCGAGCATGGCTGACTTTTCGTTCAATGTGTGAGAGAACTTTGTTGCGTAATTCCGGTTGGCGACTGTTATCCATACCTTGCCCAACAATGAATTTGACCGAATATTGGTCGGCTAAGATAAGCGCAGCCTCAACAACTCCGGGGATGTTGGTCAAATTGTGCATGTCGATTCGTATCGACATCCCATCGCTTTTGATGTGACTCAAAACACGCCAATTCCCCTGCCCTTCATTGAATCGATGCAACAGTTCACGCGCATGGACCAAAGGTTGTTTACCAAGAAAAACAGGGCGTTTGCGCCGTGCCAGAAACGGTCCAAGCAACAGCGAGCCGATCATTGGTGGTATACACATCAAAGAGACCAATCTCTTGAGTTCTCCTGGGTCGGTTAAGATCGAAATGACTGCTAGACTGAATCCAAGATACAAACCCAAAAATGCACCTGCCTGAAGCCCGGTTCCAATACCAACCGGTTCTCCCTCAGTGAGGCTCATGACCCCTCTATGCGGGCTTTGCACATCAAGACTCGCCTTTAATCAAGGAAAACTTCATCAATTGGTCTCCATTACAGGTGATATGGAGAAGAACGGTTTGCTTGACCGCAGGCGTGAGCGTAAAGTCGGGCTTTGGGTGTTCGGAATCGGTGCTTTTTTCTTCGTTTCTTTTTTCCTTGCTCCGCTTCTTTTACCGAACGATAGTGTTCCGGACCTTGGTGCTCGGGCCAACGCTTTGGATTATGGAACAGAGGACGGTGCTTTTTCCAAAGGCAACACTCCGAGTGCATTGACCCATGTGCATGAAGATGGAACAGTTCACCTTCACGAGCCTTTTGCTTGGTCTGATCTGGACCCATACACCGGTTTCATCTACATGTTTGGTGATTTAAATTGCCATAACAAACACGAACGGTCATTAGAAATCAATGGAAATCAGATGCCAGTATGCACTCGTGATATTGGAATCTTCTTTGGACTTGCCATCGGTGGTTTGGTGTTCTCACGCTATGGCTACAATCGCTGGACAATCAAGGATACATGCCTTTCTTTACTGCCAGACAGTTGGCTTGAAAAAGTCTATAGAGGCAACTATAGGGTGAGGGCTTGGATTGGAATGGGTGCCGTTCTTTGTGTGCCTTTGATGATTGATGGATTCACCCAATTACTCACCGATTATGAATCCAATAATTACACCCGACTTCTCACTGGAGCGCCCTTTGGATTAGGCATTGCTATACTGACTGCAGCGGCTTACTCTGCACGCCCTCGCTTTTTTGAAAATGCCAGCGAGGTAAATTTGCCGGCAAATGTCCGATTTGAACTTCAAATCAAAGAAGAAGAGTGATCAGTCTTTTGGCGGTGGAGTTTCCCACCATACGAGTAACTCTTCCATGGTCGAAGGGACAGGGCACATTTCATGACCACTGCTCAACATTTCAAGGCGCTTACAAATGTATCCGACCGCTTTGCGAATTGAAGGTCGAGGCGGTCTGCCATCGATTGGAATCAAAATTAAACGTAAGGCATCGATCCATTCAGCCTCCGGATTTGCCCGACGCCATGAAGCGATTTGAGTTCGAAGAGGCCACATGGCGAGAGCTAAACGCCCGTAACCTAAACGACTGTCTCTAAGTTTGAACACTTGAGCCTCAGCAAAAGGAACATGGGATTGTTGTTTGTGAATCCAACGGGTTTTCTCAAGCCATTTGACCAGCCTCTGAGTGTGGCGTTGCGTCACCATTCGGTGCGGTCCAAACGCTTTGTGGAGGCGTGGAACTTCACTTGACCCGACAATTAAGGATAATGTCCCCAAAACCGACCAACATGAATGCGCATGTGGTGTGGCAGGAACGTCATTTGCACCGGCTTTATCGGAATCCCACTTGGATTCAGCATACGCCATCCATTCGGCAGGAGAACGCCCAGACAGCCAACCAATATGGATGGCCGTTCGCTCTTGAGGTGCGCCAGGTAGGCGTCGCTGTTTTTTGACATCGGAAACTAAGGTAAGAAGTAAATAGCGGTCGACTTCATCTGCTACAACATTGAGAGGTGCAGGCTTACGATTAAAGAAAGCGCGAAGTTCAGAGCGGAGTTTCTTCTTGAGTTCATCAAGCCCGCCTTCGTTCAAGATAGGTCCAACAACGCAACATTTGTCAAAAGGTGCAGGGACTTTGACATCACCTGAAAGTAAATCGATGAAACCTTTTCGAATCGTTCGTTGAATTTCTGCAGTTTCAAAATATTCTTGCTTTTCACTGTTCATTCTCAATGTTCCAGATTGAATACGCTTCATCGCTTTATCAGGGTCGCAATCAATCCATAATACCAAATCTGGAATCATAGCAGCAGCATTCATTTTCGCAACATGTTCGACACCAAGTTTGCCAACGACACCTTGGTAAATCAAAGATGAATGGATGTTTCTATCGGAGATGACTACATGGCCTTTTTGCAATAAGGGTCGAATCCAAGTGTGGGAATGGTCAAGGCGGTCTGCTGCAAAAAGACCCGCTTCTTCGAGCGGTGTTTTATTGCCCAGTTTCACTGAAGTAAGGGCTAACTTACCAAGTTCACTGTGCCGCCGTGGCTCGTGGGTAGCATGCACTTCTGGAAATGGGTATTCCGCCGCCAATTCAAGCAAGATACGAGCGGCTTCTCCCTTACCAGAGCCATCACCACCTTCAACCGTGATGAGGTACATTCAATCACCGCCAAAGTCATCAAATTGTTCCTTTGAAATACTCAGGAGGATCATCCCGACAAGAATCATCAATGGTCCAAACACGATTAACCCTCGACTGAATAAAGCGATTCCAGCTAAAAATTGAGTTGTTCGGTAGCGTTTTGCTCGACGAACTTCGACCGCCGCTTGGAAGCCAACAAAGGCGGTTAATATCGTAAATACTCCGACAATTGTCGAAAGTCCCACTGCAGATTCCAGGACCCAACCATCATCAGAAGTTATGCCTTCTTCGATACGTAATCCCTCTCCAGGTGTCATTGTAATTGGATTAACCCCCGCTTTTTCTGGGATGAAATCACGCTCGACAGTGACGTAACCTTCCGCTTCAACATGAAGCGTCATGGGCGTGCTCAAAATATCTTGAAACCTGAACCGGCCCTCATTATTCGTTGCCATCTCAGCAATCACTTCATCGGTATCGATGTTGAGTAGTTGAATGGTGACATTAGCCACGCCACTTCCGTCTCCTTCGCCTTCGAGTGCAATTCCGGAAACGTCGACCCGCTCAGCTCTTTCAAACAAATCTGATTCCAATAATGAACCAGGGTTGCCGTTGAGAATCAATGCGCCCGATGCCATACCGAGGATACTTCCAATCAAAATCAGTGAGGCAGCAAGGGTGAGGAGTCTCGATTTATCAGATTGGTCGAGTTCATCGACTCTAGCATGAAAACGAACGGTTGCTTCTTCGACTGCTTTGTCAAGTTCGTGTGCTTCGACGACTAACTCCTCTTCAGCAACCTGCTGGCGAGTCGTTTTCGCCGTTTCTGAGGCCGCAAGTTTGGCCTGAACACGAGCGCGAAGGGCTACGAGACGGTCATCCATTTCTTCGTCATCCATTGTTTTCACCTCCGCTTATCTAAGGTCAACGTATGCGCGGATAATACCCTTCCCTTACTAAGCCGCGCAAGATTATATTAGGGATTCTTACGGAGACTCCATCCAAGAAAAGCCATCAACAAGAGCAATACTCCAATTGTTGAAAAGGCAAGAATCAGTAGATATGGATAAGTTTGAGCCGTTTGTTCCTCAGTCACAATTGGTGTTTCATCTTGCGAAACTTCGGGTTCTGGAATTTCTTCTTGCGTGGCATTTGTCATCAACCATGCTCCACTTCTCAATCCGAGTTCGACCAAACGTCCCACCGTTTCAAGGGATTGTGCACTCACTTTGTCCGGGGTATCTTGATGGGTGTGCCAATAGCCCCCGAAAGCAGATGCATTTGGCCCATAACGAATGTCGATAAGGTCGATGGCAGGAATGCCGATATTCAGTGCTGCAATGTGGTCATCAGTGACGCCTATTGTTGTGTTGATATCAAAGATGTCAATACCGATTTGGCCGTTACAATCAGTTTTATTTTCGACCATTCCAAGCGCTTGAGCGAGAGGAGTGATGGTGCTCCACAGTGAGTTATTACCTGGCCAAATGTGGGTGAGTTGAAGGTCAGCATCACCAATCATGTCCAGGACAATATAGGCTGCAGTACGATTGATATCTTGCTGACTTTGATGTCCCGCCCACGATTCAGCACCAAAGAATTTGTGAGGTGTACGATTTTGATCTTCAGCATCGGTCCAGAGTAATTCCACCTCGTATTCGAGGTTCATCGCAGGGATAATGCCTGCAAGTTCGAGCAACGCCGCACTGCCACTTGCTCCATCGTTGGAACCGATAATCGGTTCACTGGTTCGATTCACATCCTCATCCCGTTCGGCACTGTTGCGGGTGTCGTAGTGTGCAACAAGCACAACACGGGGAGTATTTGCGTCAATATTCTGAGGCTTCCATGATGCTTCGATGTTGGTGAATGTCAAATTATCGACGGTATATTCAAGTTGAGACACATTCCATTGCGTGAGGTTTTCATCAACAGATTGGCGGAATATTTGTGAAGCATTTGAGCCCGGAAGTCGAGGTCCGAGACTTGATTGCCATTGGACGGATTGATTGGCCAGCGTGCCGTTGAACTCAAGTTGTTCGACATATTCACAGATTTGAACCGTTTCATAGGGTGAGATTACTGCATGTGCTGGTTGTGAAAACGCGGCACTGCATGAGCAAAGAAGTGCGATAATAGCAATAGATGCCAGTGAGTGTGAAGTGCGAAAATCACCTCCGTCTGGCATGAGCATGTATGAAGCCTCATAGACCCACTCTTAAATACCTCATTTCAAGTCGTGTAGATGTTAGCAGTCTTGCGAATAAATGAGGTGCCCTAAATGTCGGAACTACGCTCCAATACCGCCTTACTATTGGTGACGCTGATGTTCGTCGCCGGGATATCACCTCTTTTGCTTACAACAGGTGCTGATTCCGAGGGTGTAAACGAAGCACTGCCTTATGACGCAGGTGGTGTTGTCATCGGTGACCTCGCTGATTTTGAAATTGAGATGGGCACTCAATACCTGATGATTGATGAAGAACAACCCGTTGTTTCGGCTTCTGGATTCATGAAACAAGAATGGATTGACGCTGGCCGGCCCGGAGTTGAAGATATGGCCTATGAGCCGCAAACTTCAGGTCGCGCAGGTGGTCGAGCGTGCAACGCACATGTCGTCAATGACCAATTGACCGTTCCGAATTCAGGTGGTACAGTCGACACTTATGTCGCCAAAACCACAACAACAGTTGCCTTTTTGGTTGAATCAGGGCGAACCTTGTCTTCAACGGTTTTGAACAATCTCGCATCTTCTTGGGACCAAATCATCTATCCAACCATGACGACCTATTACGGCAAGGATTACCAAGATGGGCGTGGTCTCGCTCCCCCTGATATCGATAACAATTGCCAAGTTCAAATCGTGATTCACGCTATAGATGGCGCTTACGGCACCGGAGGTTACTTTTCACCATCAATCGCAAATTCACGTGAGGCTATTTACATCGATTATGCCGATGTTACTCTTACATGGGGCAAATCTATCTTAGCTCACGAAATGGAACATTTACTTCACAACGCACAAGACCCTAACGAAAATCTCTGGATTGATGAAGGGAATGCTGACGTTGCGATCTATCTCTGCTTTGGTGCCGATTCAACCCTCGTTAGCCATCTTAATGCATGGACTCAGGGTTCTGAAGTATCTGTTCGCTGGTGGAATCAACGTATAGCTGATTACGGAGCCGGTTTCATTTTCACCATGTATTTGGCTGACCATCTTGGTGGCGGCCCTGCTGTTCGGCAGTTGGTCCAAGATTCAGCCACCGGAGGCATGGGTGTTGAAAACTTAGCGATTTCTCCTGTCAGCGGTCAAAGCGGCCTGCTTGGAAGAACGATGGGACAAATATTTGCTAATTTCTCAATTGCAGCTGTTTTGGATTCACCACAAGGAATTTACGGATTTTCGAATCTTGATTTGACTGCTTCCTGCTCTGGCGGTTCATTCTGTCGAATTCAGCCTGCAGATACCAACAGTGATTGGGCAGGTCCGTGGTCATCGACTGGCCATACTGTTGAAGGCTGGGGCATTCGGGCGTTCAAGTTCACACCCGGCATCTCCTCGCCTGCTCCCTTAACCATGCGATTAACTGCAGATGTGAGTCAATTTGACGGTGTCGTCGTTTCACGTGCCACTGCGGATGGTTTGTGGACTGCTACTGATTTAAATTTCCAAAACAACGTTGCTACTGCACTCATTCCCGGCTTCGGGAACTTAACCGATGAAGTCTGGGCCATTACTTGGTATGCTAGCACAATCGCCGATTGCGATAGGACCAGTTGCGGGCCATCGTATCCACAAGGCACCGTTGATATCGAAGCCGCCCGAATTACATCGCCTGCTACATTGACCCTCAATACGACCACGCTGAGTGATCGTGATGGTGACGGTTCACCTGACACCGCTCAAGTTAATTTCGAAGTATTTTCCAACGCTTTCTTTGAAGACCTTGATGTCACAACCAAGGTTCTTGACAACAGTGGAGTTGTTGTTGATACCCAAACAAAGCGAGTTTCGGCTGGTGGCGGTACGGCTACGGAAGAGAGCATATGGTTCACTGCACCCTACAATTCTCAATATACCTTCCAAATGGAGATGCAAGATATGATTGGCACGACCGTCGATACGTTATCCACCTCTCCTCAAGTACTCAACAACATGATGCCAACTGCAAACGGCACGCTTTCACCAAACGAATCTCTAACATGGGAAAACATTCAATTTTCGGGTGATGGATTCGATGCATGGGGCTTATCATTTGACAACAATTCGTTACCCTATCTCGATGCACCGATTGCATATGCCTGGGATTTCGGAGATTCAACAACCTCTGGATTAAAATCGCCGTTCCGGTCCTACCAATCTATTGGCCTATACAACGCAACTCTGCGTGTCCAAGACCAAGGCGGCTCATGGTCTGATGTCGATATTCTACCGTTGAATATCACCGACACCACTCCGCCAATTCCTTTGATTACGGTCAACAATGTATTAATCGAGAATGAAATCACTATTCTCACCAATCAAATGATTTTGTTTTCAGGTTCTTTGACCGTCGACAATGTTCCAACTCAGAATTTGTCATTCCAATGGGATTGGGGCGATGGAATGACCGATGGTGGAATCGGTATGTTTGATGCACCTCACGGATGGGGTGATATCGATGGAATCAATGCTACCTACGATCTTACATTAACCGTTTCAGATGGCATCAACATCGGTGTCAAAAGTATTCTTGTTCATGTCAACAACCGAGTTCCGTATCAAATTTTTTCTGAAAACTTATCGACGTATACCTATACTGCAATCGTGATGCCAGATGTGTTCAAAGATTCTGATGGTAGCATTGTCTCTTATTCGTGGGTTTTCCCCGAAGGCGTCAATCTTGATGGTGGAGTGACGACGCGAGACGATGAATTCACACTTACCACTTCAAATAATCCAAATCCTATGCCTTCATGGGACATGCCTGGGCTAAAAACTGCTACATTAACCGTGACGGATGATGATGGAAGTTCGGCGACTGCAATGTTGTCAATATATGTATTGAATCAAATCCCAGTTGCAGATTTGATTGTTAAAACAACCACTTCCGGAACTTCAATAATCGATTTCCGAGTTGAAGACGGCCAAGTCGAAACCCCTTACACCTTTGATGGGCGCACTTCATTTGACCCAGATGGCACAGTTGGAGATTCTAGCGATTTGACCTATAACTGGAGTTTCTCTGATGATGAATCTTTTGGCGCAAGTCCGCAAGTCACTCATTCCTTTTCTCAGCCGGGCGTTCACACGGTGACTCTTATTGTGACCGATGAGGCTGGTGCACAAAGTACCGCTCGAGTGTTGACGGTTGAAATTGCCAACCCCTTGCCAATCGTCGTCGTTCAAATCCTCGATGCTTGGTCGAACGGCGAACAAATGACTGATTCCAGTGTTCTTCCTGAAGTGGCCAATTTGGATTGGTCTCGAACCTTTAACGAACAAGAAGAAACGTTTGCAGCACCGCATTCTTTACTGTATTTTGATTCCGATGGAACCCGTGATGGGGACCAATCATTTGAAGGGAAATATGTTCCATTGGATTTCAATTCACCCGAGTGGAACGGTCTTGTCCAATACTCTTGGGATTTCGGCGATGGTTCCCCACTTGACCATGAAGCAACACCTTGGCATGCCTATTCTCTTCCTGGTAAATACACGGTGTCACTCACAGTTCGAGATGCATTTGGTACGGGGGATGTCACTCGCGCATATTTCACGGTCATTATCGACCATCCGCCGGTGATTCACGACATCTACACTCCTGACGATGTTATTGTTTCAGATTCAAACTCCTTCTCAGCAAACATCTCAGATATTGAAGCAGACCTTGGTCTTGCAATCTATCGCGATACGAACATTAACGATGGTTCAATCTCCGACCGAGATGAAACGCTCAGTCCAGTCTTGCAGATTCGCTGGGATATGGATATTGAAACCGATGCAGATAACAACGGAAATCCTGCTGATGACTGGATTGAACCACAGGCTGGCACTGAGACTCGTGTCGCTGGAAGGTGGATTGAAGTCGGCACCTATACGCTTCGTTTAGAGGTTTGTGACAGCGTCGGCATCTGTGATTCCATGGATCGAGAACTCGATATCAATCCAGAACCTACTGCACCACCATCTTTGTCAGATTTCAGTGTTGAAGAGTGGAAGAGCTGGCTTGCTGATGCCGGTTCCGACCTTGCAACCTTTGTTGCTCTGATTGCGGTGGCGTTGATTCTTGGTTGGCTTGTCATGCGAGACAAGTCTGAACTTGAGGATGAGGCAAAGCAAGCAGCAGAGACCTATACCGATGTTGAGCATGTCGAAGACCAAGGAGGTTTACTTGGCATGGACCACCATACCCCACCGCCTGCACCAGGGATATTATCGAAAGACGAACGTAGAAGTGATGACAGTGGATATATTCGGCCTCTTCGACGAAGAGGTTGACCGTTAGTTTGTATAACCCCCGTTTGTATCGCTGTATGAGGAGAGGCCATGTCATCGCATATTCGAGTTGGTTCAATTACATTGACCTTGCTCTTGCCGATGCTTTTGGTGTTACTTTCCAGCCCAATCTCTATGCAGGTTCAAGCTGCAGATTCTTGTGCGGGTGACACTTCGCCTATTCGCTGGAACGAGACTGCTCAACGAACGGCTTTGGTCCCCCACTACAGCGGTAATTGGTGGAATCAATTTGATGATATGGTTTTTGAAGACGAAGGTGGCGAAAGAGATGTTGGTGCTGATTCTGAAACACCTTCTGATGTGATTTTGGGTCCTGAAGAATCCTGGATGTATGAATCTTGGATGCTTCCTCGCCTTGAACCGCTTGAGGAAAATCACTTCACGACGATGTTAATTGGAAACGACAGCATTGGTGCTTTGCGGGTAAATCTTTCAGCCGATTATCGAACAACGGTTTGCGTCCGGCTCCAAGATACCAATCTCAATGCGGTTGAAGGGGACGTCTATCTCCTCACGACTGAGGAATATGAAAGTTATACTCAATCGTATAATACGGCCCATGACACATCCGACTTTCGGTTCGACGATATCGAACAGTCACTTTCGAATATTCCACCTGAATGGAGAAGTTTCAATTTCTTAGGTTGGAAATCGTATCGAGATTCACATGAATATGAGCGAACTTCAGAAGTGAATTTCGCCTTGAACCTTGACGGACCAGAGATTTACTCGTCACTCTTTTCAGGAACGGATTGGCAAGATTTCTATATCGTCATCGATACTTGGGACAATGTCCATGATAACGACGCAGTCGCTCCAAATTCAATTGTCGCTGCGGATGTGACCATCATTACCACTGAACGAAGTTTCATTCTCCCTCCATTCACAGTATCTCTTGTATTCTTGGTGACATTTCTCGGAACACTTGCCATCCCGTTTATCCTCAATGCAAAGTACATGAAAGCAGGATTGGTCGCTGAGGCGCCACAACACATCGTCCCCTCACTTGACACTCCTGCAGAATATCCGCAGCCGCAACACATCGTTCCCTCTCTGGACACTCCTGCTGAATATCCGCAGCCGCAACACATTGTTCCCTCTCTGGACACTCCTGCAGAATATCCACAATCACATTCACCGGTATTTCCGCCTCAAAAAGAGGTCGTCAGCCTTCCCGAACCAGCGCCAATTGATCTTTCTAGGCATCAATCGGTTTCAGAAGGACTTGATGGACAGGCTCGGATAGAATCAGAGTAGCCCTAAAAACGCCGTTTGCGAGGGCTATCTTCGAACTTAATACTCAAGGAGTCTCCAAGCATCTTGGAGGTCTCGAACGTTCACAAGGCCCTTGTCAGAGAGGCGGAATTCATCTCGCATGGTTGCGTAGACCAATTCTTGCCCCAGTGTTGGAGCGTGAATACGAGCCCAATCGCCACCGTTTCCAAGCGCCATGATGGCGTAAGGAGGGGTTGAATCTTGAGCACTCAATGTGTTTGCTGCATCGACCAGTTGAAGTGCGTCTTGGTGGTCTTTGAGAGTGCTGCAAAATTTGACGAGATCTCCACTATCTGCGTTTGAAGTGACAAAGGAGACGATATCTTCCGAACTTGGTGTTCCATTCATATCATGCTGGGATGCGATAATTTGACATTTTGATGCTTGAGCGGCTTCAACAAGGGCCTTACGGTCTTTGGCTTTGATCGACAACTCAAGGTCAATCCATTTGACTTCCGAATCAATGGCTGCTTGTAGAATGACAAGGCGTTGTTTCTCATCACCTGAGAAATGGCCGCCGTCACGAACAGAGCGAACTGAAAAAATGACAGGGAGGGCGATTGCTTCTTTGAGTGCGGCGATAGATTTTTCGACATCGACTTCTTCAAAGTCCATGACTGGCCATTCATTGACTGAAGGCATGGTCGAGACACGCTTGCCTTCTGCGTCCTCGGAAATGGTTGCTTGAGGCTTTTTGAGATACAGCCGGTCGAAACGAACTTCAATCATATTGGCGCCTTGAATTCCTGCACGAGCAGCTTCGTCAACCATTGCTTTCACGGTGGTTTCTTCAAGAGACACGCATATCTTGGGGTTGGGCATGCTTTCGGCGACTTTGGCACGCTTCTTAACGCTCTCGCTTGTATTGTGTTGAGGATTCAACTCAAATCCGGAGGTTTTCCGGCTTTTCTTTGACCGTATATGTCGGTGGTTTTCTCGACCCAAAAGAGTGCTCTTGAATGCTGAAACTTAGCCTTAAATGCTGGTGGTTTGACACCCCTTTTGCAGTACCTTTATACCCCCTCGACACAGGGTATAGTTGTAGAGGGGCGTGAGGGGAACGGAATAGGGGACTGCGGTCCAAAATTATCCCGTTACCCACCTCACTTTTCAACTCATTTCCGAACCGAAAAAAGTCATCTCGAACACCCCAATGGAGGAATAATTTTGTCAGACGATTACACCGCATCCAGCATACAAGTTCTAGAGGGCCTTGAAGCAGTTCGAAAACGACCCGGCATGTATCTCGGCGACCCGCACGATGGTTCAGCCCTTCACCACTGCATTTGGGAAGTTGTCGACAACTCCGTCGACGAACATTTAGCAGGTCACACCCCGCGCATCGATGTCACACTCAACCCTGACCATTCACTCTCAGTCCGTGATTACGGCAGAGGCATTCCGGTCGGAATACACGAGGACTTCGGCGTGTCAGCGGCAGAAGTGATCATGACCAAACTCCACGCCGGCGGCAAATTCGACAACAGCTCATACAAGGTCTCAGGCGGCCTTCACGGCGTCGGTGTTTCGGCAGTTAATGCGGTATCGGAATGGATGGACGTCACCATCCACCGTGGCGGCATCATCCACTTCCAGCGCTTTGAAGCCGGCATCCCCGTCGCCCCGTTGGCAGAAATCGGTACATGCGATGACACCGGCACAATAATTACATTCAAACCGGATTTGTCAATTTTCACTGAAGTTACCGAATTCGAATTCGAACAAATCAATACCCGGCTCAAGGAAACTTCTTTCCTCAACGCAGGACTACTCATTGCCATTCACGATGAACGAGGAGAGGAGCCTCACGTTGTCGAACATCTTTACGAAGGCGGACTGGCAGAATTCGTCCGCCAACTCAATGAGCGAAAAGAGCCAATGCACGAAGACGTCATTGTCATCATAGGAGAAAAAGAAACCGAGAAAGGACCCGTATCCATCGAACTTGCTTTACAATGGTCTGACGCCTTCAGCGAGTCGATTCTCTGCTACACCAACATCATCCGTAACAAAGACGGTGGGACGCATATGTCTGGATTACGAACGGCATTGACAAGTTGCATCAATGGCTATGCGAAGAAGCGAAATCTGCTCAAAGGCGATGCCCTCTCAGGCGAAGATGTCCGTGAAGGGCTTGCTGCTGTTGTTAGCGTTAAGCACCCCGACCCTTCGTTTTCCTCGCAGACCAAAGATAAACTCGTGAGCAGTGAAGTTACAGGTATTGTCCAAACAGTTGTTTATGAAAAGTTAGGCGAATTTTTTGAGGAAAACCCCACCGTTGCGAAACAAATCGTCGACAAAGCATTGCTTGCCTCAAAGGCTCGTGAAGCTGCACGTAAAGCCCGTGACCTCACCCGACGCAAAGGCGTGCTCGAGGGCGGCGGCCTGCCAGGTAAGTTGGCCGATTGTCAATCCCGAGACCCAAGAGAATGTGAAGTCTATCTCGTCGAAGGTGATTCCGCAGGTGGTTCAGCAAAGACTGGACGTGACCGACGTATTCAGGCAATCCTTCCTTTACGTGGTAAGATTTTGAATGTTGAAAGGCAAAAGCACAACCTCGCCAAAGTATTCCAAAACCAAGAGATTCAAACGATGATTCGCGCACTTGGCGCTGGTGTTGGAAACAATCCAGAGGATGAAGGATCTTTCAAGCCCGATAAATTGCGATATCATAAAATTATCATCATGACGGACGCCGATATTGATGGCGCCCACATTCGAACGTTGATGTTGACCTTCCTGTGGCGTTTCATGCGTCCAGCAATTACCGAAGGCCATGTCTATATCGCACAACCACCACTCTATCAATTATCTAAAGGAAGAATCAGCAAGTACGCGTTTTCTGACGATGAGCGAGATCGGATTACAGCTGAACTGAGGGGCGACAATCCAAATACCAAAATCGGCGTTCAACGATACAAAGGTCTTGGTGAAATGAACCCAGAACAACTCTGGGAGACCACCATGGACCCTGCAACCCGGACAATGCTCAAAGTAACTGTTCAAAACGCTGAAGAAACCGACCGGATGTTTGAAATCCTTATGGGTGAAGATGTACCTGATAGAAGGGCGTTTATCGAACTCCACGCAAAGGAGGTGACCAACCTTGACATCTGATGATATTGAAGAAAACAGCGATGAAGCCGAAGTAGTCGAAGAAGTAGATGAAATAGTTTCTACCGAGAATGTATTGAACCATCCCTTGAATGATGAGATGAAAACTTCGTACATCAATTATGCAATGTCAGTCATTATTGGACGCGCACTGCCTGATGCACGTGATGGTTTGAAGCCAGTTCATCGACGTGTTCTCTACGGTATGTACGAAGGCGGCCATACCTCTGAAAAGAAATTCAGTAAGTCTGCACGTTCGGTCGGTGAAGTCATGGGTAAGTACCATCCTCACGGTGACCAATCGATTTACGACACCATGGTTCGTATGGCTCAGGAGTTTTCACTTCGTTATCCATTGATCGATGGACAGGGTAACTTTGGCTCAATTGACGGCGACCCGCCTGCAGCTATGCGTTATACGGAAAGCCGACTTGACCGAATCGCCAATCACATGCTTGATGATATCGACAAGAAAACGGTTGACTTCCAATCGAATTTTGACGATTCTGAGCAAGAACCAACCGTACTCCCAGCGCGTTTACCAAACCTCCTCCTCAACGGTAGCGATGGAATTGCTGTAGGTATGGCTACTCGAATACCGCCTCATAATTTGACCGAAGTCGCAGGTGCCGTTCACTTGCATGTCAATCGTATTCTTGAGGAAGGCGAAGCCAACCAAGGCATGCCGCAGATTTCTATAGAAGAATATATGGAGCATGTGAAAGGGCCAGATTTCCCGACCGGCGCTTCGATTCACGGCATCGACGGAATCTATGATATGTACACTACGGGTAAGGGCCGATTCCATGTTCGTTCCAAGTGTGACGTTCTTGACGATTCCAAAGGTAAGCGAATCATCATTCATGAAATTCCTTACCAAGTGAAGAAAGCAGACATGCTCGTTCATATCGCTGAATTGGTGACGAAAGGCTCTATGATTGGAATCCGTGATATTCGTGACGAATCTTCCAAAGAAGGAATTCGTGTCGTCATCGAAGTGAAGAATAATGCAGACCCACACGCTGTTTTGAATCAATTATTCAAATCCAGCCGTTTGCAAGAATCCTATTCAGCCAATATGATGGGTATTCTGGACGGACGTCCAGTTCTCTTGACATTGCCAGTGATGCTTCATACCTATGTCGCTCACCGTGAATTGGTTATCGAGCGAAGAGCTCAGTTTGAGATTGAAAAAGCGCAGGCACGAGCGCATATTCTTGAAGGTCTGGTCAAAGCACAAGACCGCATTGATGATGTGGTTGCCGTTGGTAAAGCCAGTTCCAGCCGAGAACAATTTGAAGCAGTTTTACGAGGTGATGAAACAATGCCAGGTATTGCTCCATTCAGTTTTACTGAACCACAAGCCAAGGCTATTGCTGAACGCCGTCTCTATCAATTGAGCCGTTTAGATGTTGGTAAGGTCCAAAATGAATATGCAGACTTACAAATTAGGATTGCCGATTTACAAGAAATTATTGCCTCTCGTTCACGCCGTCTCAGTATTTTGTTGAGCGAATTGGATGAAATGGTTGAACGTCACGGCGATGAACGCCGTTCGATTATTGACGCCATGCCACTTTCGATGAACCGTGAAGACCTCATCGAGGAACGAGCGATTGCTATCACCCTCAGTGAAGACAACTACATTCGTCATATGCCTGTTGAAATGTTCCGTGTTCAGAACCGTGGCGGTAAAGGACTCAAAGGTGTTGCAACCAAGAACGAAGATACTCCACAGTTGATTGTTACGTGTTTCAGCAAAGACCGTTTGTTGATCTTCACCGACAAAGGACGAGTGTATGGTCTCAAGGCTTGGGAAACACCTCTCGCTAGCCGACATGCACGTGGTAGCCATATCCGAAATGTGATTGAAAAGATTCAGGACGACGAAAACATTGTCACCATCTTGCCAATTTCCCGTGATTTACTCGAATCTCCAGATGGTCACTTCTTGTTGTTTGCCACTCGATTGGGGCTCATTAAGAAAACGAAACTCGAAGAATATGTTCGCATCAACCGAAATGGAAAGTATGCATTGCGCTTCAAGCTGGACAATGACAGTTTAGTCAATGTTCGAACCGGAACCAACGATTCCGCAGTCGTGATGATTTCAAGCACAGGCTTTGCCAGTCGCTTTGCTTGTTCAAATATCCGTTCCTCCGGCCGAGTTTCTGCTGGTGTCTATGGTATTAGGACGGGTAATCGTGGCGATGGGGGTCACGTCGTTGCTATGATGTCGACCGAGAACACCGATACTCAAATATTGACCATCACTCGAAATGGAATGGCAAAACGAAGCCGTTTGGGTACCGCTGAAAAGATTCCAGACCTCGATGTAACAGGAGTACAGAAAATTGATGCTGAAACTGGTGAAGGCAAGTTGCGAACCGATGGCTACCGCAAGACCAAACCTGGTGCTAAAGGTGCGTATACAATGAATCTCGACCATGAGAATGGTGATTACATTATCAGTGCTCGGCAGATTCCGAATCTTGAAGATAATGTGTTCTTACTTACTAAGAAAGGAATGATGATTCGTATCAATGCTGATCAGACCAAAGAAACCAAGAATAAGAAATCAAAGGGAACTCGAGTTATGGAATTGAGGAACGCAAAGAAGACAGGCTTTGTTGACCATATCATTTTCGCTGCCCGACTCCCTGCTGAACTGGTTGAAAGCGACTCACTGGATGATGATTCAGAGGGAAATTCAGAAGAAGAGTGATCTTCGTACTGAAGCGACGCCTTCAAACATGATTCCATTCTGTGCGTGTTTGTACCGGCCCCCTTCGGTCGTTGCGGTGATGTTTTTATGGATGAGCGCTCATTGATTTATAATTGGAATACTGTTGACTATGAACTCCACCGAAATCCAGCCAATCACCCCCATGGAGTTTGGTTCGATGATGAAACTCTTCGAGACGGATTGCAAAGTCCAAGCGCTCGAAATCCGACGATTGAGCAAAAAATTGAATTACTGACTTTCATGGAGAACCTTGGAATTCAGAAGGTTGACCTCGGTCTTCCTGGCGCAGGCCCATATCATTTGGAACACATTGATGCAATGATGTCTCATATCACTGAAAATGATTTCAAAATCCGACCCGGTGCAGCAGTTCGAACACTCATGAATGACATTGAACCGTTGGTGGAGTTACAAGCCAAACACGGCACTCCAATTCAAGCCAGCGCTTTCTTAGGCACCAGCCCAATACGTCAATACACTGAAGGGTGGACGATAGAAAAACTTCTTTCAACGATGGAAAAGCCAGTTTCTTTTGCAATTGAAAACGATGTACAAGTTATGTTTGTCACTGAAGATACAACCCGTTCGAAACCAGAAGATGTCAAAATCATCTACCAACGTGCAATGGAAATGGGAGTCCGTCGTCTTTGTATTTGCGATACATGCGGTCACGTTACTCCAAACGGTGTCAAAAAATTGTTACAATTCATCGATGAAGAAGTTATCAAAGATGGAGGCTATAAGCGTGCAGAAATCGAAGTCAATTGGCACGGTCACCAAGACCGTGGCCTCGGAGTTGCTAACAACATCGCTGCTGTTGAAGCAGGGGCTGATGTCATTCACGGAACTGCATTGGGTGTTGGAGAACGCGCCGGCAATGCTCCACTTGACCTGACCTTGGTCAATCTCAAACTTCTTGGAGTGATAGATAACGACCTTACTCAACTTGGTGCCTATATGGCTAAGGCGAATGAATACATCGAAGTACCTCTTCCTCGCAACTATCCCGTCTTTGGTATGGATGCTTTTGAAACTGGAACTGGTGTTCACGCCTCTGCCGTGATCAAGGCCATGCGGAAGGGCAACAATTGGTTAGCAGACCGAGTGTATTCCGGCGTCCCTGCAGGAGATTTTGGACTTAAACAAGTTATCCGTATTGGACATATGGCTGGTCGTTCAAACATCATTTGGTGGCTTGAACAAAACGGCTATGAAACTCCGGATGACCTTGTAAATCATATTTTTGAAGTGGCCAAAAGCCAGCGGCGAAACATGGAAGATGTCGAAATTAAGGACAAAGTCGAAGCTTTTCTCAACGCTTGATTAGGCCTCAGATTCTTCTTCATTCTCGGAGAATGTGTCACCTTTAACGGCATTTAATTCCTTTGTAACCGTCCATTCGGAGTCAACACTTCCGCCACTCCATTCAGCATCGACAGCGACTTCGTCGACTTCGGTTTCCTCTCGCCAAACAGGTTCACTTTGCGAGCCGCACACAAGAAAACGGCCGTTGACATCAATTTGGTCGTTCAACAGACGAAGATGCTTTGAAATCGGTAAGAAATGCCCAACAGGCATTCCTGCTGCAGTAAAGGGATTCGTGGCTGCTCCAATGATTAATCCATCTTCAGGTGCAACGACGTCGACGGTAAATCCTGGTGTTCCTGGGTCAGAGATGGTTGCGATTACTTCACCCTCACGCATCACCGAGCCTGCTGAAACAAACATGTCTAACAAGCCACTCTCACCTGCTCGTAGCCAGTGTGAACCACTTGCGAGCATTCGGAATCGCGGGCGATGAGGATTACCATCGATCATACGCAGCGAACGAAGAACATTCAGTACTCCATGCATAGCGACCTTGACCGATTCGTGGTCAAGCGAATTTGCCCCTCCACCTTCATAGGTAATGACTGGGATGTCAAGTTCGATTGCTGCTTTGCGCAAAGAGCCTGAAGGTGGTTTTGAGTCGAGAATAATTTCAATTCCAAAAGCTTTCGCAAGAATATTCGAACCTGCATGTGCTAAATTAGCGCGCAATTGTGGCATATTGGAGCGACCTTTTCCAGCACTGTGTAAATCGACAATTGCGTCAACATCGGAGAACAAATACTTCCATGTTTGAGCTGCCACTCGCCTTGTAGTTGAGCCTTTCATGTCTCCAGGAAAATTGCGATTCAAATCACGACCATCAGGAAAGTATCTCGATTTCGACCGATATCCAGGTAAGTTGACAATTGGCACAATACGAATCGTTCCAGCCAATTGCATAGGGTCGAGAGGTTTTCCAGTATCTGTAAAGTTGTTTGAAAGCAAGTGTGTACATGTTGAGGGGCCGGTTAACTCATCGCCGTGTACGCCACCAAGAATGGTAATGGTTGGGCCAGGTCGAATGCCATGGAGAATCGTGACTGGAATCGGCCATGAATCTCCCAAATTGGTATTGAGGAGAGGTAGATGAACGGTTCGCATGGTACCGGGTTTGATGATTTTACGATAGAAACGTGCATTGGGCCATTTTGAACTTCGGTCCCATTCGGGCCGGTCTTCTAATTTGTGTGCAGCCATTGCTTCTTGAATGGCGTTTCTTCGTCGTTTTGGAAGTTCATGGGCAACGCGAATTTTGGACTTCGTCCGTGGTTTCTTTGCTGCCATGGTGTTGGCAGTGAACCACCCTCAATAAGAATGCGTATATATCCACACAAACAAGCAAAGAAAACAAGTGCTTACAGGTGAGCCCAAGGATATGGAAGAAGTCGGTGTACAACGTCAATACGCTCCAAGTTCGATCTGTTTCGGATGCGGTCCAGCCAATCAACAAGGTTTGCGAATCAACAGTATTCGTATTGAAAACGGACTTTCAATGGAATTTCTGCCCGAACAACACCACCAAGCCTTCCCAGGTATGATTAACGGAGGAATCATTGGAACCCTTCTGGATTGCCATGGTAATTGGACGGCTGCTGTTGCGCTTATGGATGAACAAGGTCTCGAAGAGCCACCGTGTACCGTTACAGCCTCTTATACGGTTAAATTACGCCGTCCTACACCAACAGACGCCGTTCTCAAAGTGACCAGTCAAATCAAAGAATTAAGTGATGACCGAGTAGAAATCGAATTGCTCTTGGAAGCCAATGGCAAAGTCTGTGCAACAGGTAGTGGACTGTTTGTTGCGGTGAAAGAAGGGCATCCTGCTTATCACCGGTGGAGTTGAGCCAAACAATGGCAAAACCAAGCAAAGAGCAGGTTGTTCTCTTGGATGAATTGAGAAACTTCGTCATTGAGGTCATGCGAGATATGCCTGAGTGGGTAGATGCAAAGGTTGAGCGTTTACACTCAATTCCATTGGGTGTTCTTCGCAGAAATGCAACCCAACGTCACGGTGTTACTCGTTGGAAGCGAGATGTTGACCTTCGTTCTCTCAACCCAGAAGATGTTGAAGTGATTGATATTCACCCCCAAATGTTGAATTCACAGTGGAAGGCATATTCTGCCTTTGTCCTGCACCATGAATATATCCATGCGCTTGGATTACGTGCCCATAATACTCTTTTTCGACAACTGGAGGCGGCTTGGCCTGGTCATACAGCTGGCGCACATGGTACTCAGTTCACCGAACACCTGCGTCGAGAAAAAGCGATTTGGCTTTGGTGTTGCCCAGATTGCGAACAAGAATTCCCACGACAAAAGCCATCTCGTAAAAAATATCGATGTCGTAAATGCAATACACTTCTCATCGATAAAAAAATCTAAATATTGCCTTAGCATCAAACCATTGAATTGAAGGGAGATGATGAATACGGCAATCTATGGGCTGTCGGCATGTTGGTGAACAGCGGCCAATTCGTCCACTATTTCTTCTTCTCAGTGTGTTGCTGCTCCCTCTTTTATTTTCAGGAGTCCAAGCAAACTTGAATCAATCGACCGATGGTGGAGAACTTTTTTTATCATGTATTCAAGACAATGAATGCTTCTTAACTCCAGTCGCCACTGGAGAAGAAGTCATTTCGGATACGGTTTTTGCCTCACCTGCACAACCCGATACGGTAACTCTTGAATTTGAAATGGACCCGCAGCAAAAAGAGTTGGCCTTACTTCCGAGTCTCCTCAATTCGATGGTTATTGATTTGCGATTCACCGGTGAATTCTCAGGTACCAACAAACCCGAACTCGAAATTTCACTGATTCTTGCTTCAACGGTCTCAACATGGAATTTTGAAGCAGAAGTCATACCTTCAGCAACCACTTCAAATCCCTATACCTTGGAGGATGAAGCCCTCAATTTGAACGGAGAACGATTACTGTGGCCAGAGCAAACTGTACGATTGCGATTAACGTTTGTTCTTGACCGACCGGGAACATGGGAATTGCACCTTCGTGGAGCTTCTTCTTTGAATTTAGAAATCCAATGGTCAGAGGATATAGATGCTCGAAATATCGACGAGCCATCCAGCGACCTCGAACCTAGGTCGACCATTTTTGAAACGATTCATTACGGGGCCTTACTCGAGAATGATCGAGATTGTTGGACCTTTACGATTGAACAACACGAACTGTTAAACATCTATCTTGAATGGGAAAGCGTTCCAATCGAAATTCAACAAAGTCATGGTTTACCCGACCTTATTCAACCCTCTGGGCGCCTATCAGTTTCACCGGATGTAATTGTCAAAGAAAACGATGATTCGACTCGAATTACCTACCGTTGGCGTGCTCTTCCTCTCGGAGAATATATCTTCTGTATTGGAGGGACTGCAGGTAAATTCCAACCCTATATTTGGACCGGCCAACTTTCATATGAAGGCTCAGGCCCTCTCATTCCAAATGACTTTGATGGCAAGGCTTTCTACCCCTCAGGTACTGCGCTCTTAGGCGATGAAGATGAAGCAATTTCCCTCACACAATCTGGCTTTAGTCTTCTCTTCCTTGCCTTTTTAGCATTGATTGGATTTGTGATTGATGGCCTTCGTAATTCAACCTCTACCTTGCTTCGTTTTGGTGTCTTCACACCGGGTGTAATTTTCTTACTCGTTGGAGGTATTTTACATCCGATGTGGGTATTGGGTGAAGAAGTTCAAACCGAATCCGAAATACAACTTGATGATTTGATTGAGATGCGACTCCAACAATTGTGGGATGTTTCGTATCCTGGTGTCCCCGAACAAGTCTTAGTCACCCATACAGGCTCAACTTGGGGCATGTTAGATGGTGATAATTTACAACTCAGACTTCTTGTTGAGGAGGCACATCCACTCCCTGATGGCCGATGGCAATTGATTGTACCAGAATTACAAGATCTACGTTTAGATCAAGCGATTTTCTCTCAAGTTGCCCAAGGAGGCGGACAAACGACCGACGAAGGCATGCTTGAACAACAAACAGTTCGTTTCATCCTTCTCGCAGGGCGTTCTCTGCTCCTCGATATGCTGATGCTCGAAGCAATGATGGTGGTCGATGAACTTCCAAAGTCTTCAGTCTTCCATGTTGATTTTGATATGGTGAATGCTCCAGCAACGGGTTCAGTAAATGTTCCTGCTTGGTCAACACGCCCAGCATCAGTGAGTGTAAACGACTGGGTTCTGCTTCAAGGGGCTTTATTCCCAGAACAGATTTCTGTGAGTCTTTGCGATTGTGATTTAGACCTTTTAGATGTCCGTTTTATCGAATCGCCCGGCTTTGATATCGGTGATGTCCCCCAAAATATCAACATTGAGAATGCTTCAGGACTCATTGGTTATTCGACACAAGTTACCCTTTTTGGACTGTTCCTTTGTGTATTTGCAAGTCGAACTGAATATCAACGCCGTCAAAAGGCAAAAGCACTTGCAACAACTTTCTTTGGGCAAGAATCAAAGTGGAGTTGAAGTTCAGTTCTTGCCTTTCTTTGCCTTTTCTTTAGCATCCTGAATGACTTCATCAGAATCAACGCCTGCCTTTTTAGCAGCCTCTTTGATGGTTTCTTCTTCTCGTGCGGAGATTTCTCCATCTTTGGAAGCGGACTTAACTACAGCATCGATGTTCATCTTTGCGGCTTCTTCATCGGTAATGCCCAATGCTTCTTGGAAGGATTTCAATTCAGCCAATTCTTCTTCGGTGATGATTCCATCTTCCCAAGCGGCTTCATAGGATTCTAAAAGGAAGGAACGGTATGCGTCTGGATTGACTAGAACATCTCGGATCAGGCCATGATTCGGGCCGTCATCCTTTTGTGACATCTCAAGGATGGCAATCGAGCGACGCATTTCCTTTACTGCCATGTCTTTGAGGCCGTGTCCGGCCCAAACAGCACCCGCTGCAATGACAGCAGCAGCAAACCAACGCATAACGTCAGGATTAACAAATTCCCAAGGTGAGACAAGATGGAAAATACCGAGTACAGCCATTGCTGCACCACACATAACTTCGACCCAGTCGTTCATATCCGGTTCATCTTGAAAAATCGAAAGTCGTTCTTCAACCATTGTTTCAACATCATCGCCCATGTGTAAGGACACGAGAAGCCGGGTCTTATGGGTGTCGGATTGAACCTATCCAAGCGTTGTCCTTTTGGACTGTTGGCGCGACTGTCGATACATGGAGGGGACCGAGCGGGCTGTGATGGCCTTAGATTTGCCTCCAAAGGTGCTCAAGTTCTTGACAGAAACTTGGGGTATTAAACACCTACACCCCCCTCAACACGAGGCGATGCCGAGTGTTTTGTCAGGTGCCAACACTTTACTCGCAATTCCAACTGCAAGCGGTAAGTCATTAGTTGCTTACCTTGGCATTATACGGCGTTTACTCATCGATGAACCGGGCTCAAAGGCCGTGTATATTGTTCCTCTCAAAGCCCTTGCAAGTGAGAAGCATGAAGACTTGGTTGCCTTAGGTGGCGCGGTTGGATTAACGGTTGGGCTTGGTATTGGCGATGCATCGGGTGAAGCCAAAAGAATCGACGAATGCGATATTCTGGTATGTACTTCTGAAAAACTCGATTCATTGATGCGAAATCGGTCTGAACTTATGGCAAATGTATCGATTGTTATCGCTGATGAATTTCATCTAATGAATGATTCTACTCGAGGGCCAACCTTGGAAATAAACCTCACACGACTGCGATACCTTCGCCCGAAAGCACAAATTATCGCTCTTTCAGCCACAGTTGGAAATTGTGAAGAACTCGCAACCTGGTTAGATGCAAACCTCGTCATCTCATCATGGAGGCCCGTCGCTTTGGAATACAGCACGTTTCATGACTTACACCTTGAACCTCGGCTTGTTCAAGCCGCAGGTTTGTCGACAGAAGCAGATGTACTCCAACCTCCTCGTGATCTTGAAGGGCCAAAATCGCACCCGAGTTGGGTTGTTGTCAATGATGCAATCGACCAAGAGGGGCAAGTACTGATCTTTGTCGGAACTCGACGCAGTGCTCAATCCGAGGCTTTGAAACTCTCCAAACGAGTTGAAAAACGACTCAAAAAAGAAGACCCTGATCGACTGAAACGCTTGGAACTCTTTGCTTCATCACTTGAAGGAGGTAATCAAACGGCTATGGCGGAGCGCCTTGCCGAATCAATACGGGGAGGTATTGCATTTCACCATGCTGGCCTAACCCATGGCCAAAGAAAGGCCATCGAAGGCGCTTTCAAAGATGGTCTGCTCATTGGATTAACAGCAACGCCAACGCTGGCAGCAGGTGTCAATTTACCTGCGCGTAGAGTCTTGGTTCGAGACCTCAAGCGTTGGCATGATGGGATGAGTCGTCCACTTCCAGTGATGGAGGTTCGCCAGATGCTTGGCCGGGCTGGCCGTCCAAAGTACGATAGTTTTGGAGAAGCATGGGTCTTGTGTAAGGGGACGGATGGCTGGAGCATTGCTGATGATGTCAGCGAACGGTATTTCTTTGGACCCGTCGAATCGATTTCCTCAAAATTAGCAAGTGAACCAGCATTACGCGCTCACCTTTTGGCTTCAATCGCAACCGGAGGATTTCGTCATCGTGGTGAAATTGGCGATTTCTTTTCAGCAACTTTTCTTGGGGCAACCATCTCGAAAATGCAACTCAATGAACGCCTTGATGAAATGCTAAATTGGTTGGTTGAAGAACGATTTATTCGTAAAAAAGGCACCGATGAAGCCTATGCTCAACGTCGTGCAGATGCTCAAGTGAGCAGTGGTGAAGAAGAAAACTGGGACGATGAAATGCCAATCTGGGCAACCATCGCCCAATCAACTGGGGGGGTTGAATTATGTTCAAGTCGTTCAGAGCAAACCCCAATGCCCAAGTCATCGACTGCGTTTACACAGGCCTCCTTAGGTTTTACTTCCGCTTCTGATTTGGCTCACGTAGGAGGTTGGTCAGCGCCTTCAGCGAACGACCATTCCTCGATGGAATATGAAGCGACTCTGATGGGTGAGCGGATTACACAACTCTATCTTGACCCACTTTCGGCATCGATCTTACGGACAGGCCTACGAAGGGCTGTTCGTCGAAAAGTTCGTTTAAATGGTCCTGTGACCGACTTTGGATTGATGCATTTAGCATCTTCGACACCGGATTTCTTGCCACTTTGGGCTAAGAACTCTGAAATGGAACGAAGCTCTTCTCTTTGGCTCAAAACCAATGCTGTAGAAGATGAATTGCTTGCGGATGATTCGTTAGAAGAACGATTACTGGGTAAGGTCAAATCAGCATGGATGCTTGAAAAGTGGATCGAAGAGGAAACACTGCGCACTATCGAAAGTGATCTTGATGTCAGCCCTGGAGATGTCAATCATCGTGTCGACCTCATGGGATGGCTTCTTGCTGCTGCCCAGCAAGTTCTTCTGACGGATGACGCCTTTGCTGAAGAACACCTTCCAATCATTGGAGAAATTGCTACTATTCTCGATATGTTGAGGCAACGAATCCGGCATGGTTGTAAAACCGACTTGCTGCAATTAGTCAATATCAAGCATATTGGGCGTGCGCGTGCACGAGAATTGGCCGGTATGGGTATCAGGACACCGAAAGAGGTCATTTCAATGGACCGCCCGACCCGAAACAAAATCTTGGCAAAACGAGGATGGGGCCCAATGTTACTCGAAAAAATACACAAAGAAGTCGAAAAAGTTCTCCGTCGGCCCGAATCGCCAGAACAGCGGAGTAAGGCAACCATTCAACGTGATGACGATGTTCCACTTTTGGATGAGACTCCATCGGATAATTGAAAGAGAATATCCATCTGGAATCACCATGGCACAGCCTCCGTTCCCATGCTTTGCTTGGCGTTCAGAGCATCCAGTTGATGCCAAGAGGCTCCTCCAAACATTCCTTGAACTCCGTCCAAATTCCCAATGGGTAATGGTCGGTGATGGATGCGTGCAATCCAATCTTCAATTGTGGACTGCGTGGATGTGTGCATCACGCAGATGGATTCGTAAGACTTCATTGGCTCGTTCGCTCGACGCAGAGTTCTTGCGCTATCTTTCGGGAACTCACCATGTTTCTGAAGCCTTCAAACGGTCGGGTGTTCGAGATGATGACAATGCGGGTTTTGTTGTTTTTTTACCTGAGGCCACTGCAACTGATGAAACCCAAGCGGATTGCCAAGCGGTCAAATATGATTTTGAAGATATTGAACTCCAAGCAACTTCGATGCTTTCCCGTCTTGAACTCGAAACCAATCCGGATGAATATATTCTTTCAAAATCCGGGGCACTCCGACTGGGAATGAAATTTGAATCAGAACAAGAAGTCCTAACCGAATCTGCACTTATTGGACATATTCTCTCGTCTGAATTTACTTCGTGAGCAAAACGAAACAGAGTAGAGTTCAAACACCGTTGCTTCTACCGCCTTTGTATGGTGATGAGCGCAAGTCCAACAGATGAGCACAGACCGAGTACAGGTCGCTACCTCGATCAATCGAAAATACAAGCCGCACTTGACCAAGCTCAAGACCTTGGTGCATCGTATGCAGAAGTCCGATTGATGGCAATCACTGATTCGAGTGTCGCTCTTCGTGATGCAAAACTTGAACGAGCAATTCCTGGACAAGAGGTCGGCGTCACCCTGAGAATCTTGGCGGACGGTGCATGGGGCGTTCATTCGACTACAGATTTAATCTCCTTACCATCTCAAATTGAATCGACCGTCCGTCTAGCAAAAGCAGTTGCTGCTCGACGTTCCTCTAAAGACAGACCCGTTCAGTTGGCCGAAGTCCCCATCTTGCAAGACGAGATTCATTGGAAACCAAAGCAAGATGTTCGTCATACGGATTTACAAACCAAAATAGGCCATTTGAACACGCTCCATGACAGTGCGGCAGACGATGACCGCATCATTTCAGTTACATGTGGTTGGAGCGATGAGCACCTCCATACAGAATTGATGACCAGTGAGGGAATGAACCGAGTTTGGTCATTCCAACGTTCACTCATCAATGCGAGTGTCACCGGTCGAGATGGCAGCGAGGTTGTATCCTACAGAACTAGGCACGGGGGAGAAGGCGGACTTGAGGTCATCGAAGCATGCGACCTGGGGGAACTCGGAGAATCAGCCCGAATCGCTACATTACGCCTCCTCAAAGCAGAACGAGCACCTTCAGGTAAATTGCCATTGATCGCCGACCGTGATTTGACAGGCGTCTACATTCATGAAGCACTCGGCCACCCTTGTGAAGCCGACCTTGTGGCCGCTGGTGATTCATGTCTTGCTGGAAAACTTGGTCAAACCATCGGCAATGACATTGTATCGGTCGTTGATGACCCTACGATGCGTGGTGGCTACGGCGCCCATCCAATCGATGATGAAGGACTCGACACCCGTGAGAAAAATCTCATCAAGAAAGGTGTTCTTACAGAATACCTCAACCATCGAGAGACTGCACACCACTTTGGCCTAGAACCAAATGCAGGTGCTCGGGCCCAAGATGGCTTACACCACCCACTTGTTCGTATGTCGAACACAATGATTAAGGGTGGAACACACAATGACATCGATGAATTGATGGAAGATATTCAGTATGGCGTTTTTGCTTGTGGTTCCCGTGGCGGTCAAGTCGATACAGGTCGCGGCTCATTCCAATTTGCCGCCCAAGAAGCTTGGTTGATTGAAAACGGAGAAATCACCCGTCCATTGAAAGATGTAAGCGTGAGTGGTTTGACACTTCAAATTCTAAAAGATGTTGATGGATTAACTCGGGATGCACGTCTCGCTGCTCCTGGATTTTGTGGTAAAGGTCAAACTGTTCCTGTTGGTGACGGCGGCCCAATTATGCGAATTTCTCAAGCATTGGTGGGCTGAAGATGCTTCCGGATGATGCAGTCGACCGCATTGTAGAGGGTTGCCGAAGCATTGGTGCTCTCTGTAAAAGCCAAGGCGTTCAGCAATGGGAAATCGTTGCCACGCAATCCTATGGCCACAGCATAGACATTGAAGCGGGTAAAATCGCCCTTGCTGCCGGAGGCGGTGAAGGCGGATATGGTATTCGGGTTGTCGAAGATGGACGATTTGGTTATGCTTATCTCGTCGATTTAGCCTCTGCGGATTATGCCATTCAACAAGCCCGCGATATTGCCAAAGTATCGCCTTCGGTGAAGGGTTTTATCCTTCCAAGTGAACAAGAGGCGAAAAAAGTAGGAGGATTATTTGACAAGAACATCCTCAGTATTGGTCCTGAAGATTTGCTTGAACAGGCTGATGCGATTTTGAATGAAGTTGCTTCACTTGATGAACGAGCCGTTGTTACAGGCGGCGGTTTGGGCGTTGGAGCAAGTGCAGATGCGATTTTTTCCAGTGAGGGAATCGAATCCAGCGGTGTGACAACTTCACACGGAATTGGCGTTCAAGTTTCCATCGATGTCGATGATGAGTTGACCAGTTCATACGAAGGTGATTCAAGTTGTCAACGCCTTCAGAATGTACCTGATTGTATTGCTGTTGCTGTTGATTGGGCACAGAAGACCCGTGGCCCTATTGAAGTCAATACCGAAGCACATGATACGCCAATTTTGATGACAAGTGAAGGTTTTTCACCGTTGTTTTCAATGGTCGTTCCCTCCGCTGTCCGAGGTGACCGATTGGTTCGAAATGAATCATTCTGGTCTGGAAAGCAGGGTGAACTTGTGCTTGCTGACGATCTTTCGCTCATCGATGATGGACGAATGGAAGGCGGAAAATCAGCTTCTTCTCGAGATGGAGAGGGCGTTCCTACACGACGCCAAACCTTGGTCGAAAACGGTCGCCTTGTAGGTTCATTATGGTCGACAAGAGATGCTGCACAACAAGTGGCAGAAGGGCGTATTGAGCATGCAGAAACCAACGGTTGTGCAGTTCGAGGTGGTCATCAAAGCCCACCGAGCACTGGCTGTGCTGATTTACAGATGGTTTCATCTCGAAAAAGCTCCTCTCAAGAGGCCCTTCTTGAACGAATGCAAGACGGTTATATCGTTCACAGTGTCATGGGTGCGCATACTGCGAATCCAACCAGTGGTGATTTCTCGGTTACATCGAGTACGCTCTTGCGAGTCGAGGGTGGAGAAATTCTTGGACCGGTCAAGCAAGCAGGTCTTTCGGGTAATCTTGCCAAGGCTCTTTCTCAAGAAGTGTACCTTGGAAATGATGTTCGCATACAAGGATCTTATTCCTCCGGCAACATGCACCTTCCAGACGTCTTGTTGATGCAAGGACTACGAATCAACCCCGCATAAGTCTCTCAGTCGCTTGATTCGATAATCAACGGAAAGGAACAAAGTTCACGGCATTCTTTATGGTCTGTCGTCTCTCCTGTAGTTATCCATGGAGGTCAAGGGAGTGTACAGTCTCAACCAACCCGCACGAAAGCCCGCAGCCTGTTCTCCGTACAGGCCTCGAACGAACACGCCTGGCGGAGGTCATTGCAATGTCTGAAAAATACGAAACGCACGTTAAATCGATACTCGCAGAATGTCCGGATGCAAATCCGGAAGAAATATCTGCTGCTTTTGCAAAATACGAAACTGAATTCTTTATTCCACCGCAAGACGCTATGCGTTCGATTCTTCGACGCTTCAAGGGTGAAACAACTCCTACCCCGTCAGCAGGGACCTCAGGTTCAACGTCATCAGCACCTAAACCCACTCGTAAGGTGAGCCGATTAAGCGAATTGAAAGGCGACGACCGAGAAATCGAAATTGAAGTAGAAATTATTTCCCATAATATTCGTGACCAAACGATTCGAGGCGAGGAAAAGCAAATCGCCTTTGGACTTCTTGAGGATAACCCTTGGGAAGAGAATGGCGAAAAGAACCGTTGGGAATACAAAGACTGGGGCCCAAACTCCAACATTACTCCTGGTTCAGTCGTTCGTATTGAAGGTGCTTCAGTCAATGAATATCAAGGGAAAATGTCGTTGAACATCAACCAATCAACCCGTATCGCAGTTATTCGCGAAGGAACACGCCCTGTGACCGCACCAGGCGAGGCTCAAGACATCTCGAGTTTGCCATCAGAGGGCTATGTCTGTATTGTTGGACGAGTTCTTGCCATTCGCCCCGACCAGATTCACCGCAAGGATGGTACCGGCTCAATCGATATCATTCGAGGCCGCCTGGCTGATGAAACAGGTACCATTGGTTTCCTTTCATGGGAGCCACTTGAACACGAAGTGGGAACACTTCTCAAGATTGAAAGTGCACAAGTTCGAACTTTCCGAGATACACCTGAACTCAACTTCGGGCGAACAACCAAAATTGAAGTCTATCATGATAAGAATTTTGCAAATGTCGACGCGCTCTCTGAACAGACCGTACTGACTTTATCCGAACTCCGTGACGGAGCACGAGATGTTGACGCAGTCGTTCAGATCACTGAATGGGCAAAACGTTCGTTCACCCGTGATGGTGAAGAACGATTCCTTTGGTCGGGTCAAATCGCTGACCCAACCGGACGTTGCAGAATGAGTGCATGGAGTGAATTGCCCATTACTGAAGACCAATTGCCGTTAACTGTTCGTCTCAAAGGCGTACGAGTTCGTGCTTGGCAGGGAATTCCAGATATCACCATTGACAATATCGACCAAGTCGAAATACTCGATGCACCCCCTTGGGACAGCGAATTGGATTTGAAAAACCATACCGTTGAAGTCGCTTTGCATGAACTTTCTACCGGTGCAAGCCGAATCGGAATTTCAACCAGTGCAATTGTGGTCAGTGTTCGAGAAGATTCTGGCTTTATTCAACGGTGCACAGAATGCCGTCGAGTTCTCCGAGAGGGAGCTTGTGCAGATCACGGACCAAATGATGGTAATAACGATATTCGCCTGCGTTTGGCCATTGATAATGGGCGTGCAAGTGTCTCTTTGTTGACGAATAAAGACGCAACATTGAGTCTTCTTGGAATGAATGAATCCGAACTTCAAGGCGCTATTGACGATGCTGGACAGATTGCTTTTGTTCAATCCTTACGTGAAAAGATGCTCGGACGTAAAATCAATGCTTCAGGCCGTACCATTGTCGATGAACAAGGTGCAATGCTGCTCGCAGATGGTGCTTCAATGATTGAAGAAGATGCAGGATTACGGGCGACTGAAATCCGTGCTCAATGGAGGGTTGTTTGATGCAATCTGGAACACGTGCAAAGCGCCAACCTGCTTGGCACATGCTTGCCTCTGAATACAGTGAGGCTACGCTCAATGAGAAAGGCTCAGGCGAATATGACCCGTCCTTTGTCATCACGAAACTTGGCGCTAAAGTGAACAGAGTGGTCGTAGCGGGACTTTTGGAACGTCTTGAAGTTCGAGAGACATCCAACGGTTCAACACTCCACCAGGGACAAATGCGTGACCCATCTGGGGTCCATTATTTCTCAGTTGGAGATTATGCAACTGAATCGATGCGTGAACTTACATTGGTTTTGGCTAACAAACTCGAAGCTGGAGAGCCGGTACTTCTTCTCATGGTGGCCAAATCAAAATGGTATCAAACCGATGAAGGAGCAATCTATACTTCACTTCGTCCCGAAGAAGCTTGTGAGATTGATGCACAACAGTATGCTCTTTGGCTGACTCGAACCTGTGAAGACACTCTACAGAGAATGAAGCATTTTTCTGATTCGTTATCGGCTGAACCTACACGAGAAGGATTGGTTGGTGCTGGAATTCCGGAACACATGGTCGATGGGCTGCTTGTTTCTCGAAATCATTATGGAGAGATTGATATTGAGAATTATACACTCAACATCATGCAAGCTTTGGATATTGCTGAAGGGCGCATGGAGGCTGCCAGTCAGCCTGTCGCTGCACCTGCTCCAAATCAAGATGCAGATGCAGATGCAGATGCAGATGAAGCCGCTACTGGTGACGAATCTGAAGTAAAGGAGACGATTATCTCGATCATTGAGCAACTTGACCAAGGCGATGGTGTCGATTTTGAAACTGTGTTAACCAATACAGTCGCACGTGGATTTGACCGAAGTTTGGCTGAAGATAAACTCGATGAACTTTCAAATGAAGGCACACTCCACGAACCAAGATTTGGTTGGTTTAGAATCGTAGCCTGAGGGTTTCGACCCCCAACATTGAAGGCCTTGCCACTGCGTGGGTAAAATAGAGGTAAACATATGGCTGGCATAGATTTTTTTATTCGCCCCGCATCAGGGACTACAAGTGCAGATTGGGTTCGTATACCCAATTGTGACATGAAAGTCCGTCTTACACGCCGCCTTACACGCACAATTATTCGTGGCGAAGAAGGCGACGACTTGCATGATGAAGGTTCAGAATCAGCCGTTTATACCGTGAAAGGTGAAATCGTGCTTGATGATTACAAGCGTGTCCTTACCATGTTCCGGTCTGGCCAACCTTACATTCATGATCCATTTGAAGAACGGGATGTCAAAGTAATCTTTGCATCGATGGAATATGATGGTTCAAATGAAATGTTCAAATTTGAATTACTCGAAGATATTGTGTGAGGTGAGATTATGCGAAAATTGGATGAGCAGAGAGAAATTCTCTATGTTATCCGAACATTGGATGTCTTAATGTCCTCAGGCGTTGGTCTTGAAGCTGCGATTCACACTATTGGAAGTGGCGGTTACGGCATCATTTCAGAAGATTTCTCAGGCATAATGTCCCGTTTGCGAAAAGGAAGCAGCCGAGGATTAGGCTCTGAGTTGAAGAGTATGATGAACAAAGCAGATTCGGAAGGCTATCGCCGACTCCTCAATACAATGTACACGAACGTCACACAGAACACTGACATCATTGAAACCATTCGAAAGCAAGGGACGCGTATGGAAAATGAACGTTCCGAGTCAGTCAACAAATATATTGAAGCACTCGGTTCAGTTCCTGAAACTCTACTTTCCATTGGAATGATAGGCCCGATTATCTTAGCAATTGCCGGACTTATTCCACAGTTGATGAGCGGGGATTTAGGTGCATTCATGAAATTACCACCTGCATCTACTATCAACTTCGTGGTGAATGCCGGACTCGTTTTGACATTGTTTGGAATGTTCATGATTGGCTTAAAAGCCCATACGAAGGACCCGGGGTTGTGATTTTATGATATACGGGTTCATTGAAACATTCAACGAGAATCTCTTCTTACTTGTGCTGCTTGTCTTCGGTATAGCAAGTGCCGCTGGTGGAGTTCCTCCAATGATTGAGCGCAAAAGACGCCGTTCTATAGAAAACACCCTCCCCTCTTTACTCGAATCGCTCTCGGATTCAGTTGGTGCAGGACGTGGTATTCAAGAAGCGATGATGGAGCAATCACGAACGCTTCCTGGCGTGCTTGGACAATTACTAAAAGAAACTCTTGAAGAAAGCCATTCTTCCTCATTCGATGCAGCACTTGCTGCGTTTGCTGCAAAAACGCGTTCATCACAAGTCCAACGTGTCATGGTCTTGATTGAGACTGCAATAGAACAAGATGCCCCCCTTCAAGGCATCCTTTCGGATTTAGCAATGGATTATGAACGCTTGAACGATCTAATGAATAAGCGTGAAGAAGAATTACTGGGCAAAGGTATACTCATCGTTCTGTTCATCAGCATCGGTTTGCCAGTACTTATCGCCTTCATCGTTGGATTATTTACACCTGCGAGCAAAGGTTTTCAAATTGATTCATTCAATGTCACCTTTTCACTTTTCTTTGGAGCAGCATCCGCAATTGCGATTGGCGTTTCCGGTCGAATGCTCGGGCGATTTAAAGATGCACTTTGGTGGATGCCAGGGTGGATTGCACTTTCAATGGGCCTCTATCTCGGGGCAGTCATAATGATTGGAGGATGAAAAAATGAGTGAAACAGTCTTAGCACAATACGGTCGAGTAACAATTTATACTGAAGAAAATCATCCATCGCCGATTTATCACGTCGATGGAGAAATTGAACCCAATCCCTATGGAGACCTCGCTGTTCTTTTGGAAGATGATGCACTTGAAGAAGTGATGTATAATGGTGGAACACAATGTGTGAAAGTCGCCCACCGTGACCATGGTATGTGCCGAACAAATCTTTGGGTTGATGATGATTCAGGAATTCAAATTGCCAAGAACATCGCCGCCTATACCAATGTACCACTTGGCGATGGACCCGGCCTTGTTCCCATCTTCGATGGCCGACTTCCCGATGGTTCCCGTGTCAACGGAACTATTCCACCTGTGACTCCTGATGGTCCTACACTCACCATCCGTAAATTCCGAGAAGACCCATTAACAATGATTGATTTGGTGAAGTTCGGTACTGTTAACTCCCGTCTTGCAGCAATGATGTGGGTTTGGATTGAAGGTCTCGACAGTCGCCCTGCAAACTTTGTTATTGCTGGCGGAACAGGTTCTGGAAAAACTACTACACTCAATTGTCTAGGGATGTTTATTCCATGGGACCGCCGTTTGCTCACTGTAGAAGATACCGCTGAATTGCAAGTCTATCACGACCACTGGCTTCGCATGGAGACTCGCCGACAACGCGCAGATGGAACCCCTGAAGTCGATATGAATGATTGTCTCAAGTCAAGTCTTCGTATGCGACCTGATCGAATCATTGTTGGAGAAGTTCGTGGACCCGAAGCAGCAACTTTGCTTACTGCCATGAATACTGGTCACGACGGTTCATTCGGTTCGCTGCACGCGAACACGGCTCAGGAAACGGTCACTCGTATGATTAACCCTCCAATGAATGTCCCACCAATTATGCTCGGTGGACTTGATCTAATCATCATTCAAGCACGACTTCACGTCAATGGAAAAACTGTTCGTGTAATTACTGAAGTCGCTGAGGTTGCAGGTATGGAGGGTGACAAACCCCGCTTAAACATCATCTGGAAGTACAATGCTGCCAACGGTCAAATCGAGGAAACAGGAATACCTTCCAAACTTCGCGAAGTAATTTGTTCAGCTGCTGGTATCTCACCAGATGTGTTCGAAAAACACGTTGCACAACGTCAAGCGATTATCCAAGACTTGGCACGCCGTGATATTCACGACATCCAAACAGTAACACAAGTTATCCAAAACTTCTACGCATCCCGTTGAAGAGGATTAACCACGTAAACGGGCGAGTAAGTCATCGATAACATCAATTTTTCCGCGAGCTGAATTGAGTCGCTCAGATGCATCACTGACGGATTCAGCAATGACCATTTCCACATCTGGCTGTTCTTCAGTTTTCGGTTTGAATGCTTCTGCAAGTGCTTTCAGTTCAGTCACAATAGCGTCGACTTGATTATCTGATATCATGATTCCAGGTGCAATTCGAGGAATTTCTGAAGGAGATATAAAACCTAATTCAGCGCCAATTATTCCAGCACAAGCAAGAACCCTTGGACGTAGGTCGATCGTGTTGACCTCATAACCTCTTGATTCAAGGAATCGAATCACCAAGGCTTGTTGTGAATCTGAGAAACTTCCTTCACTCGATTCAAGTACAGTTTCAACCAATTCTTCAAAGCCAGCAATGTTTCGTTCAAGGCGGTCAACAGTCATTCGCTCAATATCGGAGAAATGAACAGCACCATGTTGGAGAACACGAAGAATACGATTACGACGTGCAATAGATGGGTCTTGAAGTGCTTCTGCTTGGTGGATTTCTACATGCAGGTCGAAAAGGGCATGGAGTCTTCCAGAAATACTTGGGATTCTCAAATCGAGTCCCATGTCATGTCCAATTTGTTCAAAGGTCATTCGTGCACGAACTAAATCGCCGTCCGAAGATGCGAGGGTATTATTCAACTGACCACGGAGCACATCTCGAGCGTTTTCAAAATTACGCAGTGCTTCACGCTCTCTCCAAGAGTTTGGCATTGCAAAGACTGCGTCTTTTTCAGTTTGAGATCGGAACTCAAGTTCCATCAAAGTATTACGAATCCCGTCACTTACCGCAGGAATTTCGACTGCAAAACCATGGCTGGAGAGGCTGCGAATGAATGCTTCAAGGTCTTCTCCATCACTGGTGCTGCTCACTGCTAAGAAATCTCTTCCAGCCGATTCAATTTCTGCTGCTCGAGATGTCAACTCCAGTAAAACTGCTTCGACTTCGAGGCTGTGTTCGACAACCTCTGCAACATGAGCACTTTGAACCATTGCTGGTGTGCCATCGGTGTCTCTTTCCCTTTGTCCTGCTCGAAGAACATCATCGATTGAGGCAGCAAGCGGGGCGCGTGATATTGGAATTCCTTCTTGTGCGAGTTCAGTACGCATTTCTGTTTCTTCTTCGAACGTCCACCCTTCTGGGTGTTGAGACACAAATGTCTCGGCCGTTTCGAGCACGACATCCTGTTCATCAATATTGGTTTGTCCGGGCGATTCATTCTTAGAATCTTCAGTCGGACTTGGAATTTCGATAACCGAGTCGCCGCTTCTTGGACGGCGTAGACTCTTCTTGACTTTACCCCAGCCACCTTGTTGATAGGCTAAAACGCCCGCGATACGAATAAGTAAAGCCTGCTTATTCCCAGAAAGAGGCAATTCCAATGTCTTACACAATTCATGTAATTCATCGCGAGTCAATGAATCCAGTGATTCAGGGACGAATTGTTTGGGGTCGTGATTAAGATGCAGATACAGGCGTTGACGCCGAGCACGAACAGAGCCTGATTTTTTGATACCAAATATTCCAAGAATCTCGCCAATTTCGGCGTTCATGAGGTTTTTAATTCCATTTGGCGAAAGGTCCCATTCGTCCAATATAAGTTGTTGAATCAGTCGTCCTCTGACCACTTCGACAGAGCCATTTTTTGGTAAGTTGTACGTGACCGCTAGCTCTTTGAGTCCATCAAAACGCGCTTGATAGAGTTCGTTTAAGAGTTCGCCTTTTGCAGTCACAGTCTCACCTACCGTGGACTTTCGGTTCAAAGGGGTATATGTGTCTTCGCCGTGTTGCGATGCGGAAAAGTGCAATTCTTCGACTGTTTCCATCTCCCCATTTGCGTGTAGAGTGTAGATTCTACGAGCAATGGTTTGAAGAGTATGAAGCACTGGAGAGTCGTGATGGCAAGAACCGTGAAGGCTACAAAGCTCGCTCTCAGGGAAGCGAATGGGCTTGTCGAATCCCTACGTGAACTGGTTTGGTCAGATTTGAAAACTCAGTATGCTGTTTTTGAAGAAATACTTCATTCACGAATTAGCGATGCTGAAGAAGCTATTCTTGACGCCACGAAAGGAAAATTGGCTATCGTTGCTGGAATTGGCGTGATGCGAACAGAACTCGAACGAGCTCAGCGTCGATTTTCTCGCTCAAATGATGCCAGTGAGTTACGAGAACTTTTAATCGATTTAGGAGGTCGAATTTCCCGTTTGAGAGAAGCGAATGACAACATTGTTGAATCACTTAAATCGGTATTGAACCCAAACTTATCCGGCATTGAAATGGTAGAAAAATTTGCTTCTGACCTTCAACGCTCAGCCGGGACCTGGGAGCGTAACGGCCGTGAAATCGATGAATCGATTCTCGAATTATGTGATGATAATGAACCGGCTGAACTCGGTAATTTTGAGCAACATATTACCAAACAAGGGTATGGAGCATTACTCGAACTTCCGGCTCATTCCTCTTCTGATGAAGAGGCTTGAAGTGAATGGAGATTCAATAAAGCGGGTTTTGCAAGGCTGTATTCTTCGGGAAGTCCGGGATATTTCCTTACCATTTCTTCATGTTCAGTTTGCATATTGTCGAGCAAAATTGTAAATTCTTTGAGAACATTAACCATTCCCATGTGGCTTTCTTCAAGTTCGCATATACGTTCTGCACTTGCAGTTACAGTGCCAGAAAAGTTCAAAGTTTCAATTTTTATTTCCAGACGTGGACTCGTAGACATGCCCTTCTTTGGAACTGAACGGGCCCATTTTTCGGCCCCAATTAAACGCTTTCCACTTACTTTCCCTTGTGTTAGCGTTGAGTCAAGGAATGAATCATTGGTGAAGTCGTCATTTGACCGCTGCGCTTCGTTAAGAATCGTCTTAAACTTCCGCTGTTCGACAAAGATGCCAACAATTGAATGAATTTCTTCAGGCAACGAGTCAAGTAAAGCCGCTTCGATTCTATGAGCGAGGTACGCACTTGGATCGAACATCGGCAAAACGATTGCACTCGGAAACCCCGTACGGCTGACCAGTAAAGTGAATCCATACAATGGTGGTGGAATGAAATGGGTACGTTCAGGGTTTTCACGTTGCAAACCAAGAGTATGGCGGCGTGATTTGAACTTCAATGCCGAATGTTCACCCCGTGAGACGATGAATCCTTCCAATAATTGTTCTTGGCGACATTCTTCAATCCAATGGATTCGGTCTTCTTCATCTAAATTGAGATACGCATCAAGTTTGCCGATACGGTCAGCAAATTGTTCACTGGTCAGTAAGATGAGGTCGCTACGAAGACGGCGCATTTGTCGTCGGACCAGTTCGTTGTCACATACGACTAAGGCCTGTGAACACAAATATTCTGGTTTGTCGTCCGAGACGAGGACCCATGTCGGTTCTCGGCGTGGTAGAATTCCAACGATTGATAATCCCTCGACATCGAGGTTTCTCCAATCCAAGGCACTCATTGCTACAAGGTCGCCAGTACCCTTTTTGAGAGTTTCAATTGCTGATTCAATATGGGGGAGTTGGACCAATTTGAAATCAAAGTTCTTGCGGTTTTGTTCGATGGTTCGTTCAATTTGGAGACGTACACCATCACGGCGTGATGCAGTGGTTAGAACTTCAAGTCGAACCTTCTCTGTCAACACATCACCTCGGCGAGGATGAATCCTCACATTACAAGGCCGGAGACTACGGGTTAAGAAGGACACCCCTGTAGGAGAGTCGTGGCGAGTGTTGAGTTGGAAGCCAGTGACCGCCTCGAAACAATGAGGCTTTTGGTCGATGCCGAGCTTGAGGCGTTGATTGAAAATGAAATCAAGAATGGCTCGGGACAAGTTGCAGAACTTTGCGGCTCAGTACTACTTGCAGGTGGTAAACGCCTTCGCCCATTATTGATTATCCTGGCCCATGAAATAGCTGGAGGTACTGAAATCGAGGAGATTATGCCGCTTGCACTGGCATCTGAAATGATTCACACAGCAACCTTGGTCCACGATGACATCAATGATGAAGCCTCACATCGACGAGGAATCGAAACAATTCATTCTCGAGTTGGTCTTCCAAAAGCTGTAATTGCTGGTGATTGGTTATTTTCAAAAGGTTTCGGACTTGGTGGACGATATGATGAACGAATTGTCAGTATCTTGGCCCAATATTGTGCTGATCTTGCAGTTTCAGAATTCGAACAACTTGACCATGTTCTTGACCTTACGACTTCTCCAGAGGATTACCTCAGTATTGTTCGAGGAAAAACGGCTGGACCTTTTTCAGCTGGCTGTCATGCTGCGGGCTTAGTAGCGGGACTTTCTGAAGAGCAAGCATCTTCGCTCAAATGTTTTGGAATGGAACTCGGAATCGCCTTCCAATTGGTCGATGATTTACTTGACTTACGAGGTGATGAACGAATGGGTAAACCCAGAGGAGCAGACGTTATAGAAGGGAAAATGACACTCCCCTTGATTCATGCACTGACTCTCTCTCATGGTGAAAAGCGACAACGTCTCGCCTACATCATAGAACATTTCACCGATGATTCGTTTGATGAATTGATGGTGCTGCTCAATCATTCTGGCAGTTTGCATTATGCAGAAATATTAGTGAGCACTCATTTGGAACGAGCAATTGCAGCACTCGAAGTTTTTCCAGAAAGCGATGCAAAGAGTTTGATGCTCCTTGTCACTGATTATGTCATGCGTCGACATGTGTGAGGGATTATATGGCTCGAAAAGAGGTCGAACATCACCAAGTGATCATCATTGGTGCAGGGCCTGCAGGTTCCGCATGTGCTCAACGACTTGCCGAAGATGGCATTGATGTTTTGATGTTAGAACGTCGAGAGGTTGTTGGGAATCCTGCTCAATGTGGTGAATGTATTCCAAATTGGGGTGAGGTCGTTGGTACTTTTTCTCATCTTGATGACCATCAGTGGCTGAAAGATTATTTTGAATTTCCCGATCGTTTACGACTTCATGATCTTGATAATATGCGTGTTTTCCTTCCTTCGGGAAAAGCCTACCATTTCGATTTGGATGCTTTCGCAGGCCATCGTTTACACTTTGATGGATTCCTTTGTGACAAGGCGATAAACGCCGGTGCTGAGATTCATACCGGTGAAGCACTGACTCGGATTCAACACCAATCGAAACTTGACCGAGATATTTTGATTACAAGCCATGGCCGGTATTCATTCGATTTCTTGATTGATGCAAGTGGCTCATTGGCACATGTTGCTCGGCTGCGCCACGGTGGCGATGAACGCTATAGACCACAAGACCAAGTTCCTACAGTCTATGCTCAAGTTCAAGGGAAAGTACCAGAAACCTTTGATGTTTTTTTGGGTTCAGTAGCCCCCTCTGGCTATGCATGGATTATCCCAAAGGGCCCCGACACTGCAAATGTTGGTATCGGAGTGCGTGCTGGCTCTTTAGAAGGTAATTTGAAAGATCATTTGATTGAATTTTGTGCCTCCTTGGATTTTGAAATACTTTCTTGGGGTGGGGGCTGGATTCCGATGGGTGGTCCAGTGAAGACAATGGTTGATGGCACAACATTGGCTGTTGGCGATGCGGCTGGGCTGGTCATGCCAAGTAACGGTGGTGGTATTTCTCAAGCGATTATTTCAGGATGTTTTGCAGCGGAAGCGATTCTTGACAATCTTCGAGATGGAACTTCGTTGACCATGTATGAAACTCGAGTTCGGGCCTCGATGGGGAGGGCATTGAAGAATTCTCTTCGCTCCAAGAACATGGGCTATGCGTTCTTCAAAGGGGACTTTGTTACAGAAGCGTTGTTGAGAATCCTTGGTCCAATCGGTGGAATCAAACGGGCCATGGAATGCGATAAGCCGATGTGGCTTTTCTGAAATGACGGAAAAGAGGGATTCTCACCTTCTTTTGAAACGGTTGGTTCAAGTCCTATCGATACTTCAGTCGTTTCATGCGCAATGTGCGGAGGTCACTTGACAATGAGGCAGTCAGCCCCGTTATCGCCACCGTATTGCTGCTTGCAATCACAGTTATGCTTTCCAGCATGGTCTTCGTTTTGATGCAAGGTACACTTACCACGACTGAGAAACCTCCTGCACAAGCGACCGTCAGTGTTCGTGGATTGTCAAACGGTTTCCACGTGATTCGTATGACGTCTCTGGACCAAACAATAGACCCAGCTAAGATTCAGTATGACCTTTATCCGGATGATTTGGATGACGGTGACCCGATTCGTGGTACAGTCAGTGACTCGAACGTCTATGGGCTGATTGGGGCCAACGTTTCTTTCCATGATCGTGATGCAGGTTATTCAGTGAGTCAAGGTGATTATTTTGTTATCGACTCGGCGACCGTAGGCTCTGATTCAGGTACCTGGCGATTCAAACTCGTTGACTTATCCACCAATTCGGTAATGGTCGATGTTATTTTGCCGCCGATAGAAATTTAGTTAGCCACCGATGAATGACATCTCTACGGGATGTCTTGTTTCTTTGAGTTGAGTTCTTAATTCTGAATATCGGTCTTCTCGATGTGTCCAGATATCTCGAATAATCGTTGCAATCTCTTGCTCATTCGCACCAAAGCGAAGGATTCCACGTATGTCAAATCCTTGTTCTGAAAATAAGCATGTGTAGATTGAGCCATGCGCAGAAAGTCGTGCACGAGAACAATCTCCACAAAACGGTTTGGTCACCGATTCGATGAAACCAACGGTTGAACCATCAACCAGGCGCCATAATCGGGCAACATCAGAGGGGTGAGCAGCAGCTCTTGGTTCAAGTGGTCCGAAATGGTCTCGTAGAACCTCCCTCATCTCTTGTCCACTCATCACCGAATCCAGGTTCCAATTATTGGTGGTTCCGACATCCATGAACTCAATGAACCGGACGGTTATGTTGCGTTCGCTACAGGCTTTTGTTAAAGGAACGATTTGAGACTCATTGACGCCTTTTTTGATAACGCAATTGACTTTAACTGGTAGGCCAACCTTTTGAGCAGCACGAATTCCCTTGAAGACATCTTCGGGAGAATTCTTACTGTCTGTAATCGTTTGAAATAATTCTGTATGCACAGCATCGAGGCTAACAGTGATTCGGTTGAGGCCACTCTTGAACAGTATCTCAGCATGACGTTCAAGCAGCACACCGTTGGTGGTTAATGCGATATCAAGTTCAGAATCAAGGTCTCGTAGTAAAGCGATAAAGACATGTAAATCTCTCCGAAGAAGTGGCTCTCCACCGGTGATTCTGACTTTTGAAAGCCCCAAAGGGAGCAAGGACGCTACCACACTTGTCATTTCTTCGTAACTCAAAATTTCCTCTTTTGCCAAAAAGACATGTTCAGGTCCAAAGTTTTCTCTCGGCATGCAATATGTGCATCGAAAATTGCATCGATCGGTAATGGAGATTCGAAGGTCCCTCAATGGGCGACCGAGTGAATCCTGCAACGACATAGTGCAGGCTATGCGGCTGAGGCTTTTTATTCTGTGTTGCAAGGGTTGATGGGTGCTTGGAGTCTGGGACCATCATGGGGAGAGGTTGGGTGAAGCGTTGGACCTCATCTGGCAAAGATCACCGACGTAACGACCTTCGTATTCTTCGAATCACGCCGAGGTCGAATTCGACTCTGATTCAATGGCAGTTGCCACCTTCAAAGAGCCATTTAATTCGGGCACTTGCTTTGTTTTCTCAAACTCAACAACACGTCACATTGGAGAACGTAGCCTCTGCAGGTGACGATGTGAGGGCAATGCGATGCAGCCTTGCACAAATGGGTGTTCATTTCGATGACTATGACAGTGAAGGTCAGTTACTTCATCAAAAGAACCCGATGGACCTTGGCCCACATCCCAATTCGGTACAGTGGGTCCTTACCGGTGTCGGTCCGCTCGGCTTCAAACGTCCAGCCAGCGTACTCAATGCTGCAAATTCTGGCACAGCCCTTCGATTTTTAGCAGGTATTGCAGCCCGAATGGAAGGTCCAATCATGTTGGATGGTGACCATTCACTGCGCCAGAGAGACTCTGATGCCTTGTGGGATTCACTCAAACAGGCTGGGGTTGAGGTCTCGATTGGCCAAGGAAAAGAGCGTTTACCTGTAATCCTCAGTGGCCCTTGGAAAAAGGAGCAACTTGAACAAGACATCGAACTTGATATAACCCGTTCAAGCCAACCGCTTTCGTCATGGATGCTGGCATCCGCAGCACTTCCAGTGGACATACAACTCAACCTTCAAGGCAAAGGTGTCTCAAATCGTCATTCAAAATTGACGGCAGAAATGATTCATCTCACCGGTGGAAAAGTTCAATTGCAAGGCAACCAGTGTATGCTTTCACCTTGGGAACCATCATTCGAGGGGACCTACACGGTCCCTGGCGATGCTTCAATGGCTTCGTTTGCATTCTTGGCTACTCATTGCCTCGATGCAGAAGTAGAACTCCACGGTTGGCCAGGCGATGAACAAGCCATTGGGCATGAACTTCTTTCAAAATACGCTACGGAATGTGGCATTAAGTGGGATGGTGACCTGTTAAAAAGTATCGATTCAAGCCATCCAGTTAGGTTGGATGTCACCGATTCAAATGACATTCTACCCCCTCTCGCTGCATTGCTTTCACTTGGTCCTGGTGGGCGAATAAGCGGAGCCGCACATGCGGTTCACAAAGAGAGTGACCGCTTATCTCGAACAGTAGAATTGCTCAGTTTCTTTGGAATTCACGCTACCTTGCACGATGATGGAATCGAAGTTGAAGGCAATCAAAAGCCAATCATGCCCCAACAACCAGTGCCGACATTCAACGACCATCGTTTATTCATGACAGCAGTACTTCTTGCCTCAAAAACTGGTGGTGAAGTGATTGGACATACACTTCACCATGTAGCCGATGAAGCCTTTGTACAGCGTTTGCAAGATGCTGGTGTTCAAATTGAAGCGACAACGACACCATCGCTTGATGATTAACCGTGACGGCCGAAATGGTGGTCGAGAGAATCCAAAGGAAGTCGTAATGCGGTCGGGCGTCCATGTACGCAAGCCCATGGATTCGTGATACGTCTCATGTCATCGACCAATCTCCGCATTTCAGGTAAAGTCAACTTTTCATTCGCTTTGACTGCACCTCGGCATGCATTGAGAAATGCGAGGTGGTCTTTTCGTCGGTCAACCGTTTCCAGTGGTGCTCCATCTTCGGCGGTGTCTTGCAGTAAGTCGAGTAGGAATGGAATCAATTCTTCACCCGCCAGCAGGTGAGGTGCGGCGTCAATCACCCATCCATTATCATTTTCACGCAACGAAAACCCAACATCACTCAACGTATCAACCGCTGCAGACATTCGTGCTGATTGACGGGCATCGAGGTCGAGTTGAATCGGTTCGAGTTTGGTTTGACTCTCCCACAATGAGGCATCGTGGCGCAAACGTTCGTATCGAATACGCTCATGGAGTGCATGTTGGTCGATCAACAACAATTCACCTTCAGCTTGAACTAAGATGTAAGAATCTGCGAATTGAGCCAAAGGTTCCATTTCAGGTAATTCATTGATAATGCCAGTGAGGGGTTGTTCTTCATTCGGAGAACTTCGATGCCCACAGCCAGCATGACGATGAAGGGTCCTTTCAGCAGGTGACAATGCTGGAGCAGTCGGTTTCTCATCCATTCCAGGCAACGTTTCTTGGGCTTCTGGTGCCGTTGATTGAGGGCGCTTCTTTTCAGGTGATTCCAGTTCAGCCGCTTCCTTTCCGTGAAGATTCAATTGCGCACCTGCAGCAATTGCCCATGCGGGAGGTGCTTCGATTTTCGATTCATTTGGAAGCACAAGGGCAGGAGCGCCTGCAGCCGCGTCCAATGGGTTGACTGAAGGCGTATCTACAGCAGAAAGGTGTTCTTGAATCGAAGTCACTTTCTGAATGCCAAGGCCTTGGAGCCCAGGAATGCCACCGGCAGCATCAGGTTGTGTCGGGACCGATTCAAGTGTGTAAGCGATGGCTCGTTCAAGACGCTCTAACACACGCCAGGAATGGCGAAGGCGCACTTCACGCTTGGTAGGGTGGACGTTAACATCGACTTCTTCTGGTGGTAAAGTCAGTGAAAGAACGGCAATGGGGTGTCTTCCTTGCATCAAACGGGTGCGGTAACCTCGGCGTATGGCTTGGAGGAACGGCCCTGCAGCAACGGGTCGCCCATTGATGAGAATATGTATGTCATCGCCTTTACCACGGGTAATATCTGGAGTACTGATCCATCCAGTCCACCGTTCTTGACCCGGTGCTTCAGCATCATTTTCAGGTGGTGTTATTTCGAGCATTGATTCGACTTGGCCGCCGAGTAAGTCGAAGAGTCTGTCCATCATCGATTCAGCCGGAGGAATGTCGAGCATGACTCGCTCATCGATGACCAGGCGGAATCCAGTGAATTGATGGGCCATTGCATGTGCTACGACCACATCGACGACTCGAGCGTTTTCAGTGGCAGGGCGTCGCTGGAATGCCAAACGAGCAGGAGTGTTACGGAACAGGTGCTCGACATCAACACGGGTACCATGTTGCATGCCAAAAGGCTCAACAAGCCCTTTTTCACCGTTCTTCATCGCTATCGATTTCCCTTCTTTTCCCTCGGGGCGACTTGAAATTGACAGATGAGATACCATGCCGATACTCGCCAAAGCCTCACCGCGGAATCCGAGCGTATGAATCGAATTCAAATCCTCGGCCTTTTGCAATTTTGAGGTAGCATGTCGGTCCAATGCTAAACGCAAATCTTGTTCATCGATTCCGTTTCCATCATCTTCAATGCGAATCAGGTCAAATCCACCACGCTCAACGGTAATAACAAGGCGTGTAGCACCTGCATCAAGGCTGTTTTCAAGCAATTCTTTGACCACTTGTGCTGGCCGTTCAACGACTTCTCCAGCCGCAATATGCCCGATGGTTGTTTCATCGAGTTGTTGAATTCTATTCGGTTCAGACATCATGTGTGCCTCCAAGCATTTTCTTTAGTCTATAGAGTGCCTCATGCGCTTGGCGTGGCGAAAGTTCATCAGCATCGATCTGTGAAAGATAAGTAAGCGTCTCTTTCTCTTCAGAACTGATACTCGGCACAGGTAGCGTCGTTCCATTTTTTTGTGACAGTGCGGCTGCAGCAAAATATCCCATCAAACTGGATTGACCTTCTGCACGAGCAGAAGGCGTTCCAGACTCCCCTGCCTTGGCGCCGTGGGCTTGTTGTTCAAGGAACGCAAGAAGGTCAGTTGCCCGTTCGACAACCGGGCGTGGCAACCCTGCTAAAGCAGCGACTTGCACTCCATATGAATCGTCACATGGGCCATCTGCTACAGTGTGAAGGAATCGAAGTTCGCCGTCTGCTTGTGCCACTTGAACATGGACATTGACCAATCCATCGACTTCGCCTTCCAGGCCAATCAACTGATGATAATGAGTCGCAAATAAAGTGCGGGAGCCAATTCTCTTGCAGATGTCTTCTGTCACTGACCAGGCGATTGACAAGCCATCAAATGTTGAAGTTCCACGGCCAATTTCATCGAGTAAAACGAGAGATTGCGAAGTAGCTCTCCGAAGAATATGTGCGACTTCAATCATTTCCATCATGAAGGTTGAACGTCCACGACGCAGGTCATCACTTGCTCCAACTCGAGTAAAGATTCGATCGACCAATCCAATTTTTGCTTTCTTAGCAGGGACAAAACTTCCGGTTTGGGCAAGAATAGTCAGGAGTGCAGTTGTCCGAAGGTAGGTCGATTTACCACCCATATTCGGACCAGTTATCAACAGGAAGTTTCGCTTCTTTTGCATTTGAATATCATTTGGGACAAATCCAGATTGCATTTCGAGGGCTGGGTGTCGAGCCCCCTCTACCTTGAAGTGATGGCCGTCGGTTAACTCTGGCCGAGTCCATGAACGGGAACGTGCGATAGAGGCAAAACATTGGAGGACATCGATAGCAGCAACTCGACCAGCAATATTCGCCAGTGCTTGTGCATGTATTCGACTTCGCTCACGAAGAGAAGTAAACTCGCGATATTCCAACTCTTTGACCTTGGTATCAGCGGTGAGTAGTAGGTCGTCTCTTTGAGCCAATTCTTCAGTCACGTATCGGGAACCATTGGTCATCTGTTGTTTTCTGCGCCATTCTTCGGGAACTTTTGCTTCATTGGATTTGGTCACTTCGATAAACCAACCAATTTGTCGATTCATTCGTACCTTTAGGGAAGGAATTTCCAATTCAGCACGTAACTTGGATTCTAAATCACTGAACCACGAATGTCCTGATGCTGAAGTTTCTCGAAGTTCATCAATCGCTGAATGTAGGCCAGGGCGGATCAACGAGCCATCACGAATACTGAGAGGCGGTTCATCGACGAGTGTTCGGCGAATATCTTCTGCAAGGTCGCTCAAGGCATCCAATTCATGAGAAAGATGTCCCAAGAGTGGATTTTCAGTTTCGTTGCAGAGGTTGATGATTGCCGGCATACGCTCCAAGGCATCGGAAACGGCCAATAAGTCACGACCGTTTGAACGATTATAGGCGAGTTGAGTTGCCAAACGTTCCATATCTCGAAGTCCACGGAGTGCTTCTCGTATTCCATCAAGGCGTCGAGCAGAACGCGAGAGTGAACCAACTGCTTCATGGCGAGCACTGATGGCTTCAAGATTGCAAAGTGGCCTTAGAATCCAAGTTTTCAACAATCTTCTTCCCATCGAACTCCGGCATGCATTCAATGTTGAAAGTAGGCTGCCTTCGAATTCCCCAGCAAGTGTCGATGTTAATTCCAAGTTCCTCAAAGTTGTTTGGTCAAGTACCAGGTGTCCGGCTTCATCGATGATTTCGATCTCACGAAGTGGAATTTCATCAGCAATATGCATGGTCGCAAGATAATCAGCAGCTAAACCAGCAGCCGCCAAAGCAAGTGGGGCGTCATCTAAATCCAAATGTCCTAAATCGGCGACTTTGAGGACTTTTTCAAGTCTATCCCGGCGTTTATTTTCACTGGCTCTGTGCTGGCTGATGAGCACGCTATCGAGGTGTGAGAAGAGGGCGCACAAGGCAGTATCTTCAGCATCTTGTGGTGAAACTACGATTTCAGTTGGCCGCCAACGCATAATTTCATCCAGTGCTCGAGCAAATCGATCTTCGCCATTCAAGTGTGATGCCCATGCCTGTCCTGTAGACGCATCGACAATACCGAGGCCAAGTGCAGACTTTCCAAGTGTTACAGACACCAAGAGGGAACGTTCATCTGTACCGAGTAATGATTCCTCATACAAACTTCCTGGGGTGTAGACTCTCGCAACGATACGTTCCAGTAACTTCGCCCCTTCTCTGAGTTCTTGTTCTTGCTCTGCCACAGTGACTTTGTGTCCTGCTTTGAGCATCACCCGTATATTATCCTCAAGTGCGTGCCAAGGAAATCCAGCCATTTGAATCGGCTTATCGGCTTTTTTATCACGTGAAGTTAATGCGAGGCCGAGGACTTCAGAACCGACCACAGCATCCTCATGAAACAATTCATAGAAGTCACCCATACGAAAGAAAAGAACAGTGTCGGGATGTTCCTCTTTGATGTCCATAAATTGGTCCATCATCCCCCTTTTTTCCATGCACAATACACTCCTTGCTCTCGCTGGAGTTTACTGTCATTGCCGAGAGCACATGAAGGTTCTCGCGCAGGCTTGAAAGAACAGTTGTTTTCAAGCGTAAAGCGTGAATTATTGATTCTGCCGCATTCGCTTGGATGCAGTCCACAACATCACACCGATGACGATGGTGGATGCAGTGACGAAAAGGAAGTTCAAGAAACCTCTTCCACTCTCTATAGAGCCAATCGCCAAGGTGTCAATCGAGTAGGTTGCAGCGTCACCATTTGCATTTGTCCCATAGGCATAAACGACATCATTGGAGACGTCTGAAGTTTCGATTGTCAAAAGCAGAGGTTGTGCCAAAGGCATTTTCTCAGCAACGCCATCAACCATACGAACGACAGAGGTACTTCCTGCGCTTCCGAACAGCCACACTGCTCCGTTTTCATCGAGTGTAGCTGAAACACTGGAAAAGTCCACAGTTGTCGTCGTTCGGTCTTTGGCGATATGGACTGCAGAATCCGTTCCTGCTGCAAGCAAAGTTCCGTTGTCGAGTCGAACCAGTGAATGAATCTCTCCCTTGTCCAGTTCTTCAATTGATGTAAGCATTGGCGAGGTAGGTCCAGCCGACCAAGAAATGAAGCCGATAACGGGGTGCTTCATTGGTGCAGCAGGGCTATCTTCATCGGCACCAAAGGCATTGGTCGTCGAACCAATTGCAATCCAGGTGCCGTCATCTAACGCTTCAACCATATTCCAAGCAATATTGCCGGAATTCACCATTGCAGCGGTCAATGTCGCTCCTCCAAAAGCATCTTGAGCTGGTAAAAGAGACGAGCCTACGGAACCAAACCCACGAAGACTGGTTGAGTTTTCTTCATCGGTAACCATCAGCCAGCGGTAGGAATCACCATTGCGTTGTTCAGCAACATCAAGCACATCAAAATTCTCTTGGTTGCTGTTGAGGGGGAGAATGGTGCGTTGTGAGATCTCGGCATTGACATGGATGATTTCAAGGGTATTGTTTGAGGGTGAGACCACAATACTTCCATCATGGAGTTCAGTCATGAATGTCATTCCTAAAATATCGTCATAATTTGTACCGATGTCATTGAGGATACCCGCATCATCATGGTGCAGCATTAGTCCACCTTCATCACCGAGGATCATAGCGGTGTAGGCGCCAGAATCGCCGTAGACAATGTCCAATACTCGTCCATCAACTGCATCGAGTCCATTACTTCTGTATTCGACACCAGGGAGCGAGGATGTGCCTTGTATGGCAAGAGCGCCGAGAATTATAAAGACGAAAAAGCCGGCTATAGCAATCCATTGATGTTCAGATTCCTCTTCAAGAAGACCGCGCCAACCCTTCGCCATGATTACAGGATGCGAAACGAGCACATGAAACCTTTTATCGAACTATGAGCCAAGCATCACTTCTCTAATTCGGGATTTCTTGCGGCAAGGCTTGAGGCGGAGAGATGATAAAGGGAATATGGGTGGCAAGAATGCTTGGAGAGAGTATCATGGCACGTAAACCAGCATCGATGTATCGCCGCCTCAAGGGGCCTGCCTATACCCGCCGTAAGTACATTGGCGGTGTTCCGAACAACAGAATTCAGTCATTCCACTCAGGAAACCGTGTTGCTGCTGAGACTGGGCAGTTCAAAGTCATCATGGAACTCCGTGCTGACAACGACTGTCAAATTCGACACACTGCCCTTGAAGCAGCCCGTGTTATTTCTAACTCTACCATCCGTAATATTGCAGGAACTCAAGGCTACGCTCTTCGAGTCCACACCTTCCCTCATCATGTGCTTCGTGAAAACAAGCAAGCAACTGGTGCAGGTGCTGACCGTGTTTCTCAAGGAATGCGCTGCGCATTCGGAAAGAATGTTGGAACAGCCGCTCGTGTCAAGCGAGGACAACGAGTCATGTCTTTGCAAGTCAATCCAGAGCACTACCTCACTGCCCGTGATGCAATGCGCAAGGCCAGCATGAAGTTCCCAACTCCATGCACCGTCCGCTTGATTCAAGGACACGAGCACCTCAAGGGTCTCATTTGAAATCCATTGGGTTCAGCCCAATGTCGGACAAACCTCTGTTTGTTGAGGCTTTTTGGGCGTGAGTTCCATAAGTCTAAACAAAAATCAATCGTTGAAGCAAACAAGGAGGTGAAAGAATGAGAGTTGCAGTTCTAAAAGAAGATCATTGTCAACCTAAGAAGTGCAACGATGAATGTCAAGCGTTCTGTCCACCGGTTCGCAATGGCCAAGAATGTATCATCATGGATGATAAGACAGGTAAACCTCACATTTCGGAGAGCCTGTGCATCGGTTGTGGAATTTGTATTAACAAATGTCCGCATGATGCTTTGATTATCGAACAGTTACCTAGTGAACTGGAAACTGATATGATTCATCGATATTCCATGAATGGTTTCCGACTGTTTCGTTTACCAACTCCTTCAAAAGAAAGTGTCGTTGGAATCCTTGGGCCAAACGGAATGGGCAAATCCACAGCAATCAATGCACTTTCAGGTCGTATGGTTCCCAATCTTGGCGATTGGATGAACAAAGATGCCAATTGGGACGATATTATAGCATCACTTCCCCGTGGTGAATTACGAGATTTCTTTATTGCTGTCGAAAAGGGCGACATCAAAGTTGCTTTGAAACCACAGAATGTTGACCGTTTGCCGAAGAAAATTCAAGGTACGGTTCGAGACTTGCTTACCCGAGTAGACGAGAGAAACATGTTCGAAGAGATGACGAAAGAACTTGCAATCGACCACCTACTCGACCGAACAGTGCAACAACTTTCCGGTGGTGAATTACAACGAATGGCAATTTGTGCTACGCTGTTGCGTGATGTGGATGTTTATTTCTTCGATGAACCTTCATCCTATCTGGATATTCACGAACGTATGCGTATTGTAAGGATCATACAAAAATTAGCAGAGACAAAGCGTGTGATTGTTATTGAACACGACCTTGCAGTTCTCGATGTGCTTGCAGATTTGGTA
>Ga0308019_10000095_pt1 | contig 50877 bp, 39 predicted proteins | sample Neamet284_FD_203135 | JGI IMG/M metagenome (GOLD analysis project Ga0308019, IMG submission 203135) | Marine microbial communities from water near the shore, Antarctic Ocean - #284 | ecosystem: Environmental > Aquatic > Marine > Unclassified | place: Southern Ocean | collected 2014-10-01
AGTTGAAGTTAACAAAAGAGGTAAAGTTCGTAGAGCTCGTATTTTCTACTTTAGAGGTCTTACTGGTAAAAAAGCTAGAATTACTGAAAAAAGAAGATAAACTCTTTTTACATAAAATTAAAAAAAGCGTTGTGAATATTCACAGCGCTTTTTTTTGTTAACAAATGTTAATAACGATAGTTGATATCATGTTGATTTCTAATTACTTAAAAATTTTACTTAGCTAAAAATAGAGACTATATTTGAAACAGAGTTTACAAATTAATTAAGCTGATCTGTTTTCAAAAAAGAATAACAATTAACTGTAGATTCATAAAGTAACGTTCTTTATCAAATTGTTCATCAGAAAAAATACGATAGTGTAGCAATGTTCATTTTAAAAAATGATAGTTACCGCTTAACAACAGTTCGTTTTTAAAACAACAAATTGAAATAAGGTATCCTATTTAAGAAAGGGAACAATAGAAACATTCATAAAAATTTTAAAAAAAGCAGAATGCATATTTAAAATTAAGGATGTTTCAAAACCGAGAAAGTAAATTATAATTTCTTTAAGAACTAAAGAAATATAGGATGTAAATCTTATTTGTATTGTAGCAATGCAAAACAGTTTAAAAACTTTTTCGAAAAGCCATATCTGTACAAGTAATTGTAAGGTGTGGCTTTTATTTTGATATCAAATTTTCAAAAAAAACTAATCTTATTATTAAAAATCGCCCAAAACCCGTTAATTAATAGCAATTTAACAGCAAAAATCTCACCTATAATTCATAAATTTGCTCCGCTTCTATCGAAAAGGATTTCGTAATTAGCAAAGCATTGATATTTCTATAATAAAACAAAATACTTTCATGAGCAAAATAGCTAAAATTATATATACAAAAACAGACGAAGCTCCAGCATTAGCAACTCGTTCTTTTTTACCAATTGTAAAAGCTTTTACAAAATCATCTAATATAGAAATTGAAACAAAAGATATTTCTTTAGCATCAAGAATTTTAGCTAATTTTTCAAGTTATTTAACTGATGATCAGAAAGTAGAAGATGCTTTAGCTGTTTTAGGAGAATTAGCGAAGAAGCCAGAAGCAAATATTATAAAATTACCAAATATTAGTGCTTCAGTACCACAACTAAAAGATGCAATAGATGAATTACAAGCTTTAGGTTATGCATTACCAAATTACCCTGAAGAAATAAAAACAGCTGAAGACAAGGTTGTTTCTGCATTATATAATAAAGTAAAAGGTTCGGCAGTAAATCCTGTTTTACGTGAAGGTAATTCAGATAGAAGAGCACCAAAAGCGATAAAGAATTATGCTAGAAAAAACCCGCATTCTATGGGTGCTTGGTCAGCAGATTCTAAAACACATGTTGCAACAATGACTGCAGGAGATTTTGCTCATAATGAAAAATCTATTACTGTAGCAAAAGCAACAACTGTTAGCATACAACATATTTCAAATAACGGTACTGTAACTACATTAAAAAACAACTTGCCTTTAATTGATGGAGAAATCATTGATGCAACTGTATTAAGTAAAAAAGCATTACTTACTTTCTTAGACAAAGAATTTACAGATGCTAATGAACAAGGCATTTTGCTTTCTCTTCACATGAAAGCAACAATGATGAAAGTTTCTGACCCTATTATTTTTGGTCATGCTGTAAGAACATATTTCAAAGAATTATTTGAAAAACATGGAACAATTTTTGAAAAAATTGGAGTTGATGTAAATAATGGTTTTGGAAATTTATTAAGTAATCTTGATAAAGTTTCAGATGAAAAGAGAACAGAAATTTCAAAAGACATTATTACTGCTTTTGAAAAAAATGCAGATTTAGCAATGGTGAATTCTGATAAAGGAATTACAAATTTACATGTTCCTTCTGATGTAATTATTGATGCTTCAATGCCAGCAATGATTAGAACTTCTGGTAAAATGTGGAATACTAAAGGTAAATTACAAGATACAAAAGCAGTGATTCCTGATAGTTCTTATGCAGGAATTTACTCAGCAACTATCGATTTCTGTAAAAAGAATGGTGCTTTTGATCCTACAACAATGGGAACAGTTCCTAATGTTGGTTTAATGGCTCAAAAAGCAGAAGAATATGGTTCTCATGACAAAACTTTTGAAATTACTTCTAATGGGAAAGTAGTTGTTAAAGATATTTCTGGAAATATACTTTTAGAACATTCAGTTGAAGAAGGAGATATTTGGAGAATGTGTCAAGCAAAAGATTTACCAATTCAAGATTGGATTAAATTAGCAGTTACAAGAGCTAGAGCATCAGAAACACCTGCTGTTTTTTGGTTAGATAAAAATAGAGCACATGATGCAGAAATTATCAAAAAAGTAAATTTATATCTACCAAATCATGATACTTCAGGATTAGATATCAGAATTTTATCACCCATAGAAGCAACTGAATTCACTTTAGAAAGAATCATAAAAGGAGAAGATACCATTTCTGTTTCTGGAAATGTTTTACGTGATTACTTAACAGATTTATTCCCGATTTTAGAAGTTGGTACTTCAGCAAAAATGCTATCTATTGTGCCCCTAATGAATGGTGGAGGGTTGTTTGAAACAGGAGCAGGAGGTTCTGCTCCAAAACATGTACAACAATTCTTAGAAGAGAACCATTTACGTTGGGATTCCTTAGGAGAATTTTTAGCATTAGCTGTTTCTTTAGAACACTTAGGAAATACAAACAACAATCCTAAAGCCTTAGTTTTAGCAGAAACGTTAGATGATGCTACAGATAAATTCTTAGACAATGATAAATCACCTTCAAGAAAAGTTGGTGAATTAGATAACAGAGGGTCGCATTTCTATTTAGCTTTATATTGGTCAGAAGCATTGGCTAATCAAGATAAGAACACAGAATTAAAAGCAGAGTTTAAAATTATTTTTGAAGCTTTGATTAAAAATGAAGAAAAGATTATTTCAGAGTTAAATAATAAACAAGGAGCATCTGTTAACATTGGTGGTTATTACCAACCAAATGAAGAATTAGCAACAAAGGCAATGAGACCTAACAATACTTTAAGTAGTATTTTATCTTAAAAAAAGAACCCATATAATTTTAAAAAACTGATGACAAACTCATCAGTTTTTTTGTGCAACAACCTTAAATTTAACATTATTTTATCATTATATAGTCGTAATTTTGTTGAGAATAACAACCGATATATTAAACAAAAATGCTTGATCTCAAAAAGTTTTTCATTTTAATTTCCTTAATAACATTATCTTCTTTCAGTCAAGAAAAGTTCACTATAAGTGGTACTGTTTATGACGAAAGTAGTAACGAAACTTTAATAGGCGTTTCTATTTATTTTTCAGAAACAAACTCTGGTACAACAACAAATGAGTATGGTTTTTACTCTATTACACTTCCAAAAGGAAATTATAAAATTCAAGTTAGTTCTCTAGGATTTACGACGATTACTGAAACAATTAATCTATCAGAAAAAATAATTAAAAACTATAAACTTACAGAAGAATTCGAGAGTTTGGATGAAATTGTGATTGAAAGTAATATCGAAAGGTTAAACATTAGAACTCCACAAATGAGCGTTAACAAGCTTACATCAAAAACGATAAAACAGATTCCTGTCGTTTTAGGTGAAGCAGATATTATTAAGTCTTTAATTCTATTACCTGGAGTAACAAGCGCAGGTGAAGGAGCTTCTGGTTTTAATGTTAGGGGTGGTTCTGCAGATCAAAATTTAATTTTATTAGATGAAGCTATCGTTTTTAATTCTTCTCATTTATTTGGATTTTTCTCTGTTTTTAATCCTGATGTAATTAAAGATGTAAAGTTATACAAAGGAGGAATTCCTGCGCGTTTTGGAGGAAGATTATCATCCGTTTTAGATATTTATCAAAAGGAAGGAAATAGTAAGGACTTTAATCTAACAGGTGGAATCGGTTTAGTTTCTAGCAGATTATTAGTTGAGGGACCGATTGAAAAAGAAAAAAGTTCTTTTCTAATTGGAGGAAGAGCTTCATATGCACATTTATTTTTACCCCTTTTTGACAATGACAACAAAGCCTATTTTTATGATTTAAATAGTAAAGTTAATTACCGGTTTAATGACAGAAATAATCTTTTTTTATCTACTTATTTTGGTAAAGATGTCTTCGGAATTAGTGACAACTTTGTAAATAAATATGGAAATACCGTTGTTAATTTAAGGTGGAATCATCTGTTTTCTGACAAAATATTCTCTAATTTATCTTTAATTTATTCTGATTATTTCTATGGATTAATTCTTGACTTTGTTGGTTTTGAATGGGATTCAGGAATCACAAACTTCAATTTAAAATATGACTTTAAACACTATTTAAATGAGAAGTTTAAATTAAGTTATGGTATCAATAATATTTACATCAAATTTAATCCTGGAAAAATTATTCCAAATAGAGTAGATTCTGGAATTTTACCAGAAAAATTAACTGACAAATATGCCAATGAATTTGCTACTTACATAGAAGCTGAACATAGAGTTAATCCTAAACTAACCTTACAATATGGAATGCGATTTAGTAATTTTACACGTTTGGGGCAAGATGAATTAAATGTATATGCAAATAATAATCCTGTAATTTATAATCAACAATTTAAAAAATACGAATCTGCTGAAGCTACAGAAACAGAGTCTTTTAAAAGAAGTGATGCAATTGTTAGTTTCAGTAATTTTGAACCGAGAGTCTCAATGTCTTATATTTTAGATGACAATACTTCAATAAAAGCGAGCTACAACAGAATGGCTCAATACCTACATTTACTTTCTAATACATCATCTCCTACTCCACTTGATATATGGGCTCCTAGTGGAAAATACATCAAGCCCCAGTTGCTAGATCAATTTGCTGTTGGTTATTTTAAATTAATAAAAGACGGAGATTATTCCTTAGAAACTGAAGTTTTTTATAAAGACATCCAAAACAGAATAGATTATATTAATGGTGCTAATTTAGTAGCTAATAATGAAATTGAAACTGTTATTTTAAACGGACAAGCAAGAGCATATGGTTTAGAATTTTTGTTAAAAAAGAATACAGGAAGTTTTAAAGGTTGGTTAGCCTACACTTTATCTAGGTCAGAACAACAAACTCCCGGAAGAACAACAAATGAGCCTGGTATAAATCAAGGTAAATGGTATAGCACACCTTATGATAAAACTCATGATATTTCTATAAATACTAGTTATGAAATTTCTAAAAAGTGGGTGATCAATGCAAACTTTTTATTTCAAACAGGTCAGCCAACAAATTACCCTGTTGGACAATATGAAGTACAGGGTTTAAATGTTCCTATATATGATGATAATAGAAGAAATACAAATAGACTTCCTACTTATCATAGGCTAGATATTTCTGCTACTCTGGTTCCTGAAAAGAACAAAAACAGAAAATGGCAAACAGAATGGGTTTTTGGTATTTACAATTTATACGGAAGACAAAACGCAGCCTCTATAAGTTTTACTCAGAATAGAGAAACTTTCAGAAACGAAGCAATACAAACTTCTATCTTTGGAATGGTTCCTTCTATTACTTATAATTTTAAATTTTAAGACAATGAAAAAGATATATATACTTACAATTTTAACGATTTTGTTATTTACTAATTGTGAAAAAGTAATAGAAGTCTCTGTTCCTTCAATTGAGCCAAAATTGATTATTGACGCATCCTTTGAAGTATTGTTTAACCAAAATCCTATTGCAACAAACTCTGTAGTAAAATTAAGTTTATCTGCCGACTATTTTGATAATACAATCCAAACAGTAACGAATGCAACTGTATTTTTAACAAATTTATCCAACAATGAAGTTTATGTTTTTTCTGATTTAGATGCTAACGGAAATTATGAACCTATAAATTCATTTTTCCCTTCTGATAACACTGAATATGAATTAACAGTAATTCATGAAAATGAAACTTTTAAAGGAAAAGCCATAAAAGTTAAATCCAATAAAATAAATGATATTCAACAAGGTGATGAAACGCTTTTTTCTGGTGAAGAGATAGAATTAAAAATATCTTTTACCGATGAGGTCGCAGTAGAGAATTATTATCTTTTTAATATCGATATATACAATTATATTACAATCGAAGACCGTTATTTCGATGGTTCAGAATATAATTTTTCTTACTTTTATGAAGATGATGATATTGAATTCCCTAAAAATATTGCCATTAAAATGTCTGGAGTTTCAAAAGAATATTACACTTATTTTAGAGTATTGATAAATCAAAGTGGCCAAAATGCTGGCGGACCTTTTCAATCTGTTCCTTCCTCTTTGTTGGGAAATATGATAAATACTACAAATGAGGCTAATTTCCCTTTAGGTTATTTTCATATTTCAGAAACAGATACTTTTAATATAGATTTAATTGATAAAAACTAAAACTTCACTTTAAATCATTATTCAAGAATACAAAAAAATAGTATTTTTGATAATGACTTTTATAAAAACCACAGAACAAGATTCTAAATACAATCATCTAGAAAAGATGACTGTATCTCAATTATTAACCAACATTAATAACGAAGACAAAACAGTTCCGTTAGCAGTAGAAAAGGCATTACCTCAAATAGAAAAATTAACACAACAAATTGTTAAAAAACTAAAAACTGGGGGAAGACTTTTTTACATTGGTGCAGGAACTTCTGGAAGATTAGGAGTTTTAGATGCTTCTGAATGCCCACCAACTTTTGGTGTTCCTCATGAATTGGTTGTTGGTTTAATTGCAGGTGGAGATTATGCTATTAGAAAAGCTGTTGAATTTGCTGAAGATTCTACCAATCAAGGTTGGTTAGATTTACTAGAACATACTATATCTGAAAAAGATGTTGTAGTTGGAATTGCAGCTTCAGGTACAACACCTTATGTAATTTCTACTTTAGAAAAATGCAACGAAAACAATATTATTACTGGCAGTATTTCTTGTAATAAAAATAGTCCTTTATCAATCACAGCGCAATTACCTATTGAAGTTGTTGTTGGTCCAGAATTTGTAACAGGAAGTTCTAGAATGAAAGCAGGAACGGCCCAAAAACTAGTTCTAAACATGCTCTCTACTGCGACCATGATTCAACTTGGAAAAATAAAAGGAAATAAGATGATAGATATGCAACTATCTAATAAGAAGTTAGTCGATAGAGGTGAAAAAATGTTAGTCACAGCACTAAACATCGACCAAAAAACAGCAAGTACACTATTACAAGAATTTGGAAGTGTAAGAAAAGCAATTAAAAACTATAAGCCATGAGTACAGATACACAATTATTAGGTAAAGGATTAATAAGATTAGGGATTTTAGTCTTTCTTTTTATTGCTTCTCCAATCATTCTAACTATGGGATTTAAAGCTTTTGATAGATTTTCAGATTCCCCGAAAATCTATATTGCTTACCTGTTAATTTTAGCTGGATTTACGGCTATAATTTTCTCTATTTACTTTGCATTCAAGACTTTTAAAATAATTAGTAATTCTCTTTTTAACGACAAATAACTAAAGTAAAGCAAATTACATAAATTAAAAAAAAAGCAAGAGTTACTGAAGATGAAAACAAGTGAGGTCGAAAATGCAATTATCGTTATATTATCATTTCCTGATACTATCGTTAGGCCAGCTTATTGGGAATATTCTAGTAAGATTTGGTCGAAAATCGGCATAGGCACAGAGCACGCTATTAAAGCGGGGCATTCTGCATTATTATTGATAAAAAAAAATGAATCTGAAATTAAATATTTTGATTTTGGTAGATATATAACTTCATATGGAAATGGTAGAGTACGGTCTTTTGAAACAGATCCAGAGATTTATATTCCTTTAAAAGCTTGCTTTAAAAATAACACCCTAGCAAATCTTGATGATGTTTTGTTATGGTTGGAAAAACATCCTGAAAAAACACATGGAGAAGGTCGACTAATTGCAAGCGTTAATGATCAAATAAATTATGATAATGCTATTAAATTTATTCATAATTTAATTGATAAAAAAGAATTCCCTTATGGTGCATTTAATAAAAATGGAAGTAATTGTGCACGTTTTGTAACAGATACCATTATAAATTCTTGTACAAAAAAGAGCGTTCAATTAAAGTTAAAAAGTTCTTATTTACTAACACCTAGTCCTATTGGAAACATTTTAAAAGGAAAAACAACTGATGTAGTTTATAATGTAAAAAAACAACAAATTCAAGAATATAAAAACAGGTCTATTTTAAAAGAACACAATGCTGCTTTTTTTAAAAAATTTGATTCTGAGCTTAATTTAATTGGCACTGAATTACCAGATATAGAAATATTTAATTTAACAAATGGCACCTGGTTAACTGGAATTGGTAGTGGAGCTTGGTTTAAAGTTGAAGAAAAAATAGATACTTTAAAATATAAAATTTCTAGATACACAATCAGTGGCGAAAAAGACTTTGAAGGTGTTTTTATAACTGAGAAATCTGATTTTAATTTAAGTCAAAATCATGAATTTACACATCCAACCAATTGCAAGGAGATGTATATAAAACAAAATAATCAAGAGTTTGTTTTTAGACAAAAAAAAACATAAACTTTAAAATATTTCTTAAATTCTCTTTGACGTTGTAGTATTGAATACAAAATCTACATTTGGCTCTCAATTCCTAATTGATAAATAATAAAACCAACACTTACCTAAGCTTAAATTATCAATATTATTTAGTAAATTCTACTAGCTAGATAAAAAGACTAAATCTATAAAAATAGATAAGAAACCTAAAAAAAGAGTAACTACTAGAAAGAAAAGAAGTTGAATATGTTTTTCTTGCGAAAAAGATCAATTATAATTTATAAATCTGGGTATTCCCCAATTATAAAATCCTTGTTATTAAACAAGGATTTTATAATTAATTGAACAGAAATAATATGATTTATTATCTAATTAACTTTCTATATTTAATACGTTTCGGCATTAAGTCTCCACCTAAACGTTTCTTTTTGTTTTCTTCGTATTCAGAAAAACCGCCTTCAAAGAAATACACTTCACTATTTCCTTCAAAAGCTAAAATATGTGTACAAACTCTATCTAAAAACCATCTATCGTGACTAATAACAACTGCACAACCTGCAAAGTTCTCTAAACCTTCTTCTAATGCTCTTAATGTGTTTACATCTAAATCATTTGTTGGCTCATCTAGTAAAAGAACATTTCCTTCTTCTTTTAGAGTCATTGCTAAATGTAATCTGTTTCGTTCTCCACCAGAAAGTGTATTTACTTTCTTATTTTGCTCACTTCCAGAAAAATTAAAACGACTTAAATATGCTCTAGAATTTACTTGCTTTCCTCCCATCATCACTAAATCCTGACCGTCAGAAAAATTCTCCCAAATTGTTTTTTCTTGGTCAATATTTGAATGCGCTTGGTCTACATAAGCAATTTTTGCAGTTTCACCTACATTAAAAGTTCCCTTATCAGGAGCTTCCTCTCCCATTATCATTTTAAAAATCGTTGTTTTTCCTGCTCCATTCGGACCAATAATTCCAACAATTCCTGCTTGTGGTAAATTAAATTCTAAATTATCATATAATAATTTATCTCCATAAGCTTTAGAAACACCAGCTGATTCAATAACATTTGTACCTAATCTTGGTCCATTAGGAATGTAGATTTCCAGTTTTTCGTCAACCTGTTTTTGATCTTGACTCATTAATTTGTCGTAGTTTTTCAAACGCGCTTTCTGCTTTGTTTGACGACCTTTTGCTCCTTGTCTAACCCACTCTAACTCACGCTCTAAAGTCTTCTGGTGCTTAGAAGCCATTTTACTTTCTTGGGCCATTCTTTGAGACTTTTGATCCAACCAAGAAGAGTAATTTCCTTTCCAAGGAATCCCTTCTCCTCTGTCCAATTCTAAAATCCAACCAGCAACATTATCTAAGAAATATCTATCATGCGTTACGGCAATTACAGTTCCTTTATATTGTGCTAAATGATGCTCTAACCAATGAACTGATTCTGCATCTAAATGGTTTGTTGGCTCATCTAACAATAAAATTTCTGGCTCTTGTAATAATAATCTACACAGAGCAACACGTCTTTTTTCACCACCAGAAAGCACTCCGATTTTCTTGTCAGAATCTGGAGTTCTTAAAGCATCCATTGCAATTTCTAGTTTGGTATCTAATTCCCAAGCATTTGCTGCATCAATTTTATCTTGCAATTCAGCTTGCTGGTTCATTAATTTTTCCATCTTATCTGCATCAGAATAGACTTCTTCCAAACCAAACATGTCGTTTATCTTGTTGTATTCATCTAAAATAGCAACCGTTTCTGCAACACCTTCTCTAACAATTTCAATTACTGTTTTTTCAGGGTCTAGCTGTGGTTCTTGTTCTAAATATCCTACATTATAACCAGGAGAAAAAGTTACATCTCCTTGAAAATTCTTTTCTGTACCTGCTATAATTTTTAATAACGTTGATTTTCCCGATCCGTTTAAACCAAGAATTCCAATTTTTGCTCCATAAAAGAAGCTTAAATAAATATCTTTTAAAACTTGTTTTCCTGTTGACGAATAAGTTTTAGACAACTTATTCATCGAAAAGATTACTTTCTTATCGTCGCTCATTTATATATAATTTTTATAAAATTAAAAATTGCTACTGAAAATTGTAGACTTATTTTATACTCTTCCTTTTAAGGCATTAAAAACCCATGCAATACAGAAAAAACCAATTCCCACTGTAGCAAAACCCCAACCTGCAACATCTTTATACCTGTAAGCGCCCATTAAAATTAATACAACACCCATTATAAGCATTAAAAAAGTAGCCCAACCAAGGACAGTATTTTTATTCATTCCCATTATTTCTTAATTAGTTAGTTTGGCAGCAAATATCGTTATTTATTTGCTACCATCAAATTATAGAAATAGTAAAAGTCCTTTAAAATAGGTAAGTGAGATCGTGTTAAGAATTAAACACTTAATTTCTTGCAAGTTTACGCAAAGCTACCCATTGTTTCATTTTCTCTCTTGAGTCACAAGCAGGATAACCAACGACTGTTTTCCCAGCTGCAACATCACTTATAACACCAGAACCTGCACCTACTTTAGCTCCAGAATGTATGGTAATATGATCTTTTATAGAAGCGCTTCCGCCAATAATAACACCATCTCCTAAAGTTACAGAACCTGCTAATCCACTGTTTCCAGCCATTATACAGCATTTTCCTAATACAGAATTATGACCTATTTGCACTAAATTATCAATCTTACATCCATCACCTAAAATAGTAGAGCTAAATTTTCCACGATCAATACATGAATTAGCACCTACTTCTACCGCATTCCCGATAACAACGTTACCAATATGTTTTATCTTCACTAAACCTCTACCGTCATTACTCGGTCTATAGCCAAAACCATCAGCTCCAATACTAACATTTGAGTGAAAAATACAATGACTTCCAATAATGCTTCGTTCTCGAATAACAGTTCCAGACCAAATAACGGTATCATTTCCAATTATACTATCATCAAAAACAGATACATTAGGATACATTATTACATTATCTCCTACTATTACATTTTTACCAACATAAGAATTTGCACCAATTTTACATCCATTTCCTAGTTTTACCGTTTTATCGATAACTGCTGTAGGGTGAATATCTGTTTCGAAATAAGGTGGTTCTGGCTCAAAAGCTTCTAACAAAACTGCCATCGCTAAATCAGCATCTTTCACTTTTACAAATGCTTTTCCATCTTCTGGAAGAATTTTTATTCCATCATAAACAATTGCTAAACTAGCGTTTGAATTTTCCCACAAACGAGCATATTTAGAATTTCCTATAAAAGTAACATTCCCTTTTACCGCTTTTTCAATTTGCTCTGGAGCATGGATTTTATCGTTACAATGGCCAATTTGCTCACCGTTTATAAGTGATGTTATTTCTTCAACAGTGAATGATTTCATAAGTGAGTTTTTAAAAATTAAATTGTAAAATAAAAAAAATTATAATTTAGCTGCTAATCTTGCTCCTTGATCAATGGCTCTTTTTGCATCTAATTCTGATGCGAAATCTGCACCACCAATAACATGTACGGTTTTACCAGCATCTAATAAAGGTTGATACAATTCTTTAAAAGGCGTTTGACCTGCACAAATAACGATATTATCAACTTCTAATATTTTAGCTTCTTCATTTTGAATATAATGCAACCCTTTGTCATCAATTTTAGTATAAGAAACTTCACCAATAAATTGAACTTTTTTCTTTTTTAAAGTAGATCTATGAATCCAACCTGTCGTTTTTCCTAGATTTCCACCAAATTTACCTTTGCTTCTTTTAAACATAAAAACTTCTCTAGGAGAGGCATCAAATTCTGGTTTTACATCTTCAATTCCTGCTCTAGCTTCTAATGATTTATCTATTCCCCATTCTTTTAACCAAGCATCAATATTTAGCGAAGTAGATTCACCTTCATGCGTTAAATATTCTGAAACGTCAAAACCAATTCCTCCTGCTCCAATGACTGCCACTCGTTTCCCTACTGGTGTTTTATGTTTTAAAACATCAATGTAACTCAATACTTTTTGATGCTCTATTCCTTCAATCTTTAATTCTCTTGGCTTAATTCCTGTTGCGACTATAATTTCATCAAAATCTGAATCTTTTAAATCGTCTAAAGAAACTCTAGTATTTAATTTTACGGTCACATTATGTACCTCAATTTGTTTATTGAAATAACGCAACGTTTCATAAAATTCTTCTTTACCAGGAATTTGTTTTGCAATATTAAACTGACCACCAATTTCTTTATCAGCATCAAACAAGGTAACAATATGACCTCTTTGTGCGGCAATTGTTGAAGCTGCTAAACCAGCAGGACCTGCACCAATTACAGCCACTTTTTTCTTATTTTCTGTAGGAATATAATTCAATTCTGTTTCATGACAAGCTCTTGGGTTCACTAAACAACTCGCTACTTTCTGTTCAAAAACATGATCTAAACATGCTTGATTACAACCAATACACGTATTTATTTCATCTGCTTTTTCTTGTTCTGCCTTATTTACCCATTCTGGATCTGCTAAAAAAGGACGCGCCATAGAAATCATATCTGCATCTCCTTCTGATAATATTTTTTCAGCAGTTTCCGGCATATTTATTCTATTAGAAGTTATCAATGGAATTGACAATTCTTCTTTCATTCTTTTTGTAACCCAAGTAAATGCTCCTCTAGGAACAGATGTTGCAATTGTTGGCACTCTAGCTTCGTGCCAACCAATTCCTGTATTTATAATGGTTGCTCCTGCTTTTTCTATCTCTTTTCCAAGTTGAACAACTTCTTCCCAAGAACTACCGTTTTCTACTAAATCTAACATTGATAGTCTGTAAATAATGATAAAATCTTTACCAACAGCTTCTCGAGTTTGTCTTACCAATTCTATTGGCAAACGCATTCTGTTCTCATATTCCCCACCATAATTATCAGTTCTTTTATTGGTTCTTTTTGCAATAAATTGATTGATTAAATACCCTTCTGAACCCATAATTTCAACACCATCATAACCTGCCAGTTTAGATAATTCTGCACAGTTTACAAAATCTCTAATTGTTCTTTTGATTCCTGATTGTGTTAATTTAAAAGGCTTAAAGGGTGTTATTGGTGATTTTATTTTAGAGGGAGCAACATTAAATGGATGGTACCCATAACGTCCAGAATGTAAAATTTGCATACAAATTTTACCTCCTTCTTTATGGACTGCTGCTGTTATCTTTTGGTGATGTTTTGCATGTTTTTCAGTAGACATTCTCGCTGCAAAAGGACCTGTCCAACCTTGAATATTTGGTGAAATTCCTCCTGTAACAATTAATCCTACTCCTCCTTTTGCTCTTTCGGCATAGTAGGTTGCAATTTTATCAATACCATTTTTTTCTTCTTCTAAACCTGTATGCATAGAACCCATTAAGATTCTGTTTTTTAAAGTTGTAAAACCTAAATCTAATGGTTCAAAAATGTGCTTATATTTCATAATTTTGGAGTTGAATTTATTATGCACGCATAATAGTTAGCAAGATATGTTTATTTTTTGCGTTAGTGATTGAAACAGCATCCTTTTTTGTTTTTCTCAAAAAAGATACCGTGGAAAGCACGACCCTTTTTCGGGTAACGCCCTAATATAAATACCCCATTTTTCCTTGCTGATAATCACGCATTGCTTCTAAAATTTCTGTTTGAGTATTCATAACATACGGTCCATACTGCGAAACTTTTTCTTTAATTGGCGCTCCTGATAAAACTAAAATAATGCTTTCTTTTTTTGCTTCAAATTGAATGGTATTTCCATCTTGATGAAACGTAATCATTTGATTTTTTCCTTTTTGTAAAACTTCAGAATCATTTACTAAAATTTCTCCATCTAATAAATAAATTAAAGATTGATGGTTTTGTGGTATTTCAAGTTCTATCTTTCCTCCTTCTGCTGCTTTTACAGTAAAAACATTAACATCAGTCTGTGTTCGTATCAATCCAAATTCATTATTTTGTTTCCCTGCAATAATATTTAATTGCACTTTTTTATCATCAGAAAACACTTTTGGAATTTGTTTTTCTTCTAAATGTTGATAATTAGGTGTCATCATTTTATCTTTTGCTGGCAAATTCAACCACAATTGAATTCCCTCTAAATCGCCACCTTTTTTCACAAATTCTTTGGTGGGTCCTTCTGCATGGATAATTCCACGACCTGCAGTTGTCCATTGAACACCTCCTGCTTTTACAACCATTTCATTTCCTAATGAGTCTTTGTGCAATTGTTCACCTTTAAACAACAACGTTATGGGTTCAAAACCCCTATGCGGATGCGGGCCTAAATCGAATGGATTGTTGAACTCTGAAATTGCATAAGGGCCATAATGATGTAATAATAAAAACGGATCTACATTCTCTATTCCTTCTATTGGTAATGGTTGACGTAATTTTATGGGTCCCATATTCACTAAAGGACTTATTACTTTATGTTGTACTGTTTTATATTTTTTCATCACTTCTAATCGTATATCAGTTCTAGATACATCACGCAAAAAAGCGTGATACTCAAACTGACAATTCGTTCATATTTGTATTTAACTGATTTCTCAAGGAGAATATGTAGACAAATTTTTTCTACCTAATTTTATCTAAAAGAGTACTTAAAGTAACTGCCTCTTCATCAGTTATATTATCTAAAAAAGTAAATTTTTCATGAGCATCTATCGTTGATAATAAGTCCAAACCTATTTTGGAAATTTTAACAAACACAACTCTTCGATCATGCTCACAACGTTCCCTATCGATTAAATTTTTATCACATAACTTATCCATTAAACGTGTTGCATTTGGCGCTCTTTCTATCATTCGATCTTTAACAAGTTGCACCTTAATTTTTTCTTTTGCGCCTCGTAAAATTCTTAAAATATTGTATTGTTGTGGCGAAATCCCATGAGGTTTAAAAAAATCGTTCTCTTTACTACTTAACCAATTAGAGGTGTATTTTATATTGATTAATGCCTTCAACTTATTGCTTTCAAACTTAGAGTTGATGTCTTTAGAAATATCTCCCATATTATCGTATTTAGTATTCAAAAATAAAAAGACTTTAACAAACTCAGTCTGACATTCGTTAAACTGGTCTCTTGTCTTTATATTAAAACCTACGTTCTTAATCTTAAATCTTTACAAAGTTACAATATAAAATTTTATTTACCAAGGAAAATAAATCCAAGGAAATATTTTTGTTTTTAAAATCAATATTGATATGCCAAACCTCATCTCCACACGTACAATATGCCAAATTAAATACGGAGTTACATAACTATCAGTCATCATATTTAAAAAATTAAAAGAAATGTCACATTAAATACACCTAGTCATTAAACCTTTTTTGCTAAACTCATTCTAAGTAATTGTTTCATTGTTTGAATTGATAATTAATTTCTAACTACTTTTGACTAACTATTTTTTATCTTAATATATATATAAGTATGTTTAAAAATACTTTTTTTTACGCGCTACTACTCTTCATAAGCTTATTTTATTTTCAAGATATTAATGCACAATTGAGTAAAAAACATTTTATACCACCGTTAACGTATGCTGAAGATGGAAATGCGAATCCAGAAAATCAATATTTTTACATCTCCACACCCAGTAACCAAAATGTTAGTTTTACAATAAAACAAATAGGCGCAACAAGTAGTGATATTACGGGATCTGTTTCAAGTACTACACCTCAAGAAATATTTATAGGAACTGGCGATAGTCAGCTTTTTGTAGATTCTAGAACCACTAGTATTGTTCATAATAATAAAGGGTATATTATTGAAGCTAATGATGTTATTTATGTTTCTATTAGGATTTTAGCAGGTAGTGGAGCGCAAGCTGGAGCTTTAGTTAGTAAAGGCTCTTCTGCTTTAGGCACAACTTTTAGAGCAGGAATGTTTACCAATGAAAATCCGCAGACTAATTACCTCAACTTTATTTCTGTAATGGCTACAAAAAACAATACTTTAGTCACTTTTGATGATTTACCAACAGGAATACTCATAAAAAACTATACTGGAACTTTACCAATTTCAAACATCCTTTTAAATGAAGGAGAAAGTTATATTGTCGCAACAAATGCTGCTGACAATACTATTAATAGAGATGCTTTAATTGGCACTTTAGTCACCTCAAACAAGCCTATTGTTGTAAATACTGGTTCTGCAAACGGAAGTTTTCATAATGGTGGAGGAAGAGATTATGGTATAGATCAAATTGTAGGTGTTGATAAAATTGGCTCTGAATATATTTTTGTAAAAGGTGATGGAAGTGATGGCTGGGAAAACATTTTAATTGTTGCTCATCAAGATAATACCACTATACGTATAAATGGTGGCGGAATTTCGGCAACCATTAATAAAGGGGAATATCATTTAATTGAAGGAGCGGAATACAACTCAAATGGTAACATGTATATTCAGACTTCTAACCCTGTTTTTGCATATCAAGGAATTGGAGCAAATAGTAGTGAAGCAAATCAAGGTTTATTCTTTGTACCTCCTTTAAGTTGTGAAAACAGAGGAAAAGTAGATAACATTCCAAATATAGAAAATATTGGAGGTGTTACTTTTACAGGAGGAATCACTATTGTTACCAACAGAAATGCTACTGTGAATATCAATTCACAACCAATAGCAAATTTCACAACTTCTGGTCCTTTTGATGTTGACGGAAATGCAAATTACGTAACTTATAAAGTAATTAATTTAATTGGCAATATTTCTATAGAGAGTAGTGATGAATTATATTGCGCCTATTTTAATCAAAATGGAGCTGCATCTTCCGGTAGCTTTTACTCTGGCTTTCCTTCTGCACCAGAAATTAATTTTAACACTACAGTTTCAACTCTAGGTAACTGTATTCCAAACGTAACTTTACAAGCTGCCAACACAGATTTATTTGATAGCTTCGACTGGATTTTTGATGATGAAACTGGTGCTGGATTTATTTCAACAGGAATAACAACCATAAATTTTAGCCCAACTTTACCAGGGAAATACAAGCTAGTTGGTTTAATTAATTGTTCTGGACTAACTTTTGAATCTGTAGAAGTACCCGTTAGTTTATGTCCTGATGATTTTGATGGAGATACAATTATCGATAACTTAGATGTTGATATTGATAATGATGGAATTTTAAATTGTGATGAATCTATTGGAAATGCAACTTTAAATCTTCTTGACATCAACATACCTTCAATAATTTTTCAAGACAATACAAGCACCACAACAATCACCACTCCTATCTATACAGAAAATGAAACTAGCAATTCATTTACTGGTAATAATATTGGAAACTTTGTATCAATTATTAATCCTGCAGTAGATTCTAAGCTTAAATATGAGCTAAAATTCAATCAAAACATCAATTTTAAACTTACACAAGACAATGATTTTGATCATATAATTTCTGATGGTGAATTTTTCATCTTAAAAATTAGCCCAAATTCTAAAAACATTACACTTTTAGACCCAGATGATCAACTCTTGATTGACACCAATTTTGATGGGGAATTTGAAACCGGAATTACAAGTATCTCAGCATCTGAAATTTGGTACACATACAAATCAAATACCCCTGGAGCTACCAGTACTTTTCAATTTTTAGCAAATCAAGTAAATCAAATTGATTTTATGCATCAATCAGCAGCACTTTCAACGACATCAACCTTTAAAGGAAACATTCAACTGACTTGTTTTTCTTTAGATACTGATGGAGATGGAATTGAAAACATGTTTGATATAGACTCTGATAATGACGGAATTCCGGATATTTCAGAAGCTTCTTCACCAAAAATCACACTATTAAATACAGATGCTAATCTAGATGGTTTAGATGATATTTTTAACGGAATTACAACCAATATTGACACAGATAATGATGGCGTTCCAAACTACAGAGATTTAGATGCAGATAATGACGGAATTTTTGATGTAACTGAAGCCGGGCATAATTTAGCTGATACAAATAACGACGGAGTTCTTGACAATGCAAACAACACTTCTGTTGGTAACAACGGATTAATGAACACGCTTGAAACTTCTGCAGACAGTGCAATTATTTCTTATACAATTGCTGATACAGATGCTGACAACCTTTTAAATTTCTTAGAATTAGACGCAGATAATGATACTTGTTTTGATGTAACTGAAGCTGGTTTTACAGATGTAAATAATGACGGAATTATTGATGCAAATCCATTTATAGTAAATGATAACGGAAAAGTAAATAACACTACTGATGGTTATACAAACCCTAATTTAGACTATATAATAAGTGCACCAATTGAATTAAACACTCCCTTTAACGATGCTGTTTTCTGTGAAGATTTTACAGACATCATTACAATAGACTCCACTGCAGATGGTTTTCAATGGGAAATTTCTACTGACAACTCAACATGGAATACAATTGCTGATAATGCAATTTATAACGGAAGCGCAACAAATTCACTACAAATCACAAGCCCTTCATTAGCGTACAATAACCATAAATTTAGAGTTGTTTTAAACAGAACAGGAAATGCCTGTCCTAAAACTTCAAATGAAATTACATTAATTGTAAACCCTTTACCAATCTTAAAAACCGACCCAGAATTAGATCAATGTATCAGTGCAAATGACAACAACCCAACTGTAAATTTAACCACTGCTCAAGTAAGCATTTCTGAAACTGCAAATGTTACTTTTGATTATTTTGTAGATGCTGCAGCAACTACTCTAATTATATATCCAACTTCTTATCCTGTGGTAGTAAACACTGTACAATCTGTTTTTGTAAGGGTTACTTCAGAATTTAATTGTGCTAGAGACCTTATTGAATTAATAATAAATGTAGGCCAAACTCCCGACAATCCGTACAATGAGATTCAAACGCCCGTTTGTGATGATTTTTTAGATGCTGATGGAAATGATTCTGCTGCTAATTCTGACACTGATTACATCACCAATTTTTATTTGGATGAAAATGCTATTATCACAAGCATCAATCCTCCTCTAAATACAGTCGTTTATTTCTATGAAAATGCAGATGACAGAAACAATACTTTAAATGAAATTGACATTACAAATTATAGAAACGACATCAGTCAAATTGATATCACAACGATTGCAAGCGGAATTCAATTTCCTATTTACTATAAGATTTTAAGTACCGTAAACAACAACTGTCAAGGTTTAGGTGAGTTTTATTTGCAAATAAATGCAACTCCGACTGCTAGCAACAACACTCTAACTCCTATCTTAGAATGTGATACGGGTACTATTGATGGTAATTATACAAATGGAAGCAATAGAAATATCGATTTAACGCTACGAATTCAGGAACTCTTTCTAGGAACAGGTCAAGATCAAAATGATTATGACGTTACTTTTTATACATCAGCAACTGCTGCTTTTACTGGTAACACTACAAGCCCTGATTATATCAATACTCCTACTCAATTTACAAACGATATTCCTGCTGGTTTTTCTGTAGGTGATATTGTAACGCAATCCATTTTTGTGCATGTTCAAAATAGCGCTACAGGTTGTGCAAATCCACATGTAAGTTTCGAGGTTATCATTAATCCTGTACCGATTATTACCAATATAATTCCTGTTTTAGCCGTTTGTGATATTGGTACAAATGATGGAGATGTTAGAAATGGATTGGCGCAAAATACAGATGTTTCTGTGAGAGATATCGATATTCTAGGAACTAGAAGTGCGACTGACTTTACAGTTACCTATCATAAAACCCGAGCGGATGCAGAAGATTTATCTTCTACCGGAATAGATAAATATAGTTATGATTCTGATCCTTTAAGAGTAACGATCAATCCAACCACAAGTATTAGTGAAGAAAGTTTATTAATTAGAGTTGTAGACAATAGTACGGGTTGTGCTTTTGATCAATCAACACTTACAATTATTGTAAACCCAGAGCCTACTTTCGAAACCATTTCCAATCTTTCTGAATGTGATAATGATGACGATGGTGATAATGCAAACCAAATTATTCAAACGATAGATTTAGATGGAAAAATTACTGAAATTTTAGGCGCTTCTCAAGATCCTGATGATTTCTTTGTTACTTTTCATGCTACGCAAGCAGATGCAACTTCTGGAAATGCTGCGATTTTATCACCTTACACAAATACTACCGCAACAGAAACTATTTTTATACGCATTCAAAATAAAACAACATTATGTATAAATGATGCGGCAACTTTTGATGTTATTATAAATCCTTTACCCGATTTTACAGTCACAACTCCTCAGATTTTATGCTTAAATGATTTGCCTTTAAATATTACCACGGAGAATCCTATGGGTGTGTATTCTTATGTTTGGGAAAATGCAGCTGGAGTTGTCTTCAGTACAACCGATAATACAGATATTACCGTTGCCGGAACCTATACTGTTACAGCGACTACTACCAACGGAACGATGTGTAGCAGAAAAGAAACTATTGATATAAACGAATCAAACATTGCAACTTTAGACATCAGCTTTATAACGATTGTTGATGAAGCTAACAATATTGGGAGTCAAAATAATTTATCAATCTCTATTGACATTCTCAATAACGATTTAGGTCCTGGGGATTATCAGTTTGCGATTTTAAATACGGATGATGACACAAGAACTCCTTTTGCTGGTTTTCAAGACGAACCTCTTTTTGAAAACTTAGAAGGTGGAATTTACACAGTTATTGTCAATGATAAAAACGGTTGCTCTCCAGACACTACTTTATTGGTTTCTGTAATTGAATTCCCTAAATTCTTTACACCAAATTCTGATGGTGAAAATGATTACTGGGTAATAAAAGGCGCTAACAAAATATTTTATCCGAATAGCAGTATTAACATATTTAATCGATACGGAAAACTAGTAGCTCAATTAGAAGTTGACAACCAGGGTTGGGACGGAACCTATAATGGAAGAATACTTTCTTCTGATGATTATTGGTTTAATGTCACTTTAATTCCTGCAGATAGCACAAAACCAACCATCAATAAAAAAGGGAATTTCTCTTTACTAAGGAAATAAAAAAAACCTCTTTGAGAAACTCAAAGAGGTTTTTTAACTATTAACTTAAAAATTATTACGCCATTACTTCTAACCTAGCTTCTACTCTAGCTTCTATTTCTATAGATTCTTCAGAAGCTCCAAACTGATTAGAAGTGTTATTTGTTCCTCCTGCTTTTAAAGCTTTATCACCTGCAAAAAATGTTTTATGATCATCACCTAAATCAGAACCTGCCATCCTTTGATGTTTTACACAAGAAACTCTTTTTCTAATTTCTTGTCTTTGAACACCTTTTACATACGCTAACATTCCTTCTTCTCCAAAATAACCTTCAGTAAGATCATTCATATGTAAAGCCGTTGTATGATACGTTGGTAAAGTAATTAAATGATGAAAAACACCTGCTTCTCTTGCGCTATCAAGCTGGAACGTACGGATTTTATCATCTGCACGATGACATAATTCCGAGCCATCATATTGAGCATCCATTAAGTTATTTCTATCATAAGCAGTCATGTTTTCACCTTCGACAAGCATTTCATCAAAAGCTTGGCCACGGAAATTTAAAGTCCAATTAAAAGAAGGTGAATTGTTGTACACTAATTTTGCATTTGGCACTACTTCTTTAATTCTATTTACCATATGAGCAATTTGAGTAACATTTGGAGTCGGAGTTTCAATCCACAGTAAATCTGCTCCATTTTGTAAACTCGTAATACAATCTAACACGACTCTATCTATATTAGAACCGTCTTTAAATTTATACAAACCGTTTGCCAATCTTACCGGACGAACTAATTTGCCATCTCTTTTTAATAAAACGTCATCTTCTTTAGCATCAGTAATTGCTATTTCTTCTGCTTCAACAAAAGCTAAATATTGAGAAGCTAAATCACCAGCCTCTTGACTTACAGGTAATTTCTGAGTTAATCCAGCACCTTCAGAATCTGTTCTTGCAACAATAATTCCGTCATCTACACCTAATTCTAAAAACGCATATCTAATTGCATTTAACTTCGCAATAAAATCTTCGTGTGGTACAGTTACTTTTCCATCTTGATGACCACATTGTTTTGCATCTGAAACTTGATTTTCAATTTGAATAGCACAAGCTCCTGCTTCAATCATCTTTTTAGTCAATAAATACGTTGCTTCTTCGTTTCCAAAACCTGCATCAATATCTGCTATAATCGGAACGATATGCGTTTCGAAATTATCTATTTGATCCTGTACATCTTCTCCGTTTTCTAATCTTTTAAATAAATCATTCAATTCAATAGCATCTGCTTGACGAAGAAAATCATAAATTTCATTTATTAATGAAGGAACAGCTGTTTTTTCGTGCATCGATTGGTCTGGTAAAGGTCCAAATTCTGAACGCAATGCAGCAACCATCCAACCAGATAAATACAAGTAGCTTTTACTAGTCGTTTTATGATGTTTTTTAACAGCAATCATTTTTTGTTGTGCAACAAAACCATGCCAGCAACCTAAAGACTGAGTATAGTTAGATGAATCTGCATCATACGCTGCCATATCTTCTCTCATAATAGCAGCAGTATATTTAGCAATATCTAAACCTGTTTTAAAACGATTTTGAGTAACCATTCTTGCTGCACTTTCAGAATTTATAGCATTCCAAGAATTGCCATATTTTGCTTTCAGATTTCTTACAGTTTCTAACGCTGAACTATAATTGCTTTGTGCTAAATTTTTCATAATTTTGTTCTTTAATTATTAAGGTTTTCAAGATTTTGATAATTCCGTCTCGCAAACTATTGTCGTAGTTGCGAGACATTTTTTTTATATGTGATTGTAAGCTGAAAGTGTTAAAAATTCTTTATAGTCTGCTGAAACGACTAATTCGTCAAATAATGCTATTGCTAGTTTAAATTTTCCATTGATAAAATTACTTTCCCCAACTAATTCTTTAATTTTCTCTAACTCTTCTCTTTTTAACAACTGATACAGTGCAAGATTGAAATTTCGACCATCTTCAATATGCACATTATTATGCAACCAATGCCAAACCTGAGTTCTAGAGATTTCTGCTGTAGCAGCATCTTCCATTAAATTATATATTGCTGCTGCTCCATTTCCACGCAACCAGCTTTCGATATATAAAATACCAACATTAATATTTTTTCTAATTCCGTCTTCAGTAATGGTCCCTTTTGGCATTTCAACTAAATCCTTAACACCAACTTTTACATCTTCTCTTTTTACATGAATTTGATTTTTAGTCACCATGTTTTCATTAAAAACATTCATTGCTACAGCAACCAATCCTGGATGCGCAACCCAAGTTCCATCATGACCATTTTTCACTTCTTGTTCTTTATCTGCCTGTACTTTTGCAAAAGCTAAATTATTTGCTTTTTCATCATTTTTAATCGGAATCTGAGCAGCCATCCCTCCCATTGCATGCACATTTCTTTTATGACATTTTTGAATTACCCTCAAAGAATATGCTTCCATAAAAGGTGTTTTCATTGTTACCTGATCTCTATTCGGAACCATGAAATTTTGATGATTTCTAAACTTTTTGATGTATGAAAATATATAATCCCAACGTCCGCAGTTTAAACCAGCCATATGATTTCTTAATTCATAAATAATTTCATCTAACTGAAAACTTGCCGTAATTGTTTCTATTAAAACAGTCGCCTTAATTGTCTTTTGAGGAATATCTAGATATTCTTGAGCAAATACAAAAACATCATTCCATAAACGCGCTTCTAAATAATGCTCTAGTTTTGGTAAATAGAAATAGGTTGCAGAGTTTTGCGCTTGTAATACTTTAATATTATGAAAAAAGTACAGACCAAAATCAACCAAAGAACCAGACATTTCTTCACCATCAATAATAAAATGTTTCTCGTTTAAATGCAACCCTCTTGGTCTTACTATTAAAGTTGCAGTTTCTTTATTTAATTGATACGTTTTATCTTTTTTCTCATTATAAAATGAAATTGTCTTATTAATTGCATCTCTTAAATTAATTTGACCTCCTAAATTATTTGCAATATTTGGAGAATTACTATCCTCAAAATCTGCCATAAAAGTTTTAGCGCCAGAGTTCAATGCGTTTATCACCATCTTTCTATCTACAGGACCTGTTATTTCTACTCTTCTGTCTAATAAATCTTCTGGCAAAGGAGCACAAACCCAATTAGATTCTCTAATTTCTTTCGTTTCCTCTGGAAAAGAAGGATAATTTCCTGCATCAAAATAAGCTTGTTCAACTTCTCTTTCTTTTAGTAATTTCAGCCTTCTTTGATTGAATTTTTCATGTAATTCCATCAAAAATAATTGAGCCCCATTTGTCAAAACATCTTGATACTCATCAATTTTAAACCCCTTAAAATCAATTCCTTTAATAATAATATTTTCCTGCATAATTAGACTATTTTAATTTCTACACTGCAATAATATAAATTATATTCGAACTCCACAAGCGAACGTTCGCTAATTTACATAAAAACTTTATTTTAATTAATTCGCTATTTATACTTATCTTTGATTTTATGATTATAGAAGACGAATACATTCGATTAATTTTTGGCCTGAAACTCAAACAAATAAGAACAGAGAAGAACCTTTCTCTTTTTGGTTTGGCTAAATTATCTGGACTTTCAAAATCATACTTAAATGAAATTGAGAAAGGAAAAAAATACCCTAAAACAGATAAAATATTACTACTTTCTGAAAGTTTAGAAATTCCTTACGACCACTTTGTATCTTTAAAACTAGACAAAAATCTTGCACCAATTGGCGATATTTTACAATCTAAAATCTTAAAAGAGATCCCTTTAGAATTGTTTGGTATTAAAGAAAACAACTTAATAGATATTATTGCGAATGCTCCCGCAAAAGTAAATGCGTTTATCAGTACAATTATAAAGATTGCACAGAACTATAATTTAACAAGAGAAAGCTTCTTTTTAGCCTCTCTACGTTCTTATCAAGAAGCACATAATAATTATTTTGAAGACATCGAAAATGATGTGGAAAAATTTGCAAAATCGTACCATTTAGATTTATCAAAAAGAATTTCTTCAATAAATTTAGAAGAAATATTAATTGAAGAATTTGGCTACACAATTGATGATAAAGAACTTTCTAAGCATGATAATTTAAGTGTTTTAAGAAACATTTATATCCCGAAAAACAAAACACTTTTAATAGATGAAAATATTTCTGAAGCACAGAAAACATTTATTTACGCAAAAGAATTGGCGTATAATTATTTAAAAATTGAAGACAGACTTTACACTTTTCCTTGGGTTAAATTCGAAAAATTTGATCAAGTTTTAAATAATTTTATTGCATCATATTTTGCAGGCGCTTTAATTATTTCAAGAAAATCACTTACAGAAAAACTAACAAACTTCTTTGAATTAGAAGAATGGACACCTTTAAAGCTACATCAAATAATTAATCATTTTAATTGCTCTCAAGAAACATTCTATCAACGTTTAACAAATATTTTGCCTAAATATTTCAACATAAAAAACCTGTTTTTCTTGCGATTTACGCACAAAGAAAATTCACCAGAATTTAAACTAAGCAAAGAACTACACATCACACAACAACAATCGCCTCATGCAAATAGAAAAAATGAGCATTATTGCAGACGCTGGGTATCTCTTAAAACCATTCAAACTTTAGAAAAATCATCTAAAGAAAGAGCCACTTTTGGCGTTCAAATTTCTTCTTATGAAAATGAAAAAAACGAATATCTAGTACTTTCTTCTGCTACTCCAGACCCTTTTAAAAAACACATTAACAGAAGTGTAAGCATCGGACTATTACTTTCACCTCATTTAAAAAAGAAACTTACTTTTCTAAAAGAAAACACTTTTCAGAAAAATATTGTTGGTGTAACTTGTGAAACTTGTGCCGTAAAAAACTGCGCAGAAAGAGTTGCAGAACCAATACGTTTAGAAATGCAAAATCGACACAAAGAAATAGCTAAAACAGTAGACAATATTATTAATTCTTACAGTTAAAATTTCTTATTTTAGCAGCTAATAACAATTACTTTTTATGGACATCAACTTCAATAAAAACGAAGATTATAATAAACTTTTAGTATCAGATCTACGCAAACGTTTTGCAAAAGTAAAATTAGGTGGTGGTCAAAAGAGAATTGACAAGCATCATAAAAATGGCAAAATGACCGCAAGAGAAAGAGTTGATTATCTTTTAGATAGCAATTCTAAATCTATAGAAATCGGTGCTTTTGCTGGCGAAGAAATGTATGCAGAACATGGAGGATGCCCTTCAGGAGGTGTTGTTGTAAAAATTGGTTACATCAAAGAAAAACAATGTATTGTTGTTGCAAATGATGCTACCGTAAAAGCCGGAGCTTGGTTTCCAATTACAGGGAAAAAGAATTTACGTGCTCAAGAAATATCCATAGAAAACAAATTACCAATTATTTACTTAGTAGATTCCGCAGGGGTTTACCTGCCTTTACAGGATGAAATTTTTCCTGATAAAGAACATTTTGGAAGAATATTTAGAAACAATGCAGTAATGAGCAGCATGGGGATTACCCAGATTTCTGCTGTTATGGGAAGCTGTGTTGCTGGTGGCGCCTATTTACCAATCATGAGTGATGAAGCATTGATCGTCGATAAAACTGCAAGTATTTTCTTAGCAGGAAGTTATTTGGTAAAAGCGGCAATTGGCGAAAGCATTGACAATGAAACTTTAGGTGGCGCAACCACACATTGCGAAATCTCTGGAGTTACAGATTACAAAGCAAAAGATGACAAAGATGCTCTTGACAAAATAAAATTTATTATTGATAAAATTGGCGATTATGACAAAGCTGGTTTTAGTAAAAAAGAAGCCTTTCCGCCAAAAGAAAAAGAAGATGATATTTTCGGAATTCTTCCAAAGGAAAGAAATGCGCAATATGATATGTTAGAAATCATAAAACGTTTGGTTGATAAATCTGAGTTTGAACAATACAAAGAAGGTTATGGGAAAACCATTTTAACGGGTTACGCAAGAATTGATGGTTGGGCTGTCGGTATTGTTGCCAATCAAAGAAAATTAGTAAAAACACAGAAAGGAGAAATGCAATTTGGTGGCGTTATTTATAACGATTCCGCAGATAAAGCAACACGCTTTATCGCAAACTGCAATCAGAAAAAAATACCTTTAGTTTTCCTACAAGATGTAACTGGCTTCATGGTTGGCTCTAAATCTGAACACGGAGGAATTATAAAAGACGGTGCTAAAATGGTCAATGCAGTTAGTAATTCTGTCGTGCCAAAATTTACAATTGTGATTGGAAATTCTTACGGCGCAGGAAACTACGCAATGTGCGGAAAAGCCTATGACCCGAGATTAATTGTTGCCTGGCCAAGTGCAGAGTTAGCAGTTATGAGTGGGAATTCTGCCGCTAAAGTTTTACTACAAATAGAAACAGCTTCTCTAAAAAAACGAGGAGAAGAAATTACACCAGAAAAGGAAGCTGAATTATTTGACAAAATAAAATCGAGATACGACAAGCAAATTTCGCCTTATTATGCTGCTGCAAGAATTTGGACAGATGCAGTAATTAATCCATTAGATACAAGAACTTGGATTTCTATGGGAATTGAAGCTGCAAACCACGCACCTATTGAAAAGAAATTTAATATGGGTATTTTGCAGGTTTAAAAATCCTTGTCCAAAAAAATTGTGAAACAACTTACTATTTTTTTACATTTGCTTACAGTTATATAATATCAAAAAAAAACATTAGAAATGGGTAGAGCATTCGAACTTAGAAAAGGACGCAAGATGAAACGTTGGTCAGCAATGGCAAAAACCTTTACTAGAATTGGTAAAGACATTGTGATGGCTATTAAAGACGGTGGTCCAAATCCTGATTCAAACTCAAGGTTAAGAGCCGTTATGCAAAACGCAAAGGCAGCTAATATGCCTAAAGAGAACGTAGAGCGTGCCATAAAAAAAGCAACTGACAAAGACACTGCCGACTACAAAGAAGTATTGTTTGAAGGCTATGCACCTCACGGAATAGCACTTCTATTAGAAACAGCAACCGACAACAACAATAGAACCGTTGCCAATGTTCGATCTGCTTTTAACAAGTGCGATGGAAATTTAGGTACTTCAGGATCTGTAGTCTTTATGTTTGATCACGTTTGCACTTTCACTCTTAAAAAAGAAGATATCAACGTTGACTTGGAAGAATTAGAATTAGAATTAATAGACTTTGAAGTTGAAGAAGTTTTTGATGATGAAGAAGGAATTATTATTTACGCCCCTTTCGAGCAATTTGGTACCATTCAATCTTTCTTTGAAGGAAATAATGTTGAAATTTTATCTTCTGGATTTGAAAGAATCCCGACAACAACATCAAAATTAAATGAAGAACAACAAGCAGATGTAGAAAAACTTTTAGAAAAATTAGAAGAGGATGATGATGTGCAAAACGTGTATCATTCTATGGAAATGTAATTCTGAAATTACAGTATAATAATAAAATCCCAAACATGTGTTTGGGATTTTTTATACATTATTATTTCTATTAATTTAATTCTTCACCTTTAAACTCCATTGAAATTGAAAATTAGAAACTACAACCCCATCTTCATTTACACCTTCAGAAGTTAAAGTAATAACTTGCCCTTCACCAGTTTTTATAGATGCTTCAATTGCTTCTCTAATTTTATCTCCCCCAGTACAAGTAAATAATATTTTACCTGTAGCTTTTTTAAAAAAATCACCTTCTTGATGTGTAACTAACATAGAAACTTTACGTTTAGACCTCTCTATCTCTTGCATTACTAAAACTCCCGTAGTCATTTCTGAAGCCATTCCTTGCGCTGCCCAAAACATACTCTTAAACGGATTTTGATTCATCCATTTATGCTTAATTTTTACAATAGAAGTTGTATCTGTCAAGCTTATTACTCGCATTCCAGACCACCAACCTAATGGTAATTTAAAAAACGTGAACGTATTTATTTTACTAGGAGTAATCTTCATAATACTTGTATTTATTGGCAATTTACTACTTTTTAACCAAACAAAACAGAAAAGAAAAATGTTAAAATTACGTTAATTATAGTACTATGTATTACATAATACCTTTTTAAAGACATATATTTGCATAAGCAAGTATTATACACTTTAGATAAAATGAAAAAAAACAACGAGAACACAAATGCTTTTTTAATACACATTTCTGCATTTGCAGGTTTAATGTTTCCTTTTGGTAATATTATTACCCCACTGATTGTATGGCAAACTTTAAAAGATAGAAGTGCTTTTTTAGATGAGCAAGGCAAAGAAGCTGTAAATTTTAATATCAGTTATACGTTATATATTTTTCTATTAACACTCACATTTATTCCTTTTGCGATTGGTTCCATTTTCAGAAACCACAATAACTTTATTAGAAACAATCATTTTAATTTTGATTTTGACTTCGATAATCTATTTGGCTTTATAGGATTCGGTTCCATTACAGCAATTGTTTACTTAATAGGAATTGCGCTCGTTATTATAGCATCAATAAAAGCAAAAGAAGGCGAAAATTACAAGTACCCTTTTACCATAAAATTTATAAAATAAAAATTTAAACCACAATACATGAAGATTGAAAACACAAAAGCACAAATGCGAAAAGGTGTTTTAGAATTCTGCATTTTATCTATCCTAAATAAAGGTGATGCATATACTTCTGAAATTCTTTCAACGCTAAAAAGTGCGGAGATGATTGTGGTTGAAGGAACCATTTACCCGTTATTAACACGTTTAAAAAACGTAGGTTTATTAACATATAGATGGGAAGAATCAACCTCAGGACCACCAAGAAAATATTACGTTTTAACCGAAAACGGAGGCATATTTCTAAAAGAATTAGACAAAACATGGAACAATTTATTAAATGCAGTACACCAAGTAACTAGTAAAAAATCGACTACAAATGAATAAGACTATTAATATAAATTTAGGCGGATTTTTCTTTCATATAGATGAAGTAGCCTATCAGAAATTACAAAGATATTTAGAATCGATTTCTAAATCTTTAAGTGATGATCCTCAAGGAAAAAACGAAATTATTGCAGATATAGAAGCTAGAATTAGTGAGCTATTATCAGAAAAAATAACAGATGCAAGACAAGTTGTAAACGAGAGTGATATCGACGATATTATTGTTATTATGGGACAGCCAGAAGATTATGCTGAAGCTGAACAAGAATATAGTGATGCTAATTATTCATACAATAGAAACAATGCTTCAGGAAAAAAATTATTTAGAGATGGTGATGATAAATTTTTAGGAGGTGTTGCTTCTGGAATTGCGCATTATTTTGATTTAGATACAATTTGGGTACGTTTAGCCTTACTTGCATTATTCATTTTTGGAGGGTTTGGCGTTTTATTATATATTATTCTTTGGGTTTTATTGCCTGAAGCAAAAACAACTGCAGAAAAATTGCAGATGGAAGGTGAACCTGTAAACATTGATAATATTGAAAAAAAAATTCGTGAAGAATTTAACAATGTTTCTGAAAATGTATCTGATTTTGCGAACAAAGCTTCAGAGAAATTAAAAGATGGTGCCAATGATTTTTCGGACAAAATGAGTAAAACTTTTTCGGGAAAGACAAAAAAAAATAACGGATTACAAGATTTATTTGATACGCTAGGTAAAATTATTCTTACTATTTTTAAAATTATAGGTAAGTTTATTGGTATCATTATCATATTTGTTTCTGCTGCTGTTATTTTATCTCTAATAATTGGAGGGTTTTCTATAGGAAGTTTAGAATGGCTGAATGTAAGTGGAGAATTTTTACAATACCCACCATTTTTCTATGATTCTGTATTACCGATTTGGTTGCTTACTTTGTGTGGATTTTTATTGATTGGAATTCCGTTTTTAATCTTATTTATTTTAGGATTACGAATTTTATCTAGTAACCTAAAAAAGATAAGCAAACCGACTTCATTAACTCTTTTAGGTATTTGGATTCTTGCTTTATTAACCATGATTTTTACGGGCTTAGAATTCGGAGCATCACATTCAATTCATGGTAAATCATCAGAAAAAAACATCATTAATATTGTTGAAAATGACACCCTAAAGTTAAAAATGATAAATGATGATGCGATTTATTATCGTCATAACTTAAAAAGGAACACTTACAGAGAAGAAGTTGAAATTGAGGGTGTTAAAATGATCTACACTAACAATATTAGAGTCGATGTTAAAAAGAGTAGTTCTGATGAAAGTTATGTTGTTGTTCAAAAAGAATCTAGAGGGCAAAACAAAAGTAAAGCGAATAGTAATTCAAAAAAGATAAGCTATAAGTACGAAGTTATAGACAATACAATTGTGCTAGACGCTTACTATTTATCCGCTTTTAAAAATATGTGGAAAGATGAAGAAATCAACATTACCCTTTTCATCCCAAAAGACATAACTGTATATTTTGATAATTCTACTAAAAACTTTTTATCAGATGTTGATAATGAAGCTGACATTTATGACAAAGACATGGCTAACCATCACTTTATAATGACAGAAAGCACTTTGAAATGTACAGATTGTACAAAAGAAATTGAAGAAGAAGAAGAAGAAGAAGAAGAAGAAGAAGAAGAAGAAAGCATTTAAAAAACAGTTCAACCTAAATAAACAACAACTGAGTAACAAAACTTTCTTTTTAAGCGTCTATTCATAGACATTTGAACCGTAAATAAAAAAATATTATGAAAATAGCAAACCACAAAATTCTAACACTACTATTTGTTGCAACACTTTTTAGTTCTTGTGCTGTAGATATGTTCAATAGAGTTAATGGCAACAGAAATGTTGTGACAGAAGACAGAAGTACCAAAGAAAATTTTACAAAAATTAAAGTAAGTACTGGTTTAGACTTGTATATTTCTCAAGGGACTAAAAATCAAATTACGGTTGAAGCTGATGAAAATTTACAAGACATTATTACAACAGAAGTGAATGATGGAATCTTAAAAATTTATTCAGAAAAAAATATTTGGAGAGCAAAAGCTAGAAAAATATATGTTACCATTAAAAATATAGAAGCGATAACAGCAACAAGTGGGTCAGATGTTTATACTAACGAAACTTTAAAAGTAAATAATCTAAATATTAGTGCGACAAGTGGGGCAGATATTCATATTTCTGTGGACGCAGATACAGTTAAAACGACTGCAACAAGTGGTTCTGAGATTGAAGTTTCTGGAGTTTCAAACAATCATACTTCAAAAGCGACAAGCGGTGCTTCTATTGATGCTTATCAATTACGAAGCAAAAATGTAACTGCAAGAGTTACAAGTGGTGCAGATATTAATGTGTATGCTTCTGAAAGTATTGATGCAAAAGCAACAAGTGGCGGAGATATCGATTTTAAAGGAAGTCCTGAAAAAGTAAATAAAAAAACATCTTCTGGAGGAAGTGTTTCTGCTGAATAAATTTGAATTGAAATGATCCTGCTATGAAATCATTTTTGACATCTTTTAAAGAATCATTTATTTTTAAAATATTGCTAGCAATTGCATTGTTCTTTTATAGTTTGATCACTTCTGCTCAAATAGAAGAAATACCAAAATACAAAGCAACAAATACTGAATTACATACTGATATTATAAAAATGGATAGCATCTATTTTGATGCTTATAACACCTGTGATATAAAAACCCAAGTGTCTATTTATGCTGATGACATTGAATTTTTTCATGACAAAGGCGGTTTATCAACGGATAAAAAAGAGCTTTTAAAATCACTAAAAGAGAACATCTGCAATAAAGTAACAAGAACTTTAATTAAAGGAAGTGTAGAAGTGTATCCTATAAAAAATTATGGTGCCATACAGATTGGGTATCATAAATTTTATAATAAATTAGAACCAAAAGCAAAATCTGCTCCTAGTAAGTTTATTGTAGTTTGGAAAAAAGAAAATAACAACTGGAAAATGACAAAAGTTATTAGCCTTCATTAAAAATATTTAAAAAACTGTAATCATTAGAATAGCTAACTCTAATAACAGTACTAATACTTGGTTTTATTAGTTTACTTGGTAAGTCGTCGTTTTGTATAAAACGACGCTTACTTTTTTTTGTTTTGAATAGGTTTCAACATCTCATTAAACTTTTTTAGTATCACATTAAACTTACATGAAAGACTCCATTCTCAATAATGTCATAAAAATCCAAAAAAACATCATTATAAACGTTTTACCGATAAAAAAAGGTTTTTCCCTAATTGATTTTTTGAGTAAAAAAATCTAACTTCGCTAACTGCTTATAGTTGGCATTAAAACTGACGTCATATCAGTTTAAGTTAGCACCAATCAAATAAAAATGAAAGTTACAGCTGAAAAAAATGAAAAAGTTGCTAATATGATATTTGCATCTATTTATCCACATTACGTGAACAGATTAGAGAAGAATGGTAGAACAAAAGAAGAGTTTCACGAAGTAATAGAATGGTTAACTGGTTTTAATGAATATGAGTTACAAACACTTATTGAAGATAAAGTAACTTTTAAAACATTTTATAAAAAAGCAAAAATACATCCCAACGCACACTTGATTAAAGGAGTCATTTGTGGTTATCGAATTGAAGAAATAGAGGATGAATTTGAATTGTATAGACAATGTAGGTATTTAGAAAAGTTGGTTGATGAATTAGCCAAAGGTCGTAAAATGGAGAAAATTTTACGAGAAGAAAAGAAATAAAACTGGTACCAACACAACTAGCCAACACAACAACATCGTCAAGTATTAATAGGTAATTATAAAAAAATGAGAAATTTTATTATTGTTTTCAGTTTACTTCTTTTAGCATCAAATTCCGTAGATGCTCAATGGAAGAACCGTTATCCAAAAGTTGATGGATATGGTCATCATGTCTATTTAGAAGGGTATGAACTGCCTGTCTTAAATTCAGGACCAACAGACCCGGCACCATCACCAATGAACAATCAAGTAGTTTTTTCAGCTAAAGGTTGGTTATGGATGATGAACCTTGAAACCTCCGAAGCTAAAAGGATCACTTTTTCTCCTGATATGGATTCTAGACCAAATTGGTCACCAGACGGTACTAAAATAGTTTTTATTAGAGATAACTCGCTTGACACCCATTTGGTTCTTCTAGATTTAAATTCTAATAAAGAAACGATACTGATGAACTCAGACGCTTTAGATTTAGATCCTATTTTTTCAACGGATGGAAACTTTGTCTATTACTCATCGGCAAAAAATGGATCATTTGACCTTTGGAAAATTAATCTCAAAACACTAGAAATCACTATTTTAACTCAAGGAAAAAGCCTTGAACGTCTTCCTGTTCCAATACTTGAAGGCAATCAAGTTGTTTACCTTCATAAAAAAGGATTTTCCTATGATTCCATTGAATTATTAGATTTAGAAAATGGAGTTTCCACTCCTATCATCGAGGAAAATTTCGCATCTCAAGCGGCCTTTTCTTTATCCAAAGACAACACTACATTAGTTTATACATGGCCAAACGGAGATAATTATGAACTTCATTTATTAAACATCTTTATTCCCGAAAGCAAAATGCTTCTTACCAAAAGTAAAGGACTTCCTTTATCACCAAAATTTAGCGCTGATGGTCAATGGGTTTATTTCTCTGAAAATAACAAAATGGAGATTTCAGAAATAAAAAGAATATCTGTAAACGGAGGCCCGACTGAGGTTTTATCTGTAAAGAAATGGGATTGGAAAACTAAAACTGGTAAACTAAAAATAACTAGTCGTGTTGATGGAAAAATAGATGCTGTTAGGATGAGTATTACAGACCAAAACGGACATCCGATAATCCCTAATTCTGGTTTAGTCCATTCTGAAGGACAAAATGGAATTGTATTTTTCTATTCACCTGGAGAAATTGAAGTGGAAGCTCCTCTTGGTAATCTTACAATAAGTGCCGTTCATGGTTTTTCAACGAAAAAGGAAACTCAAAAAATTAAATTAGAAGCAAGCACTACAGAAACTGAAATAGTTTTAAATAGCATTTGGAACGCAAATAAAGAAGGTTGGTACTCCGCAGATACCCATTTTCATCTTAATTATGGAGGTACTAGTCAATTAGATCTTAAAGATATACAATTAGACCTTAGAGCCGAAGACATAGATGTGGCTTTTCCATTGGTTGCTAATCTCGGGAATCGTTTTCTTCAACAAGAACTTTTCGGTTCGAAAAATGAAGAAATACCGATGATATCTTTCGGACAAGAGGTGCGTTCGCATTTTTTAGGTCATTTAAATCTACTTGGAACAAAAGAGTTATACTGGCCATGGGTTTGGGGACCTAAATATGATGTTTATGGAGCTGACGACAGACTTAATGCAGCACCACTTAGGTTTGCTCGTGACCAAGGTGGATTAGGTGGATATGTTCACCCTGTTGCTATTAAAGAGCCATTTAAAAAAGGAGGTGGCAGTTCTATACCTATCGGTTTAGTCGCAGATGCTGTTTTGGAAGAAGTAGATATGTTAGAAATAGGATGTCTCTGGACGGATGAAATTGGAACCGCTTCTTTATGGCACGAAATTCTTAACCTAGGCATTCCTATCGCATTATCTGCTGGTAGCGACGTAATGAATGATCTCTATAGAACGATGGCTATCGGAGCAACAAGAATGTATGTAAAACCTGTAGGGAAATTAACTATTGAAAATTACTTAGAAGCACTTAAAAAAGGAAGGAGTTTTATGAGTAATGGTCCACAGATTTTATTTACTGTGGAAGGTCACGAGGTCGGTGAGGTTTTAAAAACTAAAAACAATAAAGCCAATTGGAAACTTATAGTTCATTCTCCTGTTTCATACGAAAAAATAGAAATATTTGTAAACGGGATTGCAGTTACTACGAAAAAAAGCAAAAACGGCACTAGTGAAACCTACAGCGGCTCCATTGAAATTCCAAAAGGTGGATGGGTTACAGCAAGAGCTTCTGGAAGTAAATCTGAATGGCCAATGATGGACAGCTATGCATTTGCAGAGAGTTCACCTATATGGCTTAACGAAGTTGGTAGCACAATGCCTACCTCTAAAATTAATGCAGCAAATAAACTTCTTAAGATTTTAGAAACCTCAGAGAAAAGATTGAAACAAGGATATGGTAAAACTGAAATTCCTATTTTACTAGAACAATTTTCTAAGGCAAGGGTAAAATTGGTAAATATTATGGCAGGTGACAAAAAGTAAAAAATATTTCACACATAAACACATTTAGTAAAAAAATTCTATTTCTTCTTTAAATACTCTTCAATATCAGCAATATGATGTTGTAAAGCTTGAGCAGAAATCTGTATTTCTTTTATTAAAAGTGCTAAAGAAATTATTAATAAAATAAGTGCACCACCAAATATGTAGGCTGCAATTGTATGGCAATTAATGTAAATCAAAAACATTGTCAATACACAAAAAAGCAAGCTTGTAATTCCAAATATTTGCATCCATCGTGTTAAATTTAAACGCAATTTTAAATTCTGAATCTGTCTTAACAAAGAGTCCTCTTGTTTCTCTAAAAACTTATCATGTAAATTTCTGATCACAGCTGCATACGCTAAAAATCGATTCGTATACGCAAGCATTATTAATGAAATTGCAGAAAATAATAAAGCTGGTGTTGTTAAAGTAAGTTCATCCATATATTACAAAAATAAATAATATTTTCTATTTAAAACTGATAAAATCATTTTCTGTACTTTTGAAATATGAAAAATAAATTTTTCTTTTTTAGCTTCATTTTTAGCTTAAGCCTTTGCGCGCAAAAAATACCAAATGGTTTTGTGTATATTTCTGATATTGATGTTACAATACAATCTGAATTAAGATATTTAAACACTACTAATTTTATTGGAAAAACAATTGACGGTTATGATGACAACTGTGTAATTATCACCAAAGAAACTGCTGATGCATTGCATAAAGTACAAACTATTTTAGCTGAAAAAGGCTTAAGCCTTAAAATTTTTGATGCGTACAGACCACAGCAGGCTGTAAATCATTTTGTAAAATGGGCAAGAGTTTTAAATGACACTTTAATGAAACAGGAATATTATCCACAAGTTCCAAAATCAGAATTATTTAAAAGAGGTTTTATTGCTGAAAAATCTGGACATACAAGAGGAAGCACTGTAGATTTAACAATTGTTAATCTAAAAACAGGTAAAGAGTTAGACATGGGAAGTGCTTATGATTTCTTTGGAGTTGAATCTCATCCTTTTTATAAAAAAATAAAGGACCATCAGAAAAAAAACAGGTTGTATTTGCGTAAAATAATGCTAGACAATAACTTTAACCCTTATGATAATGAATGGTGGCATTTTACGTTAAAAAACGAACCTTTTCCTAAAACATACTTCAATTTTCCTATCAAAAAATAAGTTTTAACAATTTCTAAACAAGTTCATTAAAAAACGGCATTATATTTGTTTCATAATTGTCAGCAATTTACATATCAATGAAATCATATTTTAAATCTTTACTAATTCTAAGTTGTATTTTTATATCTACAACACTATTTGCGCAATTAGACAATAATAACGGTAGCAAAGAAAAAGGTAAAATAAAAGCAATTGTTTTTAACAATTCTAAAGAAATTAAGGTACCCAAATCTTTAGATTTAGATGGTACACAAGGCTTTAAGAAAGCTTTTGATAAAGAGAAAGAAAAACTAAAACAAGAAGAAGAGGAAAAGGCTTTAAACAATAAAGGCATTTTAACAAAAGAGCAACTTAACAACTTAAGAATCAAAGAAATGTATGGAAAACGTCAAATTAAAAAAGTTGACAGCCATCAAGGAACTTTTTTAACACTTTCGAAAACTCTCACGCTTTCTTTTAGAGACTTTGGCGCTATAGATGGCGATATTATTGGAATATACCATAATGGTATTTTAATTGTAAAAAAAACAACGCTTAACCAACATTATAAATCCTTTCAAATACATTTAGACAAAGGGGATAATCAAATTGAAGTATTAGCTTTAAACCAAGGTTCACTTGGCGCTAATACCGCTCAATATAAACTAGTTAACAGTTCTGGCTTAACAATAGCATCACAATATTGGTTTTTAGCAACTGGAGCTAGAGCTATTTTTAACGTTACAAAAAGCGAATAAAACAGTTTACGAAATCGTTTTCGCTGATTTTAAAAACTCAAGTTTTTTTATTCTTTATAAAACAGTTATTTTTGTGTTTCTATTATATAGAATAAATATATAATTTATACAATAAACAAGACTCATTAAGAATGAAAAAAATAACCAAACAGACCTATTTAGATTGGTACAAAGACATGCTTTTTTGGCGTAAATTCGAAGACAAATTAGCTTCTGTTTACATTCAACAAAAAGTAAGAGGTTTCTTACACTTATACAATGGTCAAGAAGCTATTTTAGCAGGAGCAATACATGCTATGGATTTATCAAAAGATAAAATGATAACTGCTTATAGAAATCACGTGCAACCAATTGGTATGGGAGAAGATCCTAAACGTGTGATGGCAGAATTGTATGGTAAAGTTACTGGTACATCAAAAGGAATGGGTGGTTCTATGCATATTTTCTCTAAAGAATTTGGTTTTTATGGAGGTCATGGAATTGTTGGTGGTCAAATACCATTAGGAGCAGGTATTGCTTTTGGTGATAAATATAAAGGAAGTGATGCTGTTACCTTAACTTGTTTTGGTGATGGAGCTTCTAGACAAGGTGCTTTACATGAAGCTTTTAACATGGCGATGTTATGGAAATTACCTGTAGTTTTTATTGTTGAAAACAATGGATATGCAATGGGTACTTCTGTAGAAAGAACCGCAAATCATACCGATATTTGGAAACTAGGTTTAGGATACGAAATGCCTTGTGGACCTGTAGATGCAATGAATCCTATTAAAGTTGCTGAAGCTGTGGATGAAGCGATACAAAGAGCAAGACGTGGAGATGGACCAACTTTCTTAGAAATGAAAACATACAGATATAGAGGTCACTCAATGTCTGACGCACAACATTATAGAACGAAAGACGAAGTTGAAGAGTACAAAAAAATTGATCCTATTACACAAGTTTTAGACATCATTAAAGAAAACAACTACGCAACAGAAGAAGAAATAGCTGCAATTGTTAAAGATGTAAAAGATAGAGTGAACGAATGCGAGAAATTTGCAGAAGACTCTCCTTATCCAGAAGCACAACAAATGTATGATATGGTATATGAACAAGAAGATTATCCTTTTATAAGTTAAGATATGGCTACAATTATAAACATGCCAAGATTAAGCGACACCATGGAAGAAGGTGTTGTGGCAAAATGGTTAAAAAGTGTTGGAGATAAAATTGAAGAAGGTGATATTTTAGCTGAAATAGAAACCGATAAAGCAACAATGGAATTTGAGTCTTTCCATGAAGGAACTTTATTACACATCGGTATTCAAGAAGGTGAAACTTCTCCTGTAGATGTTCTACTCGCTATTATTGGTGAAGAAGGTGAAGATATTTCTGCAATTTTAAATGCAAGTTCAGAACCAGAAGCAATCGAAGAAGTAATCGAAGAAACTAGTCCTGAAGCTTTAGGTCTAGAAGCTGTTACGATTCCTGACGGAATGCAAGTAATAACAATGCCTCGTTTAAGTGACACCATGACTGATGGTACTATAGCAACATGGTTAAAGAAAGTTGGAGATACTGTTCAAGAAGGTGACATGCTTGCTGAAATTGAAACAGATAAAGCAACAATGGAATTTGAATGTTTCTATGAAGGAACGATATTATATATTGGTGTTCAAGAAGGAGAAACTGCTCCTGTAGATAGTTTATTAACTATTATTGGTGCTGCCGGAACAGATGTTTCTGCAATAGTTGCGAACCATGGTAATAGTTCTTCTGACGAAAAAATGGCTTCTTCTGAAAAGAAAAGTGAGAAAAAAGAAGAGAAAACTGTTGAAACTAAATCAACTGTAAATACAACTACAAATAACTCTGGTGGGCGAATTTTTGCTTCACCATTAGCAAAGAAAATTGCTTCTGATAAAGGAATAAATTTAACGGACGTAAATGGTTCTGGTGAAAACGGAAGAATCATTAAAAAGGATGTAGAAAACTATACTCCTTCTGCTAAACCTGTTGAAGCTTCTTCTGCTACTGCTACAAGTTTTGTTGCTGCAGGTGAAGAGAAATCTGAAGAAATTAAAAACTCTCAAATGCGTAAAGCAATTGCGAAGTCTTTAGGGAATTCTAAATTTACTGCTCCTCACTTCTATTTAAACATTGAAGTTGATATGGACAATGCAATGGCTTCTAGGAAAATAATTAATGCGATTCCAGATGTTAAAGTATCTTTTAATGATATGGTTGTAAAAGCATGTGCAATGGCATTGAAAAAACATCCAAAAGTAAATACCTCTTGGACAGAAGCAAATACAATTATTCACAGCCATATTCATGTTGGAGTTGCTGTTGCTGTTTCTGATGGTTTATTAGTACCTGTCATAAAACATACAAACCAATTAAGTTTAACTCAAATTGGTGCTACTGTTAGAGATTTAGCAGGAAAAGCAAGAGATAAAAAGATTAAAGTTGATGAAATGCAAGGAAGTACTTTTACCGTTTCTAACTTAGGAATGTTTGGTATCGAGAGCTTTACTTCAATTATAAATCAACCAAATTCTGCTATTTTATCTGTGGGTGCAATTGTTGAAAAGCCAGTTGTTAAAAACGGACAAATAGTTGTTGGAAATACAATGAAATTAACTTTAGCTTGCGATCACAGAACTGTTGACGGTGCTGTTGGAGCTCAATTTTTACAAACATTAAAAACGTTTATTGAGAATCCTGTTACGATGTTAGCATAAGGTTAAAAACGATATTTTATTAAAAAAGCTCGCAATTTGCGAGCTTTTTTTTATATTTATTTTTGATGAAAAACTTAGAAGAAAAACTTAAGAATCCTGTTTGGTATTCATTGGATGAAACTCATAACACGTTTCTTCTAGAATTAGATGGAGTTCAATTTTACCATCCAGACGTTTGTGTTTTTGGTGCTTTTTTTGATGCGACTAAAACTGCAAAAGCATTAAATGAATATTCTAAAATAGCAGATAAATTCTTTTTAGTTTCTGAAAATCAAATACCAATTATAGATACGAATACTATTATTTTAGAGAAAAAAGTTGATTGCTGTCAAATGGTTTTAGAAAATTTAGCAGACATTGAAATAACAGAAAACATTGTTTTACTAACAGAAGAATATATTGATGAAATTTATGATTTAATCTGGTTGGTGATGCCTGGGTTTTACAAAAGAAGAGGCTTTGAAATGGGTAAATACTTTGGGATATTTGAAGATAATAAGCTCGTTTCAATTACAGGACAAAGAATGCAAACTGATGATTTCATAGAAGTTAGCGGAGTTGTTACACATCCTAATTACACAAAAAGAGGTTATGCAAAACAATTAGTTGCATACACCTCAAAAGATATTTTAAAAGAAAACAAGCTACCTATTTTACACACAAACAAAGGGAATACAGCAATTCCGATTTATGAAAAAATCGGATATAAATTAACTAGAGATATGAATTGGTGGTTGTTTCGAAAGAAATAAAAAATGGTATAAACGTTATACGATACTAATTTAAATAAAAAAAAGCTCGCAAATTGCGAGCTTTTTTTATTATAGTTTATACTATTTTACTAGAAATCTTGATTAAGATCCCAAGCTTCTAAAGTTTCTTTTAAGGTTTTGATAAACATTCCTCCTAAAGCACCATTTACAACTCTGTGATCATAAGAATGAGAGACAAACATTTTCTGTCTGATTCCAATAAAATCTCCATCTGGCGTTTCTATTACTGCAGGCATTTTACGAATAGCTCCTAATGCTAAAATTGCAACTTGTGGTTGATTAATTATTGGTGTCCCCATTACTGACCCAAAGCCACCTACATTAGACACCGTGTAAGTTCCTCCTTGAATATCGTCTGGCTTTAATTTATTATTTCTTGCTCTATTTGCTAAATCGTTTACAGCTTTAGTCATACCCACTAAATTTAGCTGATCTGCATTTTTAATAACAGGTACAATTAAGTTTCCATCAGGTAAAGCTGCTGCCATACCTAAATTAATGTTCTTTTTCTTGATAATAGTATCACCACTAATGGCAATATTAATCATTGGATATTTCTTAATCGTAGTTGCAATTGCTTGCATTAAAATTGGAGTAAATGTTAGCTTCTCTCCTTCTCTTTTTAAGAAACCATCTTTTACTTTATCTCTCCATTTTACAATATTAGTTACATCAATTTCAATGAACGATTGTACATGTGCAGAAGTCTGAACAGAATCTACCATATGTTTAGCAATCAGTTTGCCCATTCTACTCATTTCAATAATTTCATCTTCTCCATTTACGGAAACTGCTGCAACTTTAGCAACCGCTTTCTTAACTTGTTTTGGAGCTTCAACTTTTACAGACGTTGTAGTTGGTGTAACTTGAGGAGATTTACCTCTATTTTCTATATAAGATAAAATATCATCTTTAGTAACTCTTCCATCTTTTCCAATACCAGAGATAGTTTCTAGTTCTTCCATAGAAACACCCTCTTTTTGAGCAATATTTCTTACTAATGGAGAATAAAACTTACCTGACTCAGAATTTTTAGTAATAGGAGTTGACGCAACTTCAACAGCTTTTTCAACTGTTTTTTCTACTGCTACAACTTCCTTAGAGATCTTATTTTTTGTTTCTGTAGCTACTGAAGAGTTTTCACCATCAGCAGTTTCTATAATTGCAATCGTTTCTCCTACAGCAATAATGGAATCTTTTTCGAATAAAATTTCGGTTAAAGTTCCTTCTACTTCACTAGGAACTTCAGAATCTACCTTATCCGTTGCAATTTCTACAACAGCTTCATCTAATTCAATGGTATCTCCTACTTCTTTTAACCAAGAAGTAATTGTTGCCTCAGCAACACTTTCTCCCATTTTTGGTAACTTCAATTCAAATCTTGCCATTTCTATCTGATTTTACAGAATGCAAAAATACAAAAAAGTGATGACTGAATACTAGTTTTTAATATTAAAAATAACATTAAAAAATATTAAATTTTAAATTATTCGTAAAATAAAAAGCTAAAAATAGATTATTTTAATAAATAATTCGATTTTTAGCTTAAATACTATTAATTTATCAACAACTTAACTAAATCCACTCTTTAGGGTTCGCTAAAATATCTAACAATCTTTCTTCTTCAGAGTCTTTTGCTGGATGATGATTGTATTTCCACTGTACAATTGGCGGTAAACTCATTAAAATACTCTCTATTCTTCCGTTTGTTTTTAAACCAAAAAGTGTTCCTCGATCATGTACTAAATTGAATTCTACATAACGTCCTCTTCTAACTTCTTGCCAATCTTTGTGTTCTTTAGAAAACTCAATATCTTTTCTTTTTTCAACAATAGGCACATAACTTTCTAAAAAGCTGTTCCCTATTTCTGAGACAAAACTGAATCTATCTTCAATCGAGAAATCATCCATTTCTTTTAAGTAATCAAAGAACAAACCTCCAATTCCGCGTGCTTCATTTCTGTGTGAATTCCAAAAATATTCATCACACGTTTTTTTAAACTTCGGATAAAACCCCAAATCATGTTGATCACAAGCATTTTTACACGTTTGATGAAAATGCACAGCATCTTCGTCAAATAAATAATACGGAGTTAAATCCTGACCTCCACCAAACCATTGTGTGACAATGTTTCCTGCTTCGTCATACATTTCAAAATAACGCCAATTCGCATGCACAGTTGGCACAAAAGGATTTACTGGGTGTAAAACCAAGCTCAAACCACAAGCAAAAAAATTTCCTTCTTTTACTTTAAATTGATTTCTTAAAACTTCTGGCAATTCCCCATGAACAGCAGAAATATTTACGCCTCCTTTTTCGAAAATTGCTCCGTTTTCAATAACACGAGTTCTTCCTCCTCCACCTTCTTCTCTTTCCCAAATATCTTCTTCAAAAGTAGCTAATCCGTCAACAGCTTCTAATTTAGAAGTAATTTGATCTTGTAAATTTTCTATGTATTTATAAAACTGATCTTTCATCTTCTTTATTTAATAAAGCTACTGTTTCTACTGATGCAGCTGTTACAGACAATGGTAAAACGATTATAATTCCTAAAACAGGAATTAACAAACACAACATAAAAACAATTCCGTTTCCAATAGAAACTCCTTTGTTTTTACCAATAAAATTGATACTTTCCTTATAGTTTAAATGCCTTTCTAATGTATAATCCATATTTCCAAAACCGGCATAATACGCTTGTATTAGCAACAATAAAATAGTAGAAAAGATATTTACCAAAGGAATAAACTTCAATAATAAAATAGGAATTGTAATCAAAATTTCTTTTCCTAAATTTCTAAAATTAATTCTAATTCCTCTCCATAATTGCTCCTGGAAAGTAGTTTTTCTGTGATTATGCTTTAAACTTCCATTGATATGAATTTCTATTTTTTCTGAAACAGCACTCATAAATGGCGCTGATAAAGCTAAAATAATATGCTTATAAAAAATTAAGCCAATCACTAAAACAAAAATTGCACCTATAAAGGAAGTAATTGTAATTACGGTTTCTTTGCCCCAATCCCAAATCCATATTTTAGCTAAAAAGACGCCAATAGTATCTGACAAACCATACGCTGTAAAACCAATAGCCGTTGCCGTTAGAATGCTAATTACAATCGGAATTATAAAGTATTGCCAAAGTTTTAATTTAGATATTAAACTAAAAGCACCTGCGTATCCTCTTATTCCTGAAAGTATATTTTTAATCATTAGCGTTGGTTTGCGTTAGCGATTGAAATGACATCCTTTTATGAGTTTTCGAATAAAAGATAAAATGGAAAGCGCGACCTTTAGGTAACGCCCCAAATAATACTATCTTTTTATGAAACTTTATATTCTTTTACGGCATCAACAAATGCTTTCGCATTTTCTATAGGAATATTTGGTAAAATCCCATGTCCTAAATTTACAATATATCGGTCTTTCCCAAATTCGTTAATCATTTGATGCACCATTTTTTTAATTTCCGCTGGAGGAGACAACAACCTTGATGGATCGAAATTACCTTGTAACGTAATATTTCCTCCTGATAAATAACGTGCATTTCTAGCAGAGCAAGTCCAATCGACACCCAAAGCAGAAGCGCCAGATTTCGCCATATCTCCTAAAGCAAACCAACATCCTTTTCCGAAAGCGATTACAGGTGTAATATCTTTTAAAGCATCGATAATTTGCTGCATATATTGCCAAGAAAATTCTTGATAATCTACTGGAGATAACATTCCTCCCCAAGAATCAAAAAGCTGAACAGCATTTACACCCGCTTCAACTTTTGCTTTTAAATAAGCAATTGTTGTATCTGTTATTTTTTGCAATAATGAGTGTGCAACAACAGGATTTGTAAAACATAATTCTTTCGCTTTATCGAAGTTCTTAGAACCTTGACCTTGTACACAATAGCACAAGATAGTCCAAGGTGAACCCGCAAAACCAATTAATGGAATATCATCATTTAACTTTTCTTTGGTTGCTTTAATAGCTTCCATTACATAGCCTAAAGATTCATGAACATCAGGAACAATTACGCGATCTAAATCTTTTTGAGTACGAATTGGGTTTGGCAAATAAGGACCAAAATCTGGTTTCATTTGTACCTCAATATTCATTGCTTGAGGAATTACCAAAATATCTGAAAATAAAATCGCAGCATCCATACCATATCTTCTGATGGGTTGCACTGTAATTTCTGATGCTAATTCTGGTGTTTGGCAGCGTGTAAAGAAATCGTATTTCTTTTTGATTACCTGAAACTCTGGTAAATACCTTCCTGCTTGACGCATCATCCAAACTGGTGGTCTGTCTACAGTTTCTCCTTTTAAAGCTCTTAAAAATAAGTCGTTTTTTATCATAACTTTTATAACTCTATAAATTTTATTTTCTTATTTGTCTTCTTAATTTTCACAATATGATACGGCTGTATTATTACTGAAGTTACCATATCTAGTGGTTTAGGACCTTTTGTTTTTACTTTAATTAAAAAAGCACCTCCTTCTTTTACGGCTTCTATAATTTCAACTGAAAACCCTCCAGAATTTCTAACTTTATCTATAGAAATAATAATCATCTCTTTTGAAAAATCAATAGCGTTTTCAAATGTTTTAGATACTTTATTTGTCGTATCAATCTTTAAAAGAAAAGATTTCCATTCTCCTTTAGAAGAAATTACAATGTTCTCTTTTTTAAATCCCTCTACTCCATTACCAAATAAGTTTCCTTTAGAAAGAGACGTAAAACCTCCTTCTATATTTTTAGGACAACCTACCAATAGCAAACTAAAAATAATTGTGATAACTGTTTTCATCATTTACATTTTTGAAACAGCCAACATTGCTACATCTACTGCTTCTGCTATTTTTTTAATATCCTTATCTGTTAAAGCAGATGATAAAAACCAAGATTCAAATTGACTTGGCGGCAAAAACACACCATTTTTTATCATTTCCCAAAAGAAAACTGCAAACTGCTTTGTATCAGAAGTTTGTGCTTCGTCAAAATTAGTCACATTTGTTTTTGTAAAGAAAGGATTCAACATAGAACCAAATCTATTTACCGTTACATCTACATTGTATTTTTTAGCAGTTTCTACTAAAATCACTTCTAAAATTGAAGCGGTTTCATTAAACTGATCATACGGATTTTGTTTTTTCAATTCTGTTAATGTAGAAATTCCGCCTGCCATAGCAATCGGGTTTCCACTTAACGTTCCTGCTTGATACATGCCTCCTAAAGGTGCAACTTCCTGCATAATTTCATTTCTTGCTCCGTAAGCTCCTACTGGAAAACCTCCTCCAATTACTTTACCTAAACACGTAATATCAGCTTCAACTCCTAATAATTCTTGTGCTCCACCAAATTTAGAACGGAAACCTGTCATTACTTCATCAGCAATTAATAAGGCTCCTTTTGTTTCTAAATATTCCTTTAATTCTTTTAAGAAATTATTCTGCGGAATTACAACACCCATATTACCACAAATTGGCTCTATAATTACACCTGCAATATCATCGTGTTCTTCAAAGTGTTTTTTCACACTTTCTAAATCGTTATACTTAGCGATTAAAGTGTTTTTTACTGCGCCTTCTGGAACTCCTTTAGAACCTGGTAAACTTAAAGTTGCCAAGCCTGAACCCGCTGCGACTAATAATGAGTCTTGATGCCCATGGTAACAACCCGCAAATTTTATAATTTTATCTTTTCCAGTATATGCTCTTGCCAAACGAACTCCGCTGATAACAGCTTCTGTTCCTGAGTTTACAAAACGGACTTTATCCATTCCTGGAAAAGCATCACAAACTATTTTTGCTAATATGATTTCATTTTCTGTGGATGCTCCGAAAGAATAGCCGTTTTTCAATGCTTTTTCAACTCCTTTTTGCACTTTTTTATGACGATGCCCTAAAATCATTGGCCCGTAAGAAAGTACTAAATCTACATATTCATTTCCATCAACATCGGTAATTTTACTTCCTTTTCCTTTTTTGATAAACAACGGATTTCCACCAACTGATGAAAAAGCTCTTACTGGAGAATTTACTGCTCCAACAAGATGTACCAATCCTTTTTTATATAATTTTTCTGATTTCTTAAACATAATGTGTAATTGTGTATTTGTTGAATTGTGTAATTATTTTCTTTGTAAGTAAAACAAAACGAACAACTCAACGATTAAACAGTTTAACGCTTCAACAAAACTTTCGCTGCTTCCTTCGCAAAATAAGTGATAATAATATCTGCTCCTGCTCTTTTCATAGAGAGTAAGCTTTCCATCATTACTTTTTCGCCATCAATCCAACCTTTTTCAGCAGCTGCTTTGATCATTGCATACTCTCCACTTACATTGTAACATGCAATTGGTCTGTCGAAATTATTTTTTAAATCTCTAATAATATCTAAATAAGACAATGCTGGTTTTACCATTAAAATATCAGCTCCTTCTTGATCATCAAAAGTTGCTTCACGCAATGCTTCATCTCTATTTGAAGAATCCATTTGATAGGTTCTTCTGTCTCCAAAAGTAGGCGCAGAATCTGCTGCATCTCTAAAAGGACCATAAAAAGCGGATGCATATTTCACAGAATATGCCATAATCGGTAAGTTTACAAAACCAGTGTTATCTAAAGATTGACGCACCATATCTATCGTTCCATCCATCATTCCTGATGGCGCAACCATATCTACACCTGCTCTTGCATGAGAAATTACTTGCTTTGCAATATTGACTAAAGTGGCATCATTATCAACATCATTATCATGTATAATTCCACAATGACCATGAGACGTGTATTCGCAAAAACAAACATCTGTAATTACATATAAGCTCGGGTAATTTTTCTTGATAAAACGGATTGCTTGTTGCATAATTCCGTTATCATTCCAAGTTTCAGTTCCTTCTTCATCCTTGTTTGATGGGATTCCGAATAATAAAACTGCAGGAATATTCAATTCCACCACTTCATCTAATTCTTTAGAAATTCGATCCAAAGAAAAACGTTTGATTCCGGGCATAGAAACAATTTCTGTTTCTATATTTTCGCCTTCTTCTATAAAAAGTGGGTATACAAAATCATCAACCGATAATTTAGTTTCTCTTACTAATCTACGGATTCCTTCTGATTTTCTTAATCTACGAGTTCTATTCATACCTCTAAAAAATTTTGACTAGCTTATCAGTCCTGTGTAAGTAGAAATGATAAAATTTCGATTTAATTTCTTTAAATTAAAAACAGATGTTTCAGTATTTCCTTTAAGAAAAGTTAGGGTTGGAATAATACATATTTACCAATTCTAAAACACTTTCTACATCTGGCATATTTGCAACTTCTACTTTATCGAAATGTTTTCTTGCTTCAACTGCTGTAGTTTCTCCAATACAAAAAGCAACTTTATCTGTCGTATTTTCTTCTAAATAACTTTCAATGCCTGATGGACTATAAAATAAAACCCCAGAAACGTCAGCATCCATTGTAACTGGACTCAACATTGTCTTGTAAGCTTCAAATTCATTTACAACAACATCATTTGCTTTTAAAACGGTTGGTAAAACATCTAATCTTACATCGCTACAGAAATAAGAAACTTCTTTAATTGCTGTTTCTTTTGAAATGTATTCTGCAAGTTTTAAAGCGTTTTTAGCTACATAAGTAACTTTTCCAATTCTGTTTTCAATCAGTTTTTTTGTTCTTCTACCAACGCAGAAAATATTCTTAAACTTTATTTCATCCTTTGTAAAAGAATTTAAAATTCCTTCTACTCCATTCTGACTTGTAATTACAACATTTTCATGCTGATTTCTCATCACTTTAGCAGGAATTCTATTAAAACGTATTTTAATAAAATCACTATCTTTTATACCTATTGCAGGTGATAAAGTTTCTTTTTGAAGTTCCGATAACTTTTTTGTTGAGTAGATCGAAGTCAATTTTGTAGCGACTTCTTCATCTTCTAACATCATCTCTTTTCCTCCTCTATTAATTATATAATCGGCACAATCTTTTGCCAAAAATTTATGACTTCCAAATTTTGCTGTTTTTGCAACTCTAATTTTCTTAGAACCATCTTTTTTTAATAAAACAGCTTTAAAATTCACTTCTTCAGTTCTTGCGTCAACATAAGCTAAAGCGCCAATTGGCGAAGTACAACCACCTTCTAATAAACGTAAAAACTCACGTTCTATCCCAACACAAACTTTGGTTTCATGATGATTTAATTGCTCACAAGCATCTAATGAATAACTATCTTTTTCTAAAGCAGCGATCATAATTGCACCTTGAGCGGGTGCAGAAATCATCCATGGAAGATCTACAGTTTCTTCAGGTCTAATTCCAAGTCTTTCTAATCCTGCAGCAGCGAAAACAGCTCCATTCCAGGTTTCACTATCTTCTAATTTTTCTAAGCGTGTATTTACATTTCCTCGTAAATCTTCAACTTTATGCGTTGGATATCGATTTAACCACATTGCTTTTCTTCTCAAACTCCCTGTAGCAATCAATCCTTCTTTTTCTCCGAAGAATTCTTCAGTACCTTTTAATACTAAAATATCGTTATAATTCCCACGTTTTAAAACAGCAGCTTGCACAATTCCTTCAGGTAAAGCCGTTGGCACATCTTTTAAAGAATGAACAG
>Ga0308019_10000097_pt1 | contig 50730 bp, 36 predicted proteins | sample Neamet284_FD_203135 | JGI IMG/M metagenome (GOLD analysis project Ga0308019, IMG submission 203135) | Marine microbial communities from water near the shore, Antarctic Ocean - #284 | ecosystem: Environmental > Aquatic > Marine > Unclassified | place: Southern Ocean | collected 2014-10-01
CCTTCTAAATAAATAATGTGCGGTTTTAATAAATCAATCTCATCATCTGCCCAAAGTATTCTTATCATATTTTATTTGTTTATAGTTTACAAAAATTAAAAAAATTCCGTTATTTGCTTATATGCTAAACAGAAAAAAAGACAAAATAATTAACGACCCAATTTATGGCTTTGTAAAACTTGATAAAGGTATTATTACTGACTTAATTGACCACCCTTATTTTCAAAGATTACGAAAAATAGCTCAATTAGGACTTTCATACCTAGTTTACCCTGGCGCTCATCATACTCGATTCCATCATGCAATTGGATGTATGCACCTTATGAATAAGGCCATTAATCAAATCAGAAATAAAGGACATGAAATAACTGAGGATGAGGCTGAAGCCTTAAAAATCGCTATACTTTTGCATGACATTGGTCACGGTCCTTTTTCCCACGCATTGGAACATTCTATAGCTTCAAACATCTCTCACGAGCATCTTTCCTTACTGTTTATGCAAAGGCTAAACGAGCAATTTAACGGAAAATTATCTTTAGCTATTGAAATATTTAAAAACAAACATCCTAAGCAATTTTTACATCAACTTGTATCCTCACAACTTGATATGGATCGTTTAGATTATTTGAAAAGAGATAGTTTTTTCTCAGGTGTAACAGAAGGAAATATAGGTACTGAGCGCATTATAAACATGTTAGATGTAGTAGATGACAAATTAGTAGTAGAAGAAAAAGGAATCTATTCTATTGAAAAATTTCTTATTGCCAGAAGATTAATGTACTGGCAAGTATATCTTCATAAAACAGTAGTATCAGCTGAAAACATGCTCATCAAAACACTTCAAAGAGCAAAAGAATTATTAAATGAAGGAAAAGAAGTTTATACAAACCCTTATCTTGGTGAATTTCTGAAAAATAATTATACAATCACTAATTTTGAAAACAATACAAAATTGCTAAATGACTTTGCAGAATTAGATGATTTTGATATCTATTCCTCATTAAAATATTGGAAAAATAATCCTGATTTTGTATTATCGTCATTATCAAAGATGATACTTAACCGTAAATTATTAAAAATAAAAGTACAAAATACTGCATTTACAGCTTCTGAAATAGAAAGCGAAATAGATACAGTTAAACAACATTATAACATTACTAAACAGGAGGCTAAATATTTTATTTTCTCTGATAAAGTTAGTAATAGCACCTATAATATTGAAAAAGCAAACATTAATATCTTAATGAAAAATGGTGATGTTATTGACATTACTTCTGCTTCAGGTCAATTTAATATTGATGCTTTGAAGAAAACAATTAACAAGTATTTTCTGTGTTATCCTAAACTGAAATAATCAGCCCTATAGAATAATTAAAATTATTAGATTTGCAACATGAAATTTACTGCCCAACAAATAGCTGAAATACTTAATGGAGAAATAGTTGGTAATGCTGAAGTTGAAGTAAATTCATTAGCTAAAATTGAAGAAGGAAAAAAAGGAGACCTATGTTTTCTTGCTAACGAAAAGTACACTCCTCATATTTACACCACTAAAGCTTCAATTGTTATTGTTAATACTTCTTTTACTTCTGACACAGAAATAGCATCTACTTTAATAAAAGTTGAAGATGCTTATTCTTCTTTTAGTCAGTTACTAGAATTATATAATAAAATGCAATTTAATGAGGTAGGTGTTTCTAAGAAAGCAGATGTTAATGAAAACTGTTCAATTGGCGATTCTGTATTTGTAGGAGCTTTTACTTCTATTTCAGAAGGCGTTACAATTGGTGAGAATGTTAAGATTCACCCTAATTGCTATATTGGTAAAGATGTTACGATTGGTGATAACACTATCGTTTACCCAAATGTATCTATTTATCATAACTGCATTGTAGGAAACAATAATATCATCCATTCAGGAGTAGTTATTGGTTCAGATGGTTTTGGATTTGCTCCTAATACTGAAAATAATTACGATAAAATTAGCCAAATAGGAAATGTAATTATTGGTGATGATGTTGAAATTGGAGCCAATACGACTATCGATAGAGCAACTATGGGTTCAACAAAGATTGGCAAAGGAGTTAAATTGGATAACTTAATTCAGATAGCCCATAATGTTGAAGTTGGTGATCATACTGTAATTGCAGCACAAGCAGGAGTTGCAGGTTCATCAAAAATTGGAAAAAACTGCATGATAGGTGGTCAAACTGCGGTTTCAGGGCATCTTTCAATTGCTGATGAAGTCAAAATAGCTGGACAAAGTGGTATTGCTTCAAGTATTAAACAAGTTGGTAAAATTGTTCAAGGCCCTATGGCGTTTGACATAAGAGATTTCCAACGTTCGTACATTATATTTAAGAAATTACCTGATTTGTATAGGACAGTTAACTCTATTAAAAAACAGATAAAGGGTTAAAATGAATCAAAAAACTATAAAAAATAGCGCTACTATTTCAGGAGTTGGAATTCATACAGGCGTTCATACAAAATTAACATTAGTGCCTGCTAAGGCAAATACTGGAATCCGTTTCATAAGAACTGATTTAGATGGAAAACCGACTATCCCTGCTAATGTAGATTATGTTTTTTCAACCAATAGAAGTACAAATTTAAAAAATGGAAATTCTGAAGTCCATACTGTTGAACATGTACTTGCAGCAATTGTAGCTGAAGGAATTGATAATATTATAATTGAAGTTGACAATATGGAAGTCCCAATTCTTGATGGGAGTTCAATTCAGTTTTCTGAATTAATATCAGAAGTAGGTACTCAGGAATTAGATGAGAGAAAAAAATTCTTTGAAATAAAAAGAAAAATTTGTTTTACGGATCCTGAAAATGGAACAACATTCATAGCAACGCCTGCTGATAACTACCAAGTAGAAGTAGAAATTGATTACAATTCTACAGTTTTAGGAATACAAACGGCTAAACTTGATGATTTATCAGAATTTAAAGGAAATATTGCTTCATCCCGTACATTTTGTTTTTTACATGAGTTAGAACAGTTATTGGAACACGACCTTATAAAAGGTGGTGATGTAAATAATGCAATTGTTATTGTAGAAGAAGAAATTTCAGATGAAAAACTAAATGCACTTGCAAAAGCGTTTAACAAAACAGATATAAAAGTTGAGGAAGGAGGGGTACTCAATAATTTAAAATTAAGACATAAAAACGAGCCTGCACGACATAAGTTACTTGATGTAATTGGTGACTTATCTCTTTTAGGATTACCTATTAAAGGTAAAATTACTGCTTCAAAACCAGGACATAAAAATAATACTAAATTCGCAAAATATTTAAAAAATATAATGATGGAAGAAAATAAAAAAACATCACCAGAAATTGATTTCAATACACCTCCTCTATACGATAGAAAGAAGATAATGTCAATTTTACCACATAGAGATCCATTCTTATTCATTGATGAAATAAGAGATTTAGGGAATGATTTTATAGTAGGAACTAAATTTGTTACTGCTGATGAAGATTATTTCAAAGGTCATTTTCCTGGTGAACCAGTAATGCCAGGCGTTTTGCAATTAGAAACTATGGCACAAGCAGGTGGTGTCTTAATACTAAGCACTGTTGAAAACCCTGAAAATTATCTGACTTTCTTTATGAAAATTGATAATGCTAAGTTCAAACAAAAAGTAATTCCTGGAGACACTATCATTTTCAGATTAAATTTAATTTCACCTATCAGAAGAGGGCTTTGCCATATGCATGGTAAAGGTTTTGTTAATGGAAAAATTGTTGTTGAAGCTGATTTATTAGCACAAATAGCACCTAAAAAATAAACTATGATACAGCCACTTTCGTACGTACACCCTAACGCTAAAATTGCCAACAATGTTGTAATTGATCCTTTTGTTACTATTGGGAAAAATGTTGAAATTGGAAAAGGAACCTGGATAGGTTCCAATGTAACCATTATGGAAGGGGCAAGAATTGGTGAGAATTGCAGGATTTTTCCTGGAGCCGTTATTGCAGGAGTACCTCAAGATTTAAAGTTTGAAGGTGAAAAATCACTCGCTATTATAGGAGATAATACTACTGTAAGAGAGTGTGCAACAATAAATAGAGGAACATCAGTTACTGGAAAAACTATAATAGGGAAAAACTGTTTAATTATGGCGTATGCACATATTGCACACGATTGTAATATTGGTGACAATTGCATCATTGTAAATAGTGTAGCACTTGGAGGTCATGTTACTATAGGTGAATATGCAATTATTGGAGGGCTTTCAGCTGTACACCAATTTGTAAGTATTGGTAAGCATGCTATGATTTCTGGTGGCTCATTAGTACGTAAAGATGTACCCCCTTTTGTAAAAGCAGCTCGAGAACCACTTTCATTTGTAGGAATTAACTCTATAGGACTAAGAAGAAGAGGTTTCTCAAGTGATAAGATAAAAGAAATACAAGATATATTCCGAATATTATATCAAAACAATAATAATAATACGCAAGCATTATTACAAATTGAAACAGAAATAAATGCTTCTCCTGAACGTGATGAAATTATCTCATTTGCACAAAACTCAGGAAGAGGAATTATGAAAGGTTATAATCAAAAATAAAAAAAAAAAAATGGCAACTACAGCAGATATAAGAAATGGACTATGTATTAATCATAATGGAGAGCCTTGGAAGATAGAATCCTTTCAGCATGTTAAACCAGGAAAAGGACCTGCATTTGTACGTACTAAAATCAGAAACTTAAATACAGGAAGGCTTTTAGATAATACCTTCACTTCTGGCTTTAAAATTGATATTATTCGAATAGAAAATAGAAAATACCAGTTCCTTTATTTTGAAGGAAATGATTGCCATTTAATGAACAATGATGACTATGAGCAAATCATGTTAGCTAAGGATTTTATTGACAATGTTCAATTTCTAAAAGAAGGTGAAAATGTAGAGGTTCTATTTCATGCTGATGAAGGAATGCCTTTATCAGCAACACTTCCATCACATGTAGAATTGATAATTGCCCATACTGAACCTGGAATGAAAGGAAATACGGCAACCAATACCTTTAAGCCTGCAACTACTGAAACAGGGGCAAGTATTAATGTTCCTCTTTTTATTAATGAAGACGATAAAATAAAAATTGATACTGAAAAAGGGGCGTACATAGAAAGAGTAAAACAATAGACAACAATATGAAAAAACATAATTTTTCTGCAGGACCTTGTATCTTGCCGCAAGAAGTTTTAAAACAAGCTTCAGATGCAATACTTAATTTCAATAATGATAATTTATCATTAATTGAAATTTCACACAGAAGCAAACCTTTTGTTGCTGTAATAGACAAGGCTGTAGAGTTGGTAAAAGAACTTTTAAATGTTCCTAAAGGTTATTCTGTTTTATTTTTACAAGGAGGGGCAAGTATGGAGTTTTTGATGGTTCCTTTAAACTTAATGAAAATTAATGGAAAAGCAGCTTATACCAATACTGGAGCATGGGCTAAAAAAGCAGTTTCTGAAGCAAAAAGCTTAGGTGAAGTAATTGTTGTAGGAGATTCATCAGATACAAACTACAATTATATTCCGAAAGGATATGAAATCCCTAGTGATGTAGATTATTTTCACTGTACATCAAACAATACTATTTACGGGACACAGATGAAGGAATTCCCTATCACTCCTACTCTTATGGTTTGTGACATGAGTTCTGATATTTTTAGTAGAACGGTTGATGTGAGTAAATTTGATATTATTTATGCTGGGGCACAAAAAAATATGGGTCCTGCTGGAACAACCTTAGTTATTGTAAAAGATGAGATTTTAGGTGAAACAGGTAGAAATATCCCAACTATGTTGGACTATAATACACACATCAGTAAGGAGAGTATGTTCAATACACCTCCAGTATTTCCTATTTATGTGTCAATGCTTACCCTACAATGGTTAAAGGATTTAGGAGGAGTTGAAGCTATAGAAAAAGTAAATCAGGAAAAAGCAGATTTATTATATGGAGAGATTGATAGAAACCCATTATTTGAAGGAACTGCTGCAAAGGAAGATCGTTCAAATATGAATGTTTGTTTCTTGTTAAAAGATAGCAGTAAAGAAGATGCATTCAACATTTTGTGGAATGAAACAGGAATAAGTGGTATTAAAGGACACAGGTCAGTTGGAGGATATAGAGCGTCAATGTACAATGCAATGCCAATAGAAAGTGTACAAGTATTAGTAGATATGATGAAAAAATTAGAACAGAATTAAGATGATTAAGATATTAGCAAATGATGGAATCTCACAAGCTGGGATTGATGCTTTAACAGAAAAAGGATTTGATGTTGTTACTGAAAAAGTAGCGCAAGAAGATTTAGTAAATGCTATAAATACTGAAAACTATGAAGTGCTTTTAGTAAGAAGTGCTACTACTGTTCGTAAGGATTTAATTGATGCTTGCCCACATCTAAAAGTAGTTGGAAGAGGTGGTGTAGGAATGGATAATATAGATGTTGATTATGCTAGAGAGAAAGGAATTAATGTAATTAATACGCCTGCTGCTTCATCTGCTTCAGTAGCTGAACTAGTTTTTGCTCATCTTTTTGGAATGGTTCGTTTCCTTTTTGATAGCAATCGTCAAATGCCAATGGTTGGTGATGCTGATTTTAAAGGCTTAAAAAAATCATACGCTAACGGAAGAGAACTTGCAGGAAAAACTCTAGGAATTATCGGTTTTGGACGTATAGGACAGGAAGTTGCAAAAAGAGCAATAGGCCTTGGCATGAAAGTAATGGCTCATGATAAATTCATTGAAGAAGTAAACATAACGTTAGACTTTTTTGATGGATCTAAAAAATCATTTACCATTGAAACTGAAAGTTTAAAAGAAGTACTAAAGAATTCTGATTTTATTACTTTACATGTACCTAAAATTGGTAACAAAGCTGTAATTGGTGCTGAAGAAATAGGAATGATGAAAACAGGAGCTGGAATTGTTAATGCTGCTAGAGGTGGTGTTATTGATGAAACAGCTTTAATGTTTGCATTGGACAAAGAGAAACTAGCTTATGCTGGGCTTGATGTTTTTGATAATGAACCTACACCAAGCATCCATATTTGTATGCATAATGCAATATCTCTTACACCTCATATTGGTGCAGCAACACTAGAAGCGCAAGATAGAATTGGCACTGAATTGGCTGATCAAATTGCTACTCATTTTAGTAAATAATAATGGTAATCGTTCTCCCTTTTAAAGCAATTCGCCCAACAAGAGACAAGGCTAATCTAGTAGCAACACGCTCCTACTTATCTTATTCTGACGAAACTTTAAAAGAAAAATTAGAACATAATCCATTCACATTTTTACATATTATTAATCCTGATAATAAGCAAAAAGGAATAAATAAATTTAATGCTGTAAAAGCTAAATTTAATGATTTTAAAGATGCTGGTTTCTTAATAACTGAAGATACAGAAACTTTTTATATTTATCAGCAGAAAAATGAAAATCAATCTTTTGAAGGGATTATTGGAGCTACAGCAGTTGCCGATTATTTAAGTGGAAACATAAAAAAACACGAACACACAATTACCGCAAGGGAGAAAATGTTCGAAAGCTACTTGGATACGACAGGTTTTAATGCAGAACCTGTTTTATTGTGTCATCAAAAAAATACAGATATAACTACTCTTATTCAGGATTACAAAGCAACTAGAGCTGAGTACGAGTTTGCAACAACTGATAAAACAATCCATAAATTATGGTTAGTAAATAGTACCAGGGACATCAATATCATTACAAATTCATTTGCAAGTATTGATAATTTGTATATTGCTGATGGACATCATAGGTCAGCTTCCTCTGCTCTTTTAGCTCAGAATAGTACTAAAAAAAACAGTCAATATTTTATGAGTTTATTGATTGATGAAGACCAATTGAACATCATCAATTTTAACCGATTAATTAAACACACTAACGGACTAACTTCTTACGAACTTATTGCTGAAATTGAAAAATCATATACTGTTATAAAGAAAGGAAGTATACCATACTCCCCTACTTTAACAGATGAAATTTCTATGTATCTAAGTGGGGCTTGGTATTCCTTAGTTGCATTACCTGCAAATATAAAGCAAGATTGCGTAAGCAAATTAGACCCTGCAATATTATCAAACAATATATTAGCACCAATACTTAATATTACTGATGAAAAGACTGATAAAAATATCAGTTTTGAAGCAGGCACTACTCCCCTTTCAATAATTACAAACAAAATTGATTCAGGAGAATATGCACTAGCTTTTATCTTAAAACCTATCCCAATTAGCGCCTTAAAGGAGGTAGCTGATAATAATAGATTTATGCCACCAAAGAGCACTTACATTGAACCAAAATTACGTTCAGGTTTAACCATCTACCCTTTAGATTAATGGGTATTCAAGAAAACCTAAATACTGTAATAAAGTCTACACCTAAAGATGTAACATTAGTGGCAGTATCTAAAACCAAAAAAAACTCAGCCATATTGGAAGCCTATCAATTAGGACAAAGAATATTTGGCGAAAATAAAGTTCAGGAATTAGTCGAAAAGGCTGAAGAATTACCCAAAGATATTAACTGGCATATGATTGGGCATTTGCAAACTAATAAAGTAAAATTTATAGCTCCATTTGTTTCGCTTATTCATGGTGTAGATTCTATCAAATTACTGAAAGAAATTAATAAAAGAGCAGAGAAAAATAATAGAGTGATTGATTGCCTTTTGCAAGTGCATATTGCAACAGAAAGCACAAAATTTGGATTTGATATCCCTGAAGTAAAACAAGCAATAAATAATGCTAAGGAATTTCAAAATATAAGAATTGTAGGACTAATGGGAATGGCAACTTTTACAGATAACAAACTGCAAGTAATACAAGAATTTAACAATCTTAAAGTTGTATTTGATACTATAAAAAATGAACATATCACCACACTGTCTATGGGTATGAGCGGAGATTATAAACTAGCAATAGAACAAGGAAGCACTATGGTTAGAGTAGGAAGTGCTATATTTGGACACAGAAACTAAAAGAATGAAAAAAGTAATCAATACTGAAAATGCCCCTAAAGCAATAGGACCTTACAGCCAAGCTATACTTAGTGGTAATACGCTTTATTGTTCAGGGCAAATAGCAATAAATCCTGACACAGGAAACTTAGTAATTGACAATATTACTGAAGAAACTAATCAGGTAATGAAAAATATTTTGGCTGTACTAAAAGCAGCAGATATGAATTTTGAGAATGTAGTAAAATGCTCAATCTTTATGAAAGACATGAACGACTATTCAGCTATTAATGAAGTATATGCTAAAAGTTTTTCAGAGAACCCTCCTGCACGTGAGGCGGTACAAGTTTCAGTATTGCCTAAAAATGTAAATGTTGAAATTTCGATAATTGCTGTAAAATAATGGAACTAGCTCAACAAATAATTGAAGGAAATCGCACTGCTTTAGGGCAAGGGATTACTCTATTAGAAAGCACTTTGCCTGAGCATGAACAAAAAGCCCAAGAATTACTAAAATTATGTTTACCACATAGTGGGAAATCAATACGAGTTGGAGTAACGGGTGTACCAGGAGTTGGTAAAAGTACCTTTATTGAATCCTTTGGTAAACTACTTACTGGCCAAGGAAAAAAAATAGCTGTACTAGCTATTGACCCAACAAGCGAGAGAACGCATGGAAGTATTTTAGGAGATAAAAGTCGTATGCATGAACTTGCAGCTGATGAAAATGCATTTATTCGCCCAAGCCCAAGTAGTGGTATTTTAGGTGGAGTGGCCAACAAAACCAGAGAAAGTATTATTTTGTGTGAAGCGGCAGGTTTTGACATTATCCTAATAGAAACGGTTGGTGTTGGACAAAGCGAAACTACAGTAAGCAATTTGGCTGATTTCTTTTTGCTGCTCATGTTAGCAGGTGCTGGTGATGAACTACAAGGAATTAAAAGAGGGATAATGGAATTGGCTGATGCATTAATTATCACAAAATCAGATGGAGATAATAGCATAAAGGCCAAAAATGCAGCAATGGAATATAAGAGAGCTTTACATTTGTTTCCTGCCAAAGAAAATGGTTGGATTCCTCAAGTGAGTACTTGTTCAGCTTTAGACAAAACAGGATTGGATAGCATTTGGGAATTGATTCAAAAACACAATAACCAAATGCAAGCAAGTTCATATTTTATGGACAATAGAAATAGACAAAATAATTATTGGTTACATCATATTATTAAACACGAATTGGGAAATAAAAAGTACCAACAATTAATTGCCGACAATAGTTTAACTGACTTTGAACAAGACATTAAAAAGGGCAGTTCTATTTATGAAGTTTTAAAGAAGATAGTTTAACTCTAAGTCCACTCTTAGTTTTTAGTAATATCAAAAAGTATAATTTGTACTTGTAATTACACCAGACAACTACAATTTCATTCTTAATTAGATTATTGCTTTCCTAATCTTTACCAACTTAGTAAGTAAGTCTTCCAACTTATCTAATTGTAACATATTGGCTCCATCAGATTTTGCCTGAGCAGGATTAGGATGAGTTTCTAAAAACAAACCATCAACTCCAGTAGCAATTCCTGCTTTTGCAATCGTTTCAATTAATGCTGGCTTTCCACCAGTTACTCCACTGTTTTGGTTTGGTTGTTGCAAGGAATGTGTAATATCCAATACAACAGGCACGCCAAATTCCTGCATGGCCGGGATACCTCTAAAATCAACTACCATATCTTGGTAGCCAAACATAGTTCCTCTGTCGGTTAGCATTATGGAATTATTTCCACTTTCTTTTACTTTGGTTACAGCATGTATCATGCTTTCAGGCGATAGGAACTGTCCTTTTTTAATATTTACTACATTCCCTGTTTTGGCTGCTGCAACTAACAAATCAGTTTGTCGGCACAAGAAGGCGGGTATCTGCAATACATCCACATATTGCGCAGCAATAGCGGCTTCCTCAGCAGTATGTATATCTGTAACAGTAGGTACATTAAAGCGCTCCCCTACTTTTTTTAGTATTTCAAGAGCTTCTATATCACCAATACCTGTGAAAGAATCCAAACGACTTCTGTTTGCTTTTCGGTAACTTCCTTTAAAAATGAAAGGAATTTCAAGTTTATTGGTAATATTTAGGATCTTTTCAGCAATTTCCATTGCCATTTCTTCACTTTCAATAGCACAAGGTCCTGCCAGTAAAAAAAAGTTTCCGCTTTTTTGATGTTGTATTTTATTGATTTTTGCTAGCATATTAAAATTGTAATTTAATGTTAAAATAAACGCTTACTGCTTTTGCACTATTGCTTTTCAATACATCTTCCAAATGATGTGTTCCTATTGTGAAATTATGTTTTTTTCCTTTGGATAATGCCAAACCAAAATTAGTGTCTGAACTATAACCACCATAACTTAGCGTAGGTATAAAATCACAAAATTTAGTACTTAAAACAGATTGCATATAGTACAAAGTTTTAAAATTGGATTCCTTAAAACCTTGTCCTATTTTTGAAAAGGATAAAGGTTTATTATCTAAGTAAGGCTGCCATTTCCCTTGTATTCCTAATGTATAACTCTTTAAGTATTTATTATCTGTACTACCACTAACTTTAAAATGAAAACTAGCAGGAATATAGGACTTAAATTTTCCTTTCTTGGAACTAGGGAAATCATCAGTTGAATCATCTACATCAATCAAGGAATCATTAAAGCTGTAGAAGTCATCTATTTCAATTCCTGAAAAAGCAAAGTTGCTGTCGGCAGCTAAAGTTATAGAAGTTGGGTTCCACTTAATATATCCTAAATCAGAAAATGAAAAGTGTATTGTATGTTCTTTAAATTGAAATTCTGTACTAAAACCAAGGGATAAACCATTCCCGTTACTTTCAAAAGGATTAAGTGAAGCTGTATCGCTTACAAAGGCACTTATATCATAAGCAATATCTAATGAAGTACCAAAAGGTGCTGTGTATAAACTCCCCTTTTCAATAATATAAGAAAGATGATGGTTCCCTGATAAATAGGAAACAGAAGTGCTTACCTTTACTTGTTTGAAGCTCGTTGCGTAGGAAAGTTTGTATTGCTGAAAACGATCAGCCCTTATGCTAGTACTTCCAAAATCAAGGGTTTTGTCTTGATAATGAAAATTACCTTCAAAAGCTAGGCGTAACAAATCGTCAGTAAAGCTAGCGTTTAGGATGTTCCTGTCTGCAAAGCTAAAACCAAAAGTATTATTATTTCCTTTAAACGTATAGCTCAATCCATTGCTAATTTCAGAATATAATACATTGTTATTTCCTCCAGCATTTATCCAATTGGTTTTTGTTACATCCGTAATGTGCCCGCCATAAAGCATGGTGTTTAAGAAACTTTTATCCAAACTACTGCTTTCAAATAGTAGGTTTGTACTCCACTCAATACTATGTTTATTTACCTTAGTTTGAGCTAATATAATTTGAGGAACAATTAATAAGATGATGAGTATTTTTTTCATTATTCGCCTATAGTTTTACTGAATTTAGCACTTAAGATTATACCCATAGTGTAGGTGTCGTAAATACGAACAAAATCAGTTTGAGATTCAGTATTAAAAACAGCTGTACTTTGTAATTTACTCATTCCCTCAAGATCAATATTTTTAACTTCAATAACTGATGTTCTGTTTTCAGTTACAATGCCTTGAGTATTAGTTATGGCAGCTAGTATCGTGTTATTACTTATTAGAGTATCTATTATTTGATTTGCATCATCTAACGCAACTAATATTAAATTAGCTTCTAGCGGCAATCCGTTTTCAATGGTAATATAAAATATTTCAACTTCCTCAATATTATCCGTTTCTAAGTCACTTGTTTTGCTTAACGCAAGGTTGTTTGCTATAAAACTAAGTGGTATTTCAACCCCTAAAGTAGCCTTCATAGGTTGCTGGGTATATAAGAAATCAGCTGTACTTGCTTCACCGTTTGGATTTAAATAGATGGTAGAATGCGTTGTTAATTTATTCGGAAATATCTCAAGCAACTCATCTGCTTCCAAAGCAATAATGGTGTTAGTTGGGGTTATTGTTCCATTACTGTTTAGGGTAGCTCTTACTACATGGTGCAGCTTAGTATTATCAATTGCTGCACTTACAGTTGTTGTAGCATTGCTGGCACTTAAATCATTAATTACAAGTGCAGCATCAGCACCTATATAGTTAACTACTGCAATACTCATTTCAACTTTTTCAAGATTTACAGTTCCTGATGATACAAATTTAAAAACATCAGTATCTATATCTTCTGGTCCGTTTACTAGAGTGTCTCCACCAAGATATCCTATTGCATATTCAGGAGTAAAATTATATTCATTAAAAAGATAAAAGCTATCTACTTGATGGATGGTTTCAAGCTCGCCAGTTGAATCCAAATAAGCTGCTAGTGTTGCATAAATGGTATTTACTGTATCACCACCATCTCTACCATCTTTACCTGTTAAGTCCATAGTATAACCACTAAAATCAAAGACATACTGTGTCATCACACCATTCGTGTTTGGTGGTACTTTAACACTAGTTTCAAACGATACTCCATTTTTTGATAAAGATGGAATAGCATAAATAATTGTTCCTGTATCGGGTAATGTGCTTAGTGCATTTATAGTTACCGTTCCTTCCTTTATTCCTATTTCAGTTAATTCTGCTGAACCTAATTCAAATGATTGCTCTACATTTTCTTCATGTAGTAGTTGGTTAGGGAAATAAGCGGTAGCCTCCATTATTTGTATTTCAGTAATTGATATTACAGTCGTCATTGCATCCGAGTAATTGATAGGAACTAGTCCGTTACTTGCATCAATATCCATATTATTGATTATTCCAACCATTTTATGATCTAAGGTTTCTCCGGCAATGGAAATACTTTCAGTATAGCTGTCTCCACTTTCAATTAGGGGAGTAAAAAAAGTAGCTATTAAATTCTGATTTGTTGCGTTATATAAGGAAAAGCTTACATTGGAAATATCAGTTGGATAGCCATTTGTTAGCTTCAGGTTCAACATTCCATTGTAAAGGGTCATGGTCTCAAAGTAATCGCTAGCATCAATAGGGATAGTATCATTCTGTACTATTCCTGCCATAGCAGGGATTTCTCTTTGGCTCCCATCAGGAAATAAAAAGGTACCTAAAGGCAATTCAGTAATTACGCTACCTATAGTAATAATTTGCTCAATAACTACATCATCAAATTTAACTGAATCAATTCGTATTGACTTTTCTTCTGATTTTGTTTCAAGAGTAATTAAGGAATCATAATTTATATTTAATAAATCCTCTTCATAAATTAAAGAGATATAACCTTCATCATTTTCAACTATATTAAGGTTTGAATCAGATAGCATATTATCTATATTCATTTGGGAGTGTACCAAAGGAACAATCATGTCTACATCCCAAGTTGGCTGCTCTAATTCATGTTTGCAAGCAAAGAAAAGCAAAGCACAAAGAGTAAGGAGTGTTATTTTATTCATTTTACAAAGATAAAATAATAATCAGAATATAAGAAAATATGGTTTGCTACTAAAAAGAATAAATAGGGTTCAAAAAGTATGTAAAATTACCTGCTAGTTTTAGCGGAGTAAAGAAAACGATTTTAAAGAATTCAGGAAGAATAGGAATCTTTATTGGTGGACTTTGGTTTAGAAATAGAATAATTACATAATTTCAAAAAATCAGTAGAGTATTCTACTCCATTAATTATAGAAAAAACCGACTTATTGTATGTGAAAAACTTGGTATTTAGACTTGAATCCCATAATAGCCTATTTGTTGGACCTATGTTGGACCACCCCCTATTTTGGGCATAAAAAAAGACCCTAAAAAGGGTCTTCTGCATCTAGTAGCGTGAGGGAGATTTGAACTCCCGACCTCAGGGTTATGAATATAGGAAAAAAAGTTTAAAAAACACCTTAAACAATTGAATACAATGGTAGTAACTTGTTAACTAAAATCACATATAGTTGTACTTAAGTGGTTTTAAATGCAAAATGTTGTACTATTGTTTGACTTTTTTAAACAAAGATAAATATGGGTTATGTAAAAGCAGTTACAAGAAAAATAAAAAAATCTGGAAGAACTCCTATTGAAATACGAATTACAATAAATAGGATTGCCCGCTATATTACTTTAGGGATTGATATAGAGCCTAAATATTGGGACACAAAAAATAATAGAGTTAGAAAATCTTATGAAAACTCAGTTAGAATAAATAATTTCATTACTCATAAAATGAATTTAGTAGAAGTATATCTTATTCAAATACAAGAAAAGAAAAAGTCGTTTGACATTGAAGAAGTAAAAGCAAGGTTGTTTGATAAAGTCATAAGGAATTACACGATAAAAGCAATGTGTGATGAATTTTTTAATGAGCTTATAACATTAGAAAAATATACCCGAGTAAGTTCCGAAAAATCAAGAATAAGGCACCTCCTATCCTATTTTGGAGAAAATTCTACATTTGATAAACTCACAGTAACAAACATTAAAAAATATAAAAATTATCTTCTTTCAAAAGTGAAATTAGCTGAGAGAACTGCTATTAATCACCTCATTTTAATAAGAACACTTTACAATAGAGCTATTAGAGAAGGGATAGCTGATGCAAACCTCTACCCTTTTGGAGAAAATGGAATAAGAATAAAGTTTCCTGATAGCCAAAAAATTGGATTAAATATGGAGGAAATAAAGCTATTAGAGGAATGTGAATTAGAAGAAGGAACAACTGAATGGAATGCAAGGAATTCATTTCTACTATCCTTTTATCTTGCAGGAGCAAGAATATCAGATGTATTAAGAATTAAATGGAGCGACCTAAATGATGGAAGACTCTATTATAAAATGGGTAAAAACAATAAAGTAGGTTCAGTTAAAATCACATCAAAGGCAGAACGCATTATAAACCTCTATAAAGCCAGAAAAAAAAATTTAGACACATTTGTACTTCCAGAACTTAATAAAGCTGATATAACTGACAATAAGGATCTTTACAGGAAAACAACTACAGCTAAAAGTAAATACAATAGATCTTTGAAAAAAATTGCGAAAAAAGTAGGAATAACAAAAAGCATAAGCTGTCATATTGCACGTCATTCTTTTGGAAATATTTCGGGGGATAAGATACCAGTCCAGATGCTACAAAAACTTTATAGGCATAGTGACATTACAACAACTATAAACTATCAGCAAAGCTTTATTAATAGAGAAACTGACAGTGCTTTAGAAGCTGTTATTGGAATTGATGATGAGTAAGAATATATTTTATAAAATATAAAAATTATATTTTTAAATAACTAATCTCAACTAACATAGCATAAATTTATAATTTCTTACTACTGAAACACCCAAGTTTTACGCACGTAAACATGCAATTACATATAAAAACTCAAGAAAACCTACAAAAACATTTAAAAACTCACAAAAACATATATTTACTTTTTATTTATCTTTAATAATCTCCAACAACAGTTTTATACTTTTAAAAAACTGATAATATCTTGCTATTTAGAGTAATTACAACAGAGACTCTTTTACATGATTACAGCAGGCTTTAAAACGAAAATTTGCACTATTTTTTCACCATTAATCAATTTACTAATCCAAACTTAATAAATTTATTTGATTATCATAGTAATATCTAATTTTATAAAAATAATAAATTTGAGTTAGATAACCTTAATGGCCATCAAAAAGAAACCTACTCAATGAGTGGTTTTATCTATTTATCAAAAAATTAACTATCTCTTTAATCTATCATTAAAGTTAGAAGAATCATTTTTAAGATCTCTTATAATCATCTGATAACCTTACAATATCATCTTCCCCAAAATATGTTCCTGTTTGAACTTCTATAAATACAACATCTTTTTCAGTTTCATTCCAAGCTCTATGTTGTGAAACTAAAGGTATGAAAATTGACTCTCCAGGCGCTTTAAATACCTTTTTACCATCTAACATAATCGTTAAATTACCAGACACAACAACCCACTGTTCTTGTCTTTTATGATGATACTGGTATGATAATCTTTGTTTTGGCTTAACTGTTATTTTTTTAACCTTTACATCATTAGAATCTAACAACACTTCATATTTACCCCAAGGACGTTCTTCTATACAATTCATTATTCTTAAATTTAATTATCTATATAACTTTAAGCATTTGTTTAGAATTTTTTATAATTAATATGTGAAAAAATCTTTTACAAAATCAAATTTTAATTTTCGCTATTTTTATAAGTGTATAGATGTGCCGGCTTGTGTGCAACACCTTGCTGTTTTTCATCTGTTTTAATTATTAAAACATCTTTTGATACATTTTTTCTAAAATTTCTTTTATCTAATTTCTGATCTAATAATATTTCATACAAATTTTGTAATTGAGATAAAGTAAATTTTGATGGCAATAAATTAGTCACCAATTCATGATCTAATTGATTTCTTAAATATTCTATTCCATTATTTAAAATTAAATTATGATCAAATGCTAATTCAGAAGATACTTTATTTAATTCAACCCATTCTGCATCAATAGCAAATGATGATGCGTGAGGTATGTAATCTTCCATTTTTACTAAAGCAATATAACCTACGGTTACTACCCTTTCTTTTGGTTCTTTACGATACATTTTAAGCCAAGATTGATCTTTCTTATCTTTAGTTCTTTCAGGATCTCCAAAAACTGAAAATTGATCTAAAAATAAATTATCTATTGAAGTTAAACTATTTAAAATCCTTTGTGCTCCAGTTAGCAGATCTTCATTCAAGCCTACCAAATCACCAGGTAATGCAAATTGATAATCATTTTTTTCATTAATAAATTTTTTAATTAATAGAACTTTAAGCTTTTGATCTTCATCAAATCCTAATACAACACAGTCAATAGATAAATTTATTAGTGACATATAATTAGTTTGTAAAATTATTTAACATAAAATGGAAAATTTGCAGTTGCAACGTTTTTATTAGAATCACGAACATAAATAAAAAATCTATAAGGACCTGACTTTAAAGGTGCTTTTATAATTAATTTATCATTTAAATTTTCAACAACAGTAAAAGAAATTGGTTCAGGTGTTTTTTCAAAATCTCCACCAGCTTTCTTATCTCTACTTTCTGGCATTAACTGAAATTCATAAGTTAGGCTATCATTTTCAGAATCAGTAACGCTATAAGTAAAAGTACAATTTTTTCCTCTTTTTAATTTCACACTTTCTTTCTTATCAAAATTATTTAACAAAAAAGAATGAAGAATTGGAGCAGTGTTTCTGCTCTCTCCCTGCCAATAAGCATTTAAAACATCAATACTTTGTGTTGCATTTTTTTGTTTTGTGAAAAGACCATACCATGTTGGGGTTTGTTCTTGTTTATACCCCCATAAAAAAGCATAGCTACCTAAACATAATTCTTTATCCTCAGCAATATATTTATAAGCCAAATCTCTAAAATTTGCTTTTTCTTTACTTGTAGCTTCAATAGCAACCCCCCATGAAGTTATTGGCGACTCCCAATGCCCATAAGGCCCCCATTCAGTTACCATATATGGTTTATCCCAGCCAAACATTCTAACTGCATCAGAAAGATACTGTACTCCTCCATAAGTATTAACACCCAAAATATCAATACTTGGGCAATAAGTTTTTATCATAAAAACTTCTGCTGGATCTATTCCTGCAGTTACTGTCATTGTTGGATGATTTGGATCTATCTCTTTTATCATCTTTGCAATGTCTTCAATTGCATTCCATACCCTGAAATTTTTATAAAACAAATCTACTTCATTTCCTATAGCCCACATTAACAATGCAGGATGATCCTTATACTTTAAAATATCTTGTTCGAATGCTTTTAATTGTGCGGTAACTGCGTATTCATCATTATAATTAAATCCATGTCTTTCATGCCCTACCCATAAACCAAGACAAACACTTATTCCATTAGCATATGCATCATCAAGTACTGTCTTTGCATCACCTGTACTCCATGTTCTTATTGAATTTCCACCTATTGATTTAAGTACATCAAGATATTCTGTGCCTCCAGCTCCTTTGGCATAATAAGGCTTACCATTTCTTAATAATTGAAATCCATTATTAGTCTTAATAATTTCTGTTTTCTGACTAATTTTGTGTTGTGAAAAACAGAAACTACTAATAAATAAAAAAATAAAAAGTATTTTGAATTTCATTATCTTATTATTTGAACTTTTTTGGTGTATAAATTATTTTTAGAATGAACCTTAATAAAATAAATACCTGATTTAAATTGAGATACATCTAAGTTAATGTTTTCATCGTTTTTATTTAATACATTTGATGATAATATTTTACCTTGACTATTATAAAGATCTAATGTATTTATCTCACTGTTATTTAGCTTAACTTGAATATTTAAACTGTTTTTTGCAGGTTGTGGAAAGACATTTATTAAGTTTGATTCATTTATTTCATTAATAAGTAAAGGTGTTGAAGATAAATTAAAGTCATCTAAAAAATACAAATCCCAATTAACCACTCCTTGGTCTATAAACATTACAAATCTTGTAATAGACTGAGAAGCAACACTACTTAAGTCAACTGAAAATTGTTGCCATTGGTTATTAGATGATAATGCAGAATTATAAGCATAAATTTCATTATTATTATCATCCTGGAAAGATACATATATTGGTCTTGGAGGTCCATAAACTTTAAAATTAAAATACTTATTAACGCTAAGATCTAAGGCCCCTTCAGAAAAATAAGACACCAATACGTCTTCTCCATTTGCATCAGGATTTCTAGTATACTCACCAGAATATTTACTGTTATTAATAGTTGAATTATCAGGGTTATAACCTTGATTAAGCCAACCACTTACATAATCAAAGGAAGCGCAAGGGGTTCCCGACGGGCATATCCCTAAATTCCAATTACAATCCCAGTCCGCTATATTAACTGCAGGGTTAAGCACCTGTCCATCACATTGATTAGAGAATTCTGGACCATATAAATTATCAAAATAATAAGTATCATTTGTATTCGTATTGCCGTTAAATAATAATATCACTGATGTTAATCCATCATCAGACATATTTACGTCTGGTCTTGAATCAAATGTTAATTCTATAGTTTCCCACTCATTGCTAAGTGTTGTTACTCCTAAATAAATACTGTGCCTACCATCTGGATAATTAGTTGCACCTGCTATACTAGAATCTTCTAATGTTATTTGTATAGGAATACCCGGTAACGGGCTAAAAACATCAATACTCATGGTTTTACTTCCGCTAACATAATCACTTACATCATTAATTGATCCATTAGCAATTATCACCAATACGTCCCATAATTCACCAGGGTTCCTAACATATTGTGCGCAGAGATTAGAATTATTTACTGTACTTGATAAATCTGGGTTAGGAAAACGTGTTGTCATACCGCCATGAACAAAATCATAGTAACCAACACGTGTTTGCTCAAAGTCATCCCAAAGTACTTGGGAATTACTGAAAAGCGGTAAGGTTAAGATTAGAAATAGTAATGCTTTAGTTTTCATAATTTAAATTGTGTTAATTAGTGAATTTAATGTTATCAATTTTGAGTTTATCTTTATCAGAAAAATCAAAGGATATATTTTTTATTCTTTTTAGATCAATTTCTGATTTCTTAATAGGAAAGTCCTTTAATGGAATTTTTATTTTTTGCCAATTATTAGTTTTCTCCTCTTTTATGTATTTTAATAAATTAAGAGCCATTTTCTTTCCATTATAATCTTCTATGAAAATTTTAGGGCTAGAAAATTTGTCAATTTTTATATCAAACTCAAGATAAACACCATAAATACTTTTACTTAAATCAGAATACAACCAGTTATTCCAGCTAATTCCTAGTTTCTTCCAACTACATTTATCATCATCAATATTTACATCAATATAGTTGCCTTGTGCATAATCTGAATCAGAACCAAGTTTAATATTTTGACAATAATTATTATTTACCCCAAAAGCAGAATTTAATTTTTCTGAAAAGATATCAATTGGTAGAGCAGTATCTTTTACTGTAAGAGATGTTGATGATATTTTTTTGTAATTATGTTTATGCTCAACAATCTTAATATCATCAATATAAATATCCACTTTATCGTAACACTGTAATAGCAATTGCTTAATATTTGTTAAATCAATTTTATTAACTTGATAAGAGAAAGTAGAAAGAGGTACAATTACCTTAGACCATTTATTAGTAATCTCACCCGCCTCAATTCCTAAGTAACCTGCAGTAGCAAAGCATTGATTAGCAGAATAATCTTCTAAAATAAATACTATAGGGATATTATAAATTGCATCTCCACTCACCCTTGCCATAAACTCAATAGCAGCATTATTTACAATACCGGATAAATCTTTTCCTTGCCAACCGTCCCAACCAATTCCCATTCCAATCCATTCACAAGTTGGTGGCTTATCAGTTTTTATATGAAGAGAATTCTTTTCTGCATTTTTTTTAACTTTAACTTCTACTGAGGGTAAATCATAAACTAAATCAATCTTTACAGTATCTATAATTTTTTCTAAATCTTCAGGAATACCAGAATAATCTATACTTGCATCAAGTGATGAAAAACTAAAAGGATTACAATTTTCATCTTCATTTCCCCAAACTTCATCTGTTCCTCCATCACTAAATATCTCAATTGAAGTAAAGCCATTTATTCCTTCTGTTTGTTCTATCTCTTGGTTATATAAAGTTACTTCCTTCATATTTGAACATGAAAAAAGAGACAATAATATTATTAAATACTTATACATTAATTAGTTTAAAATGGGAGCTCCATTACTCCATATTAAAAAATCTACATCTGCTCTTGCGGGTCCCGAATCAGGATTTGCTAAAAGAAGTGTTCTTACTTTAAATATCTTATCTGGCTGCTTTATTCCGTTACCTGGGTTTGTTGCTGGCGGAATTAAATCATTATAACAAAGAGAAACCATCCTCCATCCCGTCCAATTTACTTCAAATTCTAAATCAAATCTATCTTCACTGTTAGCATCATGATAATTATCTCCATTTTCATCCTCATAAAATTCTAATTTGAATAATGAGTTTGGAAGATTTGTTACTGAAGAAATAGTACTATCACCTTTAATCATAATATTAAAATATAATTTACTAGGATCATTAATCATATTATTTTTATCATCATACCAAAAATTTGAAAAATAATCAACATATCCTATTAGCCAATCCCAATCACATGTACCAAATTGTGCTAAATATTTGTCTTTTTGACCTGCACCTCCAATTGCTAGTGCTCTTGTACACCCGGATTGAAAAAATCCTGTAAAATTAGGATTGAAATTATTCTCTAAGTCAGTAATCAAAACAGTATTTTCATTTTGATAATCTTTTTCTACTTGTATATTTAAATAATTATAAATAGTAGTATCATCCATTTCAAAGCTTAGCTCTACATCACAATTCTCATTAGTAAAAAATGGTAAGGATGAAGAATTACCAAGCCAAGTAGAATTAGATTGGTTAATTTCATTTGATTTTCCTAAAATAATTTTGACAGAGCCAGAACTTAGTCCTTCTATCTTTATTTTCCAATCAAGCTGTTTTGAAAAAGATGCAGTAAAATATATATTTTGACCACTAGCAAAGTCAGCACTATCACCAACTACACTTAATGGCTCTAATATTTCTAAATCTGCAAATAAATCATTTAAACTTGGTCCTTCAATCTTTTCTTTTTCACAAGAGGTAAAAAAGAAAGGAAAAAGAAATAAAAGAAATTTTAATTTTTTCATAGTATTATAAATTCATATTAAACATAAAGATTAATCTTCCTAGTGAAAATTCATCATAAGTATTCGTTTTGTCTAAAACATTGAACTGATTATATTGCATTGTGAAATAAATATCTTCTGTAAAATGATGTTGTAATCCAGCTATTAGTATAGTTTCTTTACTATCATAAATATGATTAGAATAATCATTAATCTGGTCATATTTATCTCTATCAGCTATAAACTCATTGCCCTCTGCATAAAACACTTTAGCGCCTGCAATTATTTTGAAATTCTTAATTAGCTCATAGGAAATTGATCCGCTATATAATATGCTAGTAAAATCAATCTTTTCAAAATCTTCACCTGCTCTATTTACAGTTTCAAGATTCATACTCCCTTCAAGAATAAGACTTTTTTTAGTAGACAATAGTTTATTTAATAAAAGCATTGATTGTAAAGCTGATTTATTAAGCATTCTTTTCTGAGTCGTACCTTGACCAATAACTTCAGAAAAATATTGGGTTTGAATATTAGTGCTAAAAAAATCTGTTATATTCATATTGCTAATTTTAGCTGTAAAACCAATTCTATTTGGTGTGGCGTCACCATATGGAGTAACCGAACTATACATTGGATTATAACTCATTAAGGAAGTTGAAAGATTCTTATTATAAACATTAGGGTCAGACATAACATCAAGTAAACTTACTTTTCTTTGAGTATAATTATTTGAATAATAAGGGTATGTAGTGGTACTGTTATTGTACTGTATTCTTCTTGTTTGAGCCCCCATACTTCTAAAGTCAGAATCAACATATCTGAATCCTAGATCAAGCTCACCTTTTATTCTTTTTGAGTGAAGTGAAGCTTTAATAAAATTACCTTTAACTTCAGGCGCTAGTGAATCACCATCCCACCCTCTTTTAGAGAATCCACCTTCTAATAACATTTTATATGGATTATCATTTACTGAACCAGAATAAGATATTTGTGTATTAAGAACCGGATTATAATACGCAACTGTTCCATTACTTGAAGACAAAACTTCAAATGTATTTACATAATGTGATCCTAAATTTATTTTATTGCTTAACCTAACAATTGCAGAACCACCAAGCATTAATAATTCTGGTTTTCCTAGCCATTCTACCCCTCTAACCCTAGCTGTAAAAGCATCAAAATCAAGTTGCTCAATAAAATTATACATATTGTAAGAGAAATTAGTTTGCAATCCTTGCAATCTGTGATAATTAGATTGATAATAATTTTCATAATTCACATAATCTCTATAAAATTTAAAAACTGAAGGCTCATATTGTGATAGCTCCTGTTCATAGTTATATAAGGTAAACTTAGTTTGTTTTAAGTAAATATCCCCAATACTAAATGCAATTTTATTATTAACGATTCCCTTAGCAGACAATCTTCTTAATTCAACAACACTTTTGTTTCCCCACATTCCGCCAAAATCATTTTTTAATCTAATTTCAGAGAAAATTTCAATATCATCTACAGGAGTAAAATGAAATCCTAAATCGAGAACAGTAGAGCCTCCTCCATTACTTCTAGTTGAAACTGTATCTATGTCTTTTAAAGTTCCCTCAAGTGCATCTCTATCAAATATTACTCTAGAATTACCATCATACCAAAGTTTTGATTTAACTTGTGATTGCACAAGTATAGGTGATAACATAAGAAATAAGAAATAGTATAAATATGTTTTTTTCATTAGAAATTAATTTTTAGTTCAAGAGTAGTTTCGCTTCCCTTTATGTTAGTTGCTGAAAAATTCTTATCATAGTAATGGAAATTTGAATGTCTTAAAAACAAATAGGCTCCTTCATTCAATCTAATATCAAACCCAAAACCAACAATATTACCAAATTGATTTCTTGCTTTAAATGAAGGAATATAATCTTCAGTAACACCCCAAGTATTGTCACTAGGATAAGGGTCTGTATCATCAATATCAGTAAACTCATTCCCTAATACCCTTTCGATTCCATATTTAAAAACAAATGCAGTAGTCTTATTTAACTCATAACACAAATCAAACTGTTGATTAAAATGTCGAATAAATGCTGATGAATTTGTAACGGGTAAAATGCTAAAGAAATCCTGTGCAGTATTATAATTTGTAAGAGAAAATAAATATAAATTCTTTCCAAAGACTCTTGTTTTATATTTCAAATGTAAATCTGAAGAACAATAAAACTTATCAAATAGAGGCAATCCATTTGTATCAATATAGCCAGTTGATATTGTATCATTATTCACATAAATACTATCAGAAATATTTACATTTTCAAATACTCCTCTATAATATGAATTAAACTGTTTATAAGGTCCGTATCCTGAACTAAAATAGGATATCCTAGAAAGCATTAATCCATTTGTTTTATGACTGTATGAGAAATTAGTATTTATTCTTTCCAACTCTGAATAAAAACCAAATCCACCAGAAACAGATACCGCTCCAATTTTAAATTCTGTATTAACACTAATGCCCTCTCTGTTATTTGCAAGATAGCCAAGATTATTAATTGGCCCTCCAAAGGAAGTCATTATTGTTGCATCAGCACCCTCTTCAATTACGGAAGATTGAACCAATTCAACTACAGAGGTATTTTGAAATGATGAGTTAACATTAACTGCTTGAGGAGAAATTCTAGAGTATTGTAACTTAAAAGGAATGTACATGTATTCTTCAGGAATATCTAAATTTAATACAAATAATTCACCAAATTCTTTATCTATAATATGAGTTTCATAACTCCCTAAACCACCTTCACCTGAAAATCGTATTTTCTTAAACTTAAAGTTAAATTCAAATGTTTGAATAGAGAATTCTCTGTAATTATTTTTAACAGAATCAGTTGCTGTAATAGATGTGAAATAATTTAGAGCAAAATTTGAACCATTACTTAAATCATTATTTATTCTTAATCCTGCAGAATAATCATCCTTTCCAGAGGAAATTATCTCACCTACATTATGTTGTGTTTTACCTATGATAGATTGAAATGAAAATGTTGAAGCATTAGGACCTTCTATAGCTGAACCAGTAATTGTTAACCCCTGAAAAGCTACATTACCAAATCTAACATCTTGAGAAATAGATCCTTTATCATAATACTTACTATATCTGTCAGAAACCTCCTTAGTTAATGGATCATAAGGGGCACGTTCAAAAGGACTATATCTTAAATACCCTTCCTCAGCCCATACAGTTAATTTACTTTGCCTATACCATTTAATACCTCCAGCATGTAGACCAAATTTTCCAAAATCAGAATTGATTGTAGAATAAACATTAGTACCAAGATACATTGCAATACTATTATTATTAAATGTTCCATTAAAAGGACTATTTAGCATTAAATCCGTACCAATATTTACTTTTTTATTAGCTTTACCTGATATTGACAGCATCATCATTGGTTCACGGTATCCAGTACCTACACCTATTGTAGTGTTTTGTGGGTGTACTCCAGAATAATAATTTGGCACATCTAAATCATACATATCATGGAAATTTCTTACATAGCCTAAAAATCTAAAATATCCTCCCATTCTTATATTAGAAATAGGATCTTTAATTACTTCTGCTGTACTTTGAAAACTAGAATTGATTTCAATATTTTGTGTATAAGAAAGAAACGGCATAGATGTAATGAAAAAAAACATAATCCAAACTTTTCTATATTCAAATTTCAACTTCATTATCTTTTAAAATTAAAATCTTTAGAAAGATTATTAACCATAACACTGAATTTTCCTTCTTCAGTTATCCATTTATTTTGCTTTCCATAAAATTTCAAATCATCAGTATTAATTGTAAAACTAACTGTTCTTTCTTCTAAAGGCTCTAATTCTATTTTTGTAAATCGCTTTAGTTTTTTTAATGATGGAGATATAGTTGCATAATGATCTCTAATATATAACTGAACAACCTCTTTTCCAATTATATTACCAGTATTTTTTATATCAATTGAAATCAATATTTCATTATCAGAATTTATTGTTTTAGAACTTAACTTCATGTTCGAATATTCAAATGTGGTATAACTCAATCCAAAACCAAAATCCCATTGTGGGTTATAGTAATTTTCCTCCCAAGTATTTGCATTTAATAATTCTGACTGCTTATGATCATAATGCATAATAACACCATTATATCTAGGATATGTATAAGGTAATTTACCTGATGGATTTACATTTCCTACTAATACATCAACAATTGCATTAGCTCCTTGGTCTCCTGGAAGATAAGCTTGTAATATAGCATCTGATAAAGGTTCAATCTCTCTAATAATTTTTGGTCTTCCTTCAACAAGAACTAATATTATTGGAATACCTGTTTTACTAAGTTCTTTAACGATTAATTGTTGTTGTTCAGGTAAATCTAAAGTAAAAATATCTCCAGGCCTTTCAGTTGAAGGAAGTTCACCTAAACAAACTATTGCAACATCTGAATATTTTGCAGAGTTTACAGCATTTTGAAGGTCTGAAGAAGGTATATCATGCTCATCTCCATATTTCATTATCATTTTAGATCCCTCAAAGTAATTAACTTTATTAAACCTATCTTCAATAACATCTTTAATTGTTGGATAATCATTATTATAGCTTTCATCTACACCTTGCCAAGTATGAGTCCAGGCACCATTTAGACAATTTAAACTATTTGCAGTTGGACCAATAAGTAAAATTTTATTCTCTGTAGATAGTGGAAGTAAACCTTTGTTCTTTAATAAAGTAATTGATTCTGAAGCAGCATTATAAGAAGCTTTTTTATGTTTTTCTGAACCAAAATCTGTATAATCATTTGAAAATGGAATTCTTGTCTTATTTAATAATCCTAAATGGCTTTTAACCCTTAGGATTCTTCGAACAGCATCATCTAAACGATTCTCACTAATTCTCTTTTCATTTACTAGTTCAATGAATAACTTACAGTAATTCTTATACTCAGGGTTATTAGGAACCATACTCATGTCAACCCCGGCATTAATTGCAGTTGCAATAGCATCCTTTAATGTAGAATCAGTTTGTGCCATCTTATGCAAATTAATAAGGTCTTCCCAATCAGAAACTGTAAAACCAGTAAAACCCCATTTATCTTTTAGAATATCAGTAAGAAGATATTTATTTGCATGCCCAGGAATACCATTTACTTCACCACTATTAATCATTACAGTTAAAGCTCCAGCATCAATAGCCTGCTTAAAAGTAGGGAGATGAAGTTCTTCCAAAGATCTATTTGGAATAAGAGCAGGTGTTCTATCTCTTCCACTAGAAGGAACACTATAACCTACAAAGTGCTTAAGACATGCTGCAACATGATATTTGTCAATCATACCATTTCCTTGATACCCATTAATTATAGATTTACCCATAGTTTTAGCTAAATACACATCTTCTCCTAAAGTTTCGAAAAACCTTGACCAAATTGGATTTCTACCTAAATCCAAGACAGGTGAAAAATTCCAAGGAACACCTGAAGCCCTAGTTTCATATGCAGTAATTTCAGCCATAATACGAGCATGAGAAGTATCCCAAGTTGCAGCTAACCCAATTTCTTGAGGAAACAACGTGCTGTTTTTAATATAAGTTGCTCCATGTATAGCATCTACACCATAAATAATGGGAATTTTATGATTTGTATTTAAAGCTGTATATTGAATAATATCAATAATATTATTCCATTTTTCTAAACTAAAAGTATGATTAGATACATTTAATATTGACCCTACATTATAATCGATTAATGCAATATTTAATTTTTTTTGATCAATCTCGTGTGGCTCTAAAAGAACACCTAAAGTATCCTTTTTTAATATTGCATCTAATGTAATTTGACATGTCTGACCTACCTTTTCTTTAATAGTCATTTTATCTATCAAATTATTAATAGAATCTTCAGTTTTGGAATCTAATAATAATGAAGAAGAAATTGAATCATTTTGAATTGAATCATTTTGACATGAAAAAAAACAAAGTAGTGAGATTACAAAAAAATAAATTTTATACATTTTATATTTATTGAAAGAAAGAATAAAGAAACACAGTAATTAGTAAAACAACGAAAGCAGAAATATTAAAAGTAGTGGAAGTTTTAAATAATTCTTTTGACAAATGGATAGCTTTAGGATTATCTTTATTTCCTTCAACATAACTAATCGCGAATATGATAAAGATAGTTCCAAGACATGTTATAAGCATCTGATGCATAAATGGAATATTCACAATAAACCAACTATCAGGTGCAATTTTGAAATACATGGCAATAGGTATAGATATTAAGACACCTAAAATTGCTGCATTATTTGTAGCCTTTTTATAAAATAAACCCATTAAGAAAACAGCTAAGATACCTGGACTAACTACACCTGTATATTCTTGAATAAATTGAAACACTTGACCTAGACTACCTAATTGTGGAGCGATTACTAAGGCAATCATTAAAGCAACAAAGCCAGATATTCTTCCAACTTTAACCATTTGATCATCTGTTGCTTGCTTATTAATCAAAGATTTATAAATATCCATTGTGAAAATTGTAGAAGTAGAATTAATCATAGATGCCAAAGAAGAAACAATAGCAGCTGCAAGTGATGCTAAAATCAAGCCTTTAAGCCCAATTGGTATAATAGTTTTTATTAACCAAGGAGAAGCGTTATCATTAGAAATACTACCATCTGATGCTAAAAAACTTGAAGGCAATGACTCTTTGATAAAATTACCTGTTTCTGGATCTAAGACCATAACATAAGCAATAATACCAGGAAGAACTACAAATATTGGTATTAGTAATTTTAAAAATGCAGCAAAAACTAAACCTTTTTGACCTTCTCTAAGACTTTTGGCAGCAAGTGTTCTTTGTATAATATACTGATTAAAACCCCAGTAATATAGATTGGCAACCCAAATACCTCCTACTAAAACAGCAAGACCAGGTAAGTCCCACCAAGCATCTTTTCCATTTGGGGTAAATATTTCACCTTTGGATAATATCATAGAAAATCTTTCAGGAACAGTATTATACACATCTTTTAAACCTACTAGCCAAGAATTTGCGTCACCACTAACAAATAGTAATGCATAATAAGTCATCATAAAACCTCCAAATATCAAAACAACTACTTGTACAACATCTGTCCATGCTACAGCCGCTAAACCACCCCATAATGAATAAGCCGCAGCAAATAGAGCAAGTCCTACAATGCTAGTAATTAATATACTACCATCACCAGTACCAATAACAGTATCTAATGCCTTTCCACCTAAGTACAAAACAGTAGTTAAGTTTACAAAAACAAATAGTGCAATCCAAAATACTGCTAAAATTGTTTTAAGATTAGTACTATATCGCTTTTCTATAAATTCAGGTATTGTATAAAGTCCTTTTTCAATAAAGATAGGTAAGAAATATTTAGCTACAATTAATAATGTAATAGCCGCCATCCATTCATAAGAAGCAATAGCTAAACCAAGCGCAAAACCAGACCCAGACATTCCAATAAATTGTTCAGCAGAAATATTTGCTGCTATAAGTGAAGCTCCAACTGCCCACCAGGGTAAAGATTTCCCTGCTAAAAAATAATCCTCTGCTGTTTTTTTCTTACCATTTTTATTTCTAGAAACATATAAACCTATTGCTAAAATCAAAACACAATAAGAAACAAAAACAACAATATCTATTGTAGCTATATTCATAATTTATTAATTTATTATTACTTTTTTATTAATTTTAAAACCAAAATAATCTTCTAATTCTACCAAATACATTCCTTTATTCAGGATTGAAATATCTACTTTTTTATTGTTATTTACATTCTTAGAAAGAACAATATTTCCATGAATATTAAAAATCTTAATACTGCTTACATTCTTGCCCTGAATAGTTAAAACATCATTAGCAGGATTTGGAAAAACTATATATTTATTTTTATCATCAATATTAATACTATTTGTTAAATTTTCTTGATGTACTCTAACATAATCAATTTCCATTTGATTTGGAAATACTGTATTAGAATTTGGTCCAGCTTGAGTAATAGCTAAATTAATCATTATATACCATTCATTAGCGTTAAAAGGCCAAGCACTTTGGGATGGTATAGACCAGTAACTTGATGGATTTAAAGAAAATAGTTCTATTTCATCAACATACCAAGTAATAGTATCCTCTTTCCAAATTACCGAGTAAGTATGGAAATCATCAGCATATGATCCTGATGAAATATAACTAGAAGAAGTCTCGTAAAAATGTGTAGATTGTGAATAAGGACAAGTTCCAAGATGCGCAGCTCCACTAGTGCTATTTGTTAAATAATCATTTCCCCATTGTTCCATAATATCTATTTCTCCATCGCAAGGCCAACTCCCATTACTAGGCAACATCCAAAATGCAGGCCAAAAACCCTGACCATCAATAGTTTTTATTCTAGCTTCAACTTTTCCATATCTAAAATTGAATAATCCTTTGGTTGTAATTTTTGATGAAGAAAAATAAGATGTAGCGTTCCAAGAATCAATAATTCCATTTGGTTCTTCTTTAACTTCAATTTTAGCAATACCATTATTTAAAGTCGTATTTTGAGGTTGATAATATTGTAACTCTCCATTACCCCATCCCCACATTCCGTACTGTGAACCTGTTCCAATGTCATGAACCCATTTACTTTGATCCAATGAACTTCCATTAAAATCATCCTCCCATACCAATTGCCAATTTTGAGCATTTAAAGAGAACACAAAAAGAGATATTAAAAAAAATATTATTCTTACTTTCATTATTTAGTTATAATTAATTTATCCATTATTACTTTATCATTTATATAAATTTCTAAGAACAAAATACTTGAATTTATATCAGAAATATTAAAAGGTTGTAATATACCTGGATTATTTTTTTCTAATATTTTCTTATTTAAAATATCATATACAATCACTTTATCAATTTTATCAGAACTTTTTATATAAAAAATACCAGTTGAAGGATTGGGGAAAATTGTATATGAATTGTCATTTTCATTTGGAATCAAACTTGTTGTAGTTAAACAAGTATCACACTCATTCCAGCACACAACGTCAAGTATAGTGTCTGAGTTAATATGTAAATATCTATTAGAAAAAATATTTCCTAGAGAATCTACAGTTGTAAATACACAATTAGCACTTGAATCTAATTGTTCTTGAATACCCCAATTATCAGCTGAAAATTTGTATTCGTGTTTGGCAGTATCAATTAATGTATTAAACTCCCATATATTATCACCATCATCATCAGTCATTGGCCAACAATTTCCACACCAAGAATTGAACTCACCATTTACCTCAGGAACACTGAAATTAGAATTATTACTCATATCTAATCTAAAAGTAACATTATATGCTGTTTGAGGAGCGTAACAATCATTACAACTTTGCCAACAAACAGGATCAAGAATAGTATCTTTTGTAACATTTATAAATCTATTAGAAAAACCAAATGCTGAAAACACACAAGGATCTCCTGAAAATAAACTTTCCTGGATATTCCAATTATCAGCGGAAAACTTATATTCCCATCCTGGTACTCCTGACACAGGTCCAGCCCCTTCAAGAATTGGTATTGTGATTTCCCAGATAGAATCATTATTAACATCCGTCATTTGAGCACAATTTCCACACCAAGAATTAAAAGATCCATTTAATTCGGGTATAGTATAGGAAATACTTGTTTGATTTCTTAAATCTAATTGAAAGGTAACATTGAATTCGTACAGACATGAAGCAATATCATTGCAATTTGCTAAAGAATCATAATTAAAAGCTAATGAGTCTGTACAACCATAAATAGTATTACAAGAACCATCATCACATGTTGCTAATACATCATAGTTACAGGCAGTACTATCTGTACATCCATAAAGAGTCAAACAAGAACCATCATCACATGTAGCCAATACATTATAATTACAAGCAATACTATCTGTACACCCATAAACAGTGTTACATGAACCATCATCACATGTAGCTAATACATTATAATTACAAGCAATACTATCTGTACATCCATAAAGAGTTAAACAAGAACCATCATCACATGTAGCTAATAGATCATAATTACAAGCAAGGCTATCTGTACAGCCATAAACAGTAAAACAAGAACCATCATCACATGTTGCTAATACATTGTAATTACAAGCTAAAGAATCTAAACACCCATAGATAGTTAAACAAGTACCATCATCACAGGTTGCTAATGGATTATAATTACAAGCAATACTATCTATACATCCATAGATAGTTAAACAACTACCATCATCACAGGTTACTAATGGATTATAATTACAAGCTAAAGAATCTAAACATCCATAGATAGTTAAACAACTACCATCATCACAAGTAGCTAATAGATCATAATTACAAGCAATACTATCAGTACAACCATAAACAGTGTTACATGAACCATCATCACATGTTGCAAGTGAATCATAATTACAAGCAATACTAATTGTACATCCATAATAACAAAAAGTACAAGATCCATTATCAAATAAAGCTAGCGGATTGTAATTGATTGCTGAAGAATCAATACAACCATAATCATCTGGAGGAAAGATACAAGTATCAGCACAATTTGCAAGTGAATCATAATTAATAGCTGAAGGGTTGGTACAACCATAAATAGTAAAACAAGAACCATCGTCTAAATTTGCTGAAAAATTATAATTACAAGCTAAAGTATCAGAACATCCATAAATTGCAAGAGTAAAACAAGTGTTCGAATCAGAACAAGTTACTAATGGACTATATTCTAAATAAAGAGGGTCACCGCATCCGTTTGGAAGATCACATGAACCATTATCTAAATTTGCTAAATTATTATAATTACAAGCTAAAGCATCAGTACATCCATTAACAATGAGAGTGAGACAATCATTAGCATCAGAGCAAGTAACAGAGACACTATATTCCAAATAAAGTGGATCACCACATCCGCTTGGAAGATCACATGAACCATCATCTAAATTTGCTAAATTATTAAAATTACAAGCTAAAGCATCAGTACATCCATTAACAATGAGAGTGAGACAATCATTAGCATCAGAGCAAGTAACAGAGACACTATATTCCAAATAAAGTGGATCACCACATCCGCTTGGAAGATCACATGAACCATCATCTAAATTTGCTAAATTATTAAAATTACAAGCTAAAGGATCTGTACATCCGTTTACAATAAGTGTAAGACAGTCATTAATATCAGGACAAGTTACTGAAACACTATACTCTAAATACAAAGGATCATTACATCCATTTGGAAGATCACATGAACCATCATCAACTTCAACTAAAGAATTATAATTACAAGCAATAGGATCTATACATCCATAAATACAAGCAATGCAAGACTCCCAACAAACATCTATTATAGTGTCTGATATTAACTTAATCTCTCTATTTACATATCCCCATCCATTCGAAGAAGCAGAATCATAATTAATTAAAAAACAAGATAGGCTTGAATCAAGATCTTCTGCTATTGAAAAGTTATCTGCAGAAAATTTAAATGTATGTAAAGATGTATCAATGTTAAATGATTTTGAATAAATATTATTACCTTGAGGAACTAATGACCAACAATTTCCACACCAATTATTAAAAGTTCCATTAACTTCTGGAATAGTATATGAAGTAGTAACATTACTCATATCAATTTTAAAGGCAACATTATAAAAGTTTCTTTCTGTATCACAGCTATAACATCTATTCCAACAAACAGTATCTAAAACTTGATGACCTGTTACAATTAAATCTCTGTTAATATATGGGGGATTCCCAACAACACAGTCATCAAATTCATAGAGATCTTCTTGAATACTCCAATCGTCTGCAGAAAATTTATATTCATAACTGCCACTAATTAATGAAATTGTCACTTCCCATATATCATCATTATTAGCATCTTCCATTTGAGAGCAGTCTCCACACCAAGAGTTAAAAGTACCATTAATTTCTAACGTATCAAAAATATGATTAGACTCACTCATATCAACAAAAAATGTAACATTATACAAACAACTATCATTATCTAAATTAGAGATTGAATTATAATTATTTGCTAAAGGGTCAGTACAGCCTGGGATTGCAGTAGCACAAGCACTACAACTTTCCCAACATACTAATGAGGGTGTAGTTGTATTTAAATTAATTGCTCTTAATGTATCATTATTAACAATTGTTAAGCAACTTAATAGAGTTGTAAAACTCTCAAATACTCCATCAACTTTAAATTTGTAAGTAAAATTTGGAAATTGAGGAGGAGGAACAAAAATCGTACAAGAATAAATGTTACCACCAGTATTTGTCATTGGATAACTAGTCCCCGCTCTAAAAAACTCAACACTTGTAGAAGCTCCATTATACAAAGATAAATCTAATTCAAAGGTGAAGTTTTGTGAATAAGTATTTAAAGAAAATAATACCAATAATAATAAAACAATTTTTTTCATGGTTTTACAATTTTTTGACAAATATAAAAATACTTAGTGTAATTTGTACAATTATTTAAAATAATACTAATTTATTGACAATTAAATTGTCATCCAATTTAATCTCTAAAAAGTAGATGCCTTTTGCATTAGCACTTAGGTTTATCTGCTTAGTATAGTTTCCTACAAACTGTTCTAAGTTTTCATTTATAAGCTCCTCCCCTATTACATTCATTATTCTTATCCTTAAATCTTGTTTCGAAACAGAAGTAAAACTCACATTAAAAATATTTCTAGACGGGTTTGGGTAAATAGCTAAGTTATTGATTGGGCTACCTCCTTCAAGTCTAACAGTAGTTAGTTGCGTCCAGAAAATTAGAGGTGTCCAGACTGTAGATCGGTAAGCACCACCTGTAGGGTCACACCATGTTCTTGCTTGTGCTCTATAGCTTGTTCCTGGCGTTAAGCCATTCTTATCCTTATTAAGAGTTGGATACATTACTCCAAATCCACCTGCAGTTGTCCAAACACCACCAGTTGTATCTACTCTTAACTTAATACGTGCAAAACTATAAGCTGCTGTAGTATCCCATGTAAATGATGCTTTTGTGGTACTTGGTGAAGTAACTGCAAAGTTAATTACATTTTGACATAAGTCCAATGTAGTAAAGTTTTGTATAGCTGACCATCCTGAAACACCACCACCACAATACCAAGCTTTCATATAATACTCATAAGTAGTTGAAGCCATTAAGCCTAAAATCTTCTTACTTGTAGTATTCAAGCCATACACACATAAAACAGAACCTGACATTGTCTTAGTAGACCATGCACTTGCTCCAACTTCTCTGTATCTAATACGGTATTGAGTAACCATACAATTAGCATCATTCATATTATCCCAATTAACTCTTACTCTATCATGAATTAATTCAGAAATATAAGCACCTGTAGGAGAAGGATAAGTACAATTTGATGGATATATACAAGAACCATCATCTATCGTAGCACTTGAATCATAGTTAGTTGCTAATGGATCAGTGCAACCATAAACAGAACTAGAAATACATTCAGCACAAGACCCCCAACAAACTAAATCAAGGATTGTATCACTTGTTATATTTAAAAACCTATTAGTATATCCCCATGCAGAAACAACACAATTACCTGCATTCAATAAATCTTCTTGAATAGTCCAATTATCAGAAGAAAACTTATACTCATAATAACCTGCTGGTACAGAAAGAGTAATATCCCAAACATTATCATTATTTACATCTGTTAGAGAAGCGCAGGAACCACACCAGTTGTTAAATGTCCCATTAACTTCTGGTAGAGTGAATGGGTTTGCAACATTATTCATATCAACTTGAAATGTAACGTTAAAATTATTATTATAATTACAAGAACCATCATCATAATTAGAACTTGGATTATAATTAGTTGCTAATGGATCAAGACAGCCACCTATGCAAGAATTACAAGAACCCCAAGTATTAAAAATAGTAGTATCTCCTTGTATATTAATTTGTCTATTTGCATAAGACCAATAATCAGTAATGGGAGTACACGACCAATCTCCAGTACCTGAACCATATGATAGTAAATTCTCAGATTGAGACCAATTATCAGCACAATAAATATATTCAAAATTTCCTAATGGCAACACAAAACTACCATTCCAAATTCCATCTCCATCTAAATCAGATAAAGTATTTGATTGGCAAGACCAACCGTTACTTGGTCCAGTGATATTAACAGCATTTGGAGTAATATTTAAATTTTCACAATTTAAATTCACTTCAAAAGTAACCATATATTCACAAGAACCATTATCTATTGTTGCGTAAATATTATAGTTCTCTGCAGTAGAATCTATACAACCTAATATTCCTCCAATATTCTCATATACTCTTACATAGTCAATCTCAATTTGGCTAGGAAATACAGTATTTAAATTTGGGCCACTACTAGTTATTGCTAAATTAAACATCAAATACCAATTATTAGAATTAAATGGCCAGGTGTTATTAGGATATGAAGAAGGTGTTACTTGAAGAAATTGAATATTATCAACATACCATGTAATTTGATCTGGATGCCATTGAATAGAATAAGTATGGAAATTATCAGCATATGAACCACTAGATATAACATTTGAGGAACTCTGATAATTACTAATACCTGGACATGTTCCAACATGAGCGGCTCCGGTAGTAGTATTTGATGACCCATCACTACCCCACTGCTCCATAACATCTATCTCTCCATCGCAAGGCCAATTTCCACCAGTTGGCAGCATCCAAAATGCTGGCCAAAATCCTTGACCATCAATGGTTTTGATTCTTGCTTCAACTTTTCCATATCTAAAGTCAAAAGTTCCTTTGGTTGTGATTTTAGATGAAGAATAATACATTGTGTTATTCCAAGAATCTACTATTCCATTTGGTTCCACATTTGCAATTATTTTTACAGAGCCACTATCTAATACAGTATTCTGTGGTTGATAATATTGAAGTTCACTATTACCCCATCCATACAGACCATATTGTGAACCCGTTCCAATATCATGAATCCATTTTGCTGTATCTAAACTACTTCCATTAAATTCATCAGACCAAATTAAATTCCAACTCTGAGAAAAAGATGAAGTTGAAAAAAATAAACTAACAAAAATTATACTATAAAAAAATCTCATTTTAAAAATTTAAATAATTACAAAAATACATATTCTACACATTATTAAATTAAAAAAAGCCCGAGCAAATGCTCGGGCTTTTTAATATTAAGAATTAACTAACTTCTTACTGAAGAATTAATTTCTTGTTAACCACACCATTATTAGTTGTGATCTCTAAGAAGTAAACTCCTTTAGTATAAGTAGCTAAATCAACTTGTTTAGTATACTCACCAACAAACTGCCCTAAGCTTTCAGTGTATACAACCTCACCAACAACATTGATTATTCTAACTTCTAAATCTTGAGCATCTTCTGATGTGAAACTCACATTAAAGATATCTCTTGACGGGTTAGGATAAACATCTAAGTTATTGATTGCACTACCACCTTCAACTCTAATAGAAGTTGGTTGCGTCCAGAAGATTGGAGATGTCCAACCTGCAGAACGGTAAGTTCCTCCTGTTGGGTTACACCAAGTTCTTGCAGAAGCACGGTAAGTTTGTCCTGGAGTTAATCCATTCTTAGACTTACTAAGTGCTGGATAGAATACTCCAAATCCACCTGCAGTTGTCCAAACACCACCTGTCGTATCTGGTCTTAACTTAATACGTGCAAAACTATAAGCTGCTGTAGTATCCCATGTAAATGAAGCTTTTGTTGTAGTTGGTGAACTAACTACAAAGTTAATTACATTTTGACACTCATCTGCTGTAGTAAAGTTTTGGATAGCAGACCAAGCTGAAACGCCACCACCACAATACCAAGCTTTCATATAGTACTCATAAGTAGTTGAAGCCGTTAAGCCTAAAATCTTCTTACTCGTAGTATTCAAGCCAAACACACATAAACCAGAACCTGCCATTGTCTTAGAAGACCATGTAGTTGTTCCAACTTCTCTGTATCTAATACGATATTGATCAACCATACAATTAGCATCATTCATATTATCCCAATTTACTCTTGCTCTATCATGAATTAATTCAGAAATATAAGCATTCGTAGGTTCAGGATTAGTACAAGTACTAGGAACATAAGTACAAGAACCATCATCAATACTTGCACCTGCATAATAGTTAGTTGCTAATGGGTCAGTACAACCATAAACTGGAGCTATACATGAACCATCATCTACAGTAGCTGTAGGATCATAATTTGTTGCTAAAGGATCTGTACATCCTAAAATTATTGTAATACAACTTCCACAAGTATTATATGTATTAGTAACATCTCCTGAACCAACTACCCATTGTCTATTTGCATAAGACCAGTAATCTGTTATAGGAGTACAAGACCAATCTCCTGATGATGTACCTGCTGCAACTAAATCTTCTTGTACGCCATCTACAACTAATAAGTACTCCATATCAGCAGTTGGTGCCGGATCTAGTGTAAACGTCCAAGTTCCATTACCATTATCTACTGCTACTGGTCCAGCAATTGGATCCCAACCCCACCATGGACCTGTTAATGCTACAGAAGTAGCACCAGAGCAAACTGTAGTTGTAATTGTAAGAACTGTAGAAGTATATGTACATGAACCATCATCTACATTAGCAGCTGGATTATAGTTAGTAGCTGTTGGATCAGTACAACCCAAAACAGTAGATACAACACCTCCAAAAGTAACATCATCTAAGTAATAAATAGTACTTGCTGATGGAACGTTACCAAAATCACAGAATACAGATGCTTTATTGTATGTCCAACCAAAACCTAAACCAATACTTAAAGGCTGTGTACCAGGTGCTTCATTTGAAAAATCAAATACTAACACCTGCCAGCCTGAAGCTGTGGTATTAACTTCTGTTTCACAAGTATGAGTCGGGTCATTTGAATCCTCAACTTTCAAACGTATAGGCGTACCTGCTTGAGGTGACCAAACGCTAACTGACATTGTTGAATTAGATAAAGTTAATGGAATATCTGTAGCAAAACCTGCATTAGTCCCAAGAGTAGTTCCTGCCCAAGTAGGTGATCCTGCAGTTCTATCTACCATTAAAACAGTATTAGAAGCATTTGTTGGATCGGCTGTTAAAGAAGCAGTAGTTCCTCCAAATGGTGTTACAGTATAATCAACTGTAGTGTCATCCCAAGTTACTGGTAAATCAATTTGTGTTAAAATAGGACCATATACACATGAACCATCATCTACAGTAGCTGTAGGGTCATAATTTGTTGCAGTTGCATCTGTACAACCAGAGATTACAGTTCCACAAACTCCACAAGTATTATATGTATTAGTAACATCTCCTGAACCAACTACCCATTGTCTATTTGCATAAGATGAGTAATCTGTTATAGGAGTACAAGACCAATCTCCTGATGCTGTACCTGCTGCAACTAAATCTTCTTGTACGCCATCTACAACTAATAAGTACTCCATATCAGCAGTTGGTGCCGGATCTAGTGTAAACGTCCAAGTTCCATTACCATTATCTACTGCTACTGGTCCAGCAATTGGATCCCAACCCCACCATGGACCTGTTAATGCTACAGAAGTAGCACCAGAGCAAACTGTAGTTGTAATTGTAAGAACTGTAGAAGTATATGTACATGAACCATCATCTACATTAGCAGCTGGATTATAGTTAGTAGCTGTTGGATCAGTACAACCTGAAACTGAACCTGAAATACATACTCCACAAGAGCCCCAAGTATCAACAGTTGTTAATGCACCAACTGTAATTAATCTATTTGCATAAGTTGTATTATCTGTAACAGGTGCACAAGTACTTCCTGACTGCATTGCTGCAATTAAACCTGCTGTTTCATTTTGTGCCCACCCATCTGCACAATATATATATTCAAATGTTCCGGCAGGTAAACTAAATGTTCCTTCCCAAACACCATTAGCATCTCCATCAGTTAATGCGTATGTACCACATGACCAACCATCAGATGGGCCTGTAGCAGCAACATAACCAGGAGTAAAACTTTCACAATTTAAGTCTACAGTAAGGGTTATGTCATACATACACGATCCATCATCTGTATTAGCTGAGACATTATAATTATTTGCTGCTGCATCAGTACATCCGGGCACAACTGCTGAAGCACATCCATTCCATGCAACAACATCTAATGTAACATCAGAAGCGATAACTTCTACTTCTCTATTTACAAATACATTACCTAATGAATCAATTGTTGTAAGCACACAAGATAAACTTGAATCTAAAGACTCTTGAATACCCCAAGAATCAGCAGAAAACTTGAAATCATAAGATCCTGGAGCTAATAATGTAGTAAAGTCCCAAACATTATCGCCATCAGCATCTGACATTGCCCAACAGTTTCCGCACCATCCATTAAAAGTACCGTTTACTTCTGGAGTTGTAAATCCAGATACACCATTCATGTCAACTTGGAAAGTTACATTATAAGATGATGGAGCAGAATTACAGCTAGAGCATGACTCCCAACACACTACTCCTAAAGTAGTGTCTCCAGAAACATTTAAGGTTCTATTAGTGTATCCGAAATTTGTAACAGTACAAGGATCTCCAGAAAATAAGCTCTCTTCAATACTAAATCCATCAGCGGAAAATTTAAATTCATGTGCAGTATTTTTAAGAACCTTTGCTGAAACCTCCCAGATATTATCTCCATTGGAATCAGACATAGACCAACAAGCTCCACACCAATTGTTAAAAGTACCATTTACTTCAGGAGTCGTAAATCCTGAAGATACAGAACTCATATCTACTTGAAAAGTAACTGTTGCTGAATCAGCAGCGGTTTGCGCTTTAGCCACAAATACAGCACTGAATATCATCAGGTTAAAGATTAATAATTTAGTAATTTTTTTCATTCTAATAAGTTTTGGTTAATATTTCGGTTATAAATGTATATAAAAAATAGTTAGTGTTGGATTTACATTTACTTTTTTTTTACTAGATTAAAAATAGCATATATCATACTTAGTGTAAATACAACACTATATAAAATTTTGCTTATTTTATATTATTATGTTGGCGTATATGTAAATTATACACTAAGTTAAATTAATAGTACCTTAGGGATGGCTTTTTAAAAATAAATTAAAAAACATAAGGAAACTAAAATATAAGAAATTGACTAGCTACTTAAACAGAAAATATTAAATACATCCTCCATATGCATATGAGTTTTTAATGTCACGACTTTTAATATCAATAACATTATCGACACAAAACATATGATAAATTAAATCTATTATTTTATTTGAATATCCCCATTCATTATCATACCAGCTTATTACTTTAAGAAAAGTGTCATCTAATTGCATACCAGCATTTGCATCAAATATTGAAGATCTACTATCAGAAATAAAATCAGAAGAAACTACCATATCATCTGTATAGCCAAGTATTCCGTTTAGGTCTTTTGATAAGGAGGCTTCTTTCATAGCTTGACATACATCAGTATATGAAGTTGGAGTTTTAAGATTTACAGTAAGGTCAATAACAGAAACATTAGCAGTTGGAACTCGAAATGCCATTCCAGTTAACTTACCTTTCATAGATGGTATTATTCTCTCAACTGCTTTAGCCGCTCCGGTAGATGATGGAATTATATTTTGATACGCTCCTCTTCCACCTCTCCAATCCTTTACTGAAGGGCTGTCTACAGTCTTCTGGGTGCCAGTTACTGCATGCACCGTAGTCATTAAACCATTTTTTATCCCAAACTTATCATCTAGAACCTTTACAATAGGAGCAAGACAATTAGTTGTACATGAAGCGTTAGAAACAATATCCATTGATGAATTATAGTTTTTATTGTTAACCCCCATTACAAACATTGGCGTATCATCTTTAGAAGGTGCAGACATAATTACTTTCTTAGCACCAGATTTAAGATGTAGTTTTGCTAAATCTTTAGTTAGACATAATCCAGTAGAATCAACAATATAATCAGCATTAACTTCACCCCATTTAATATTTTCAATTTTCTTTTCAGAACTCACTCTAATTCTTTGCTCATCAATTATTAAATAATTACCATCAATTTTTATATTCTTAGTAAATTTACCATGAGTAGAATCGTATTTTAACATGTATACTAAATAATCAATATCAACTATATCATTTATTGCAACAACATTAATATATTTATTATTGATAGCAGCCCTAAATACTAATCTGCCTATCCTACCAAAGCCATTTATACCTATATTTATTCTCATATTATTAGATTTGCTTATTTGTTTTTAATAGGCATCATAGCCATCATCTACATATTTATTATTAAACTCATTTTTATATTCTACAAGTTCTCTTTCAATTTTATTATGGTTATTTAATAGTTCTAAATATTCTTGTTTATTTTCAATTTTATCACTATACAATGCTATCTTTTTCTTTATAAAAAAGAAAAAAACTAAAACACCACCAACTAAGCAGCCAAATAAAAAAAGAAATAAGAGTAGTATAAAATTAAGCATAACAATAATTTTACAAAGTTAGTGTATTTTATACACTCTTTAATATTTTAAGTGTATATTTTATTTTGTGTATATTTTACACTATCTTTGTAAAAAATTTGAAAAAAATATGATTTTAATTGCTGATAGCGGATCAACGAAATGTAGCTGGGCTTTATGTGACCAAAATGGTAAGCTAATAAAAGAAATTAGGACAATAGGATTTAATCCATATTTTATTGACAAAAAAAATATTATAAAAGAACTTACAAAATCATCTTTAGCTGAAGGAGCTAAAGAGATTAAAGAAGTTTTCTTTTATGGCGCAGGATGCTCCTCAAAAGATAAAAATAATATCATAGAAGAATCCCTTCAATCTTTCTTTATAAACTCAAAAATCATTATTAAACATGATATTGATGCAGCTTGCTATGCAATGTATAAAGGAAATCCAAATATCACATGTATACTAGGAACAGGATCAAATTCTTGCTTTTATGATGGAGAGAATATTATTGAGAATGCTCCTTCTTTAGGATTTTTAATTGGAGATGAAGCGTCAGGGAATTATTTTGGTAAGAAAATATTGAGCCTCTATTTCAATAATATAATGCCTGAAGATTTAAAGGTTAAGTTTGAGTCTGGATTTGAAACTGATTTATCAATCATAAAAGAAAATATCTATAATAACAATAGATCAAATGTATATCTTTCAAAATATTTTCCTTTTATTACAGAAAATAAAAACCATCCGATAATCCAAAATCTAATTTATAATGCATTAAATGATTTTTTTAATTTACATGTATGTTGTTATGAAAATTATAAAGATTTAGAAATTAATTTTATTGGTTCTGTTGGATACTTCTTATCAGATGAAATAAATATAGTAGCCAAAAAACATAACTGCAAGATAGGTGGTATAGTTAAAAATCCAATAAATAATTTAATTGATTTTCATTTTAATAAGATTAAGCCTTTTACAGATAAGGTTTCTGTTTTGAATAGCTAAGCAAAGAAATTATTTTATAATTTAGAATTTTATTTCATCATCCAAGAACCACCAACACTTAAAACATTTTTTAATTCTAAATATTCTGAATAAGATTCTTCATTTATTCCGCCAGTTGGACAAAAACTAACATTTGGAAAAACAAACTGGTACGTTTTTAAAGCGGGTATTCCTCCAAATAAATTTGCAGGAAAAAACTTAAAGAATCTTAATCCCATACCCAATCCTAAAATAATATCGCTTGGGGTAGCAATTCCTGGAATAAACGGAATTTTAGAATTTATTAATTCTCTTGTTAACTCCTCAGATATTCCAGGACTTACAATAAAATCAACTCCAATTTTTACAGCTCTATGGATTTGCTCTATATTAATAACAGTACCAATACCTACGCAAATCTTATTACCATAATTTTTCTTTATAAATTCAATAGCTTCAAAAGCAACTTTAGTTCTCAGCGTTACTTCAATACATTTGATATTTTTATCTAAAATAGAATTAATTTTAGGTGCTATTTCATTCATGTTATCAATAGTAACAACAGGAATTATTGAATGTTGATTCAATATAGATTCGATATTATTTTGTACAATTTTCATAGTTATATTTTTTATAAGAAACTTGCTCCTTCTTCACTTGAAGAAACTTGCGCTCGCATATTAAAAAATAATTCTCTTCCTAATCCAAACACATTACTATTATCTTTTGTTCTAATAGCCCTATTATTCACATTTTGATGCATACATTCCAATTCACCAGTAATGGCATTCATAAGAATAATATCTCCTGTTTGAATTTTAGAAATTAAACCACCATCTCTAGCCTCAGGAACAACATGAATTGCTGCAGGAATTTTACCGGAAGCACCAGACATTCGTCCATCAGTAATTAATCCAACCTTAAACCCTCTTCTTTGTAATATAGTTAGTGTTGGGGTTAACTTATGAAGTTCAGGCATACCATTTTGCTTTGGGCCTTGAAAAGGCAATACGGCAATAAAATCTTTATTTAATTCATTATTCTTAAAGGCCTTAATTAAATCATCTTGTTCTTCAAAAACAATTGCTTCTGCCTGTATAATCATTTGTTTAGAATCTATAGCTGATATCTTCATAACTGCCCTACCAATATTTCCACTCATCATTCTCAAACCACTTTTTAATTGGAACGGATTAGAAACTTTCCTTATAATTGACTCATTTAAAGATTTCTTTGGACCTTCTTCCCAAACTAATTTATTTTCTTTAATTTTTGGTTCTTTTGTATATTTATCTAAACCAAAACCAAGAATTGTATTAACATCCTTATGCAATAAACCATTTTCAAGTAAGGTGTAAATTAGAAAACCCATACCTCCAGCTGCATGAAAATGATTAACATCAGCAGCTCCATTAGGATAAACTCTTGTTAATAAAGGTATTACATCTGAAAGCTCTGAAAAATCATCCCAGTTAATAATAATTCCGGCAGCTTTTGCTATTGCTATTAAGTGGATTGTATGATTTGTAGATCCGCCAGTTGCAAGTAATCCAATAATTGCATTAACAATAGTCTTTTCACTAACAATATTACACAAGGTTTTATCAAACGATTTATTTATGGAGGTTTGAGCAATAACTTTTACAACTTCTTCATTTAAAATTTCTCTCAATTCTGTTCCTGGATTAACAAAACTAGATCCTGGTAATTGAAGCCCCATAATTTCCATGAGCATTTGATTGCTATTAGCTGTACCATAAAAAGTACAAGTTCCTGGCGAATGGTATGAATCCGATTCTCCTTTCAACAAAGCTTCTCTATCTATTTTCCCTTCTGCAAAATCTTGTCTAATTTTTGATTTTTCTTCATTACTAATCCCAGTTTCCATAGGTCCTCCCGGAACAAATGCAGTTGGCAGATGCCCAAATTTTAATCCTCCAATCAATAATCCCGGCACAATTTTATCACAAATTCCTAAACACAAAACGCCATCAAACATATTATGAGATAGGCCTAAAACAGTTGATAGACTTATAACATCTCGACTAAATAAAGACATTTCCATACCTGGCTGACCTTGTGTAACTCCGTCACACATTGCCGGAACAGCTCCTGCAACTTGTGCAACAGCATTATATTTTAAAGAATATTTTCGTAATATTTCAGGATAATGCTCATACGTTTTATGAGCTGAAAGCATATCATTGTAAGCAGTTATTATTGCTATATTGGGAACTATGTTTTTTCCTAAAGCCGCCTTGTCTTTTGTCCCACAACCTGCAGCGGCATGAACAACATTTCCGCAACTTAAGTGAGATCGAGAAAATCCTTTATCAAATTGAGATAACATTTGACTTAAATATAATTCGCGAGTTTTCTGGCTTCTTAAAATAATTCTTTTTGTAATATTTTCAATCTTATTGTTTATCATCATTGTGTGTAATAAATTTCCATTTCCTTAGCTTTTTTTACAAAATATGAAATTGGAACATTAGTGTTGCTTGAATTTTTTAAAACATTAAATTTATGCTCTCCAGTAAAGAATAAAACGATAGCATTACTTTTGGCTATAAATTCTTTGCTGCATGTAATTCTATTATATGGATAATTAGGTGCTTTTGTCGAGTATACTCCTACATTAATAGAGTTCATTAACTCATCTGATTCTTTATCATTAGGGAAAATAGAAGCTGTATGACCATCATTACCCATTCCAAGTAAAGTGAAATCTGTCCTTTCAATAAAGCATGAATAACTGTTACTAACCATTTCTAAATTTAATGATTCATTATCAATACAACAAACCATAGATGATAATATTGCAGTTTTTGCGCAATTTTTAATAAGATTGTTTTTAATATGGCTTTCATTGCTAAAATCGCTTTTTTGATCTACAAAACGCTCATCAACCAAACCTATCTTAACTTTTCCCCAATCAATATTTTCTTGTGAAAGTAATGAGTATAAATTTATTGGCGTTGATCCACCTGAAAGTAATATTCTTGCGTCACCATATTTTTTTATAGCATCCGAAACACAAAGTGAAATTTTTTTCACCAAAGTACATTCAAGAATATTTATGTTTTCAAAGTTTTTTATGTTCATCTTTTTATAATTTGGTCCAAGCATGTTTTTTATCTAAGATCTCATTTCCAGGACCCCAAGAACCAGCTTCATATAAAATATTTTTGAATTTAGTTTTTTCCCATCCATTCTTTATAGACTCAATCCAAGCCCATGCAGCTTCTAATTCATCTTGCCTCATAAAGAGTGTTTGCTCACCTCTTAATACATCAATAATTAAACGTTCATAAGCTTCAGGTAATCTTTCATGAAATGAATCCAAATAATCTAATTTTAATGAAATAGGTTTATATCGATAACCACCGGGCCCTGGTAATTTAGTCATTTGTACAAGTTCAATTCCTTCTTCTGGCTGCAGCCTTATAATAAGTGCATTTCCAGGGATCTCTCCTTGTGAAGAAAAAAGGTTATGTCTGACAGATTTAAAATTAATAATAATTTCAGAATATCTTTTTTTCATTCGTTTACCAGTCCTCAAATAAAATGGAGTATTCTTCCATCTCCAATTATCAATAAAGGCTTTAATAGCAACAAATGTTTCTGTTTCAGATTCAAATTTATTTATATCTTGTAAATAGGATGATACTTGACTTTCTGATTTAAAATCATCAGAAAGCTTACCACCTAAGTACTGACCTTTAACTGTTTCATTTAGAACAGTTTCTTCATTGAAAAATCGTAAAGATTTAAGTACTTTAAGCTTTTCATTACGAACAGAATTTGCCTCAAGTTTTGCTGGAGGTTCCATAGCAATAAGGCAAAGCAATTGCAACAAATGATTCTGAACCATATCTAATAACGCACCGCTTTGCTCGTAATAATTACCTCTATTTTCTACACCAATCGTTTCTGCAACTGTAATTTGTACAGAATCAATATCTTCAGAAGACCATGAGTGTTCAAATAAGTGATTTGCAAAACGTAAAACCATTAAATTCTGTACTGTTTCTTTTCCTAAATAATGATCAATACGATATATTTGACTTTCAGAAAAGCATTTGCTTATTTTTGAATTAATTTCTTTAGAAGAAGCTAAACTAAAGCCTAAAGGCTTTTCTAGCACAACTTTACTTCTTGAATTTATCAATTGGCATTTTTTTAGCATGTCACTAATCTCACCAAAAGCATCTGATGGAGTTGAAAAATAAAATATATTTTGAAAACTTGTTGTTTTATTTAACTCGCTTTTTAAGATTTTATAATCTACTTGGGTGTGTTTAGGAATATTTATTAATTTAATATTTTCAAAAAAATCTTCAATTTTTGTTTTGTCTAAATCATAATCAATAGTTTTTTCTATTGAAGATTTTAAGTCAAAATAAAAATTCGAATGTTTTTTTTTGGATCGAGTTATCGCATAAATATTAAAATCACATTTAATCTGATTATCAACATACCTATGAAAGAGAGCTGGATAAATTTTACGGATAGCTAAATCACCATCTCCTCCAAAAATTACGGTATTGAAAGGATTTATTTTTAATATTTTTTTTGCAGTTTGATCCAAGAGATAATATGAATTTATTTGCAAATATATAATCTTTGTGTAGAAAATACACTTACAGACTATACTTATTTTACTTAAATGAGTAAATAACTATTAAAAATGTTCAAACTTAGGACTGAGAGGTCCACCAAAAAGAAACCCCCTAAATTTAGTGGGTTTTTTATTTCAAAAAGTGTCGGGGTAGCAGGATTACATCCGAGACTCTCTTACATGATTACAGCACGCTTTAAAAACTAAAATTTGCACCACTTTTTGCACCGCTAATCAATTTACTAATCCAAAGATAAGAAATTTATTTGATTATCTGAGTAATGTCTTATTTTATAAAATATCAAATCTGAATTCGATATCCGTAAGGCCCACCAAAAATAAACCCACTCATTTGAGTGGGTTTTAATATTTATAGATTATTTCTTAACCACATATTATAACTAATAATATCTAAATCTTCTGATTCAGAATCTGACATATAACTTAACAATCTTTTTCTATCATCTATAATACTTTCTCTATTTATATTTTTACTAATGATTTCTAGCATTTCATTATCTCTAGCATAATCGGTATTCAATAATAATTTCTTATAGTTATTTCTAATATTTGCAATCAAATCATTAATATCGAGTTGTTCATTTGCAAACCTAATCAATAAATCAGCAATCAAAATCTTCAATTGAAAAGCTTTATCTAACAAAAGGAAATCTTCTTGTTGAACTAATCTTGACATATTCCTTTGAGCTAACATAAAATTATCTTGATAAAAGTAAATTAACGTTCGGTTTAGATAAATGAAACTAGTGTAAGCAGGTAATTTCTTTATCACATCACTCCTACTTGCTTTATTTAAATATTCTAATGCTTTCTTTTTATCTGTCTTTGCATAGTTTAACACCAAGCTATTATAATAGTAAAATAGATATTTATCGTGTAAGATAGAATCATACTCTTTCATACTAATTGATAATAGTTCAGCATATTTTAATGATTGCATATGCTTTTTAGTTTTATACAAACAATTGGTCAGATAAGTTAACAAGCTTAGCTTTTCATTATGATTTGACCTATTAAATAGCTTATCCTCTTCAAACTCATTATAACTTTCAATTAAGAATTTTTCTAATGATTTGTAATCACGTTCTTGAAGTAATAAGCGGCTGTACATCTTAAAAAGTCTCATTCTAAATCTGGGACTATTTACTAATTTCTTGTTTTTAGATATCTTACTGTATTTCGTTTTAATTAATTTAGATAAGTTGATATCCGATTTCCCGAAATTTTGCTTTGTCTTTATATCATACATTATCTTAGCTAACAATAAATCAACTTCATCAATCTCTGATAAAATTAAAATATTCTCTCTTTTCAATTCAATATATTTATCAACATCAATTGAAATTAATTCATGAGACAACTGGATTATTTCTGTATAAATAATAGATAAAATTTCATATAACTCAGAATCTATTGCTTCTTTCTCAGCATTCTTTAAGTAATGAAAAGTTAGCTCTAATTCACCTTTATTTTTATTTACTCTAGCAAGTAAAACATAACTAAATGATTTAGATTGGTTGTCTTTCCAAATATGTTGCCATACTACAGAATTATTCAATTCATGATATAGCCTATTTTTAATCTGATAATAATTATTTGGATTAACCTTTAACTTACTTAAAACTTCCTTAGTTGTAAAATCACTATTCTTCTTTCTCATTAAATCAAAAAGATCTACATCTTTTCGATTTTTATTATCGGTTCTTTTTA